>Ga0315903_10008571_pt1 | contig 12552 bp, 9 predicted proteins | sample LakEriMetagenome_7_FD_203524 | JGI IMG/M metagenome (GOLD analysis project Ga0315903, IMG submission 203524) | Freshwater fungal communities from buoy surface, Lake Erie, Ohio, United States - Buoy 2 MA119 | ecosystem: Environmental > Aquatic > Freshwater > Lake | place: USA: Lake Erie, Ohio...
GAAAGCGGAACTCCGAATACATACCGAAACCCGTTCACCGCACTTCGTCCGACCTGAGAACCAACCGATGGCTTGGCACGGGCGACGGGCGTCACTCGCGAAGGGCTGGCGCAACTGCAGAGACCGCCCAGTAAAGCGACCGCAAGAATCTTGTGGGCGGTCAGTGCTTGAATCATGTTTTTGTCAGTGTTTGGGACGAAGAACCCAGCCGACCGGCCACCGGAGGCAACTTCCCGCCAATCTTTAAGCTGACATCTGGATCGCTGCAAGGTGTCTGAAATTACGGGTTTCGTTGATCGGCCTCACGGCCCCGCTGTTTCAGGATAGTTGTCCATGCTGCGCAGGGAGTCCCCTGGCCATCATGGCTGCCTTGAACCCGGCATAAGGAGCGTACGAACTACGGGACCCGGCAGCCACTGCCCCTCACCAGTGGTGCACTCTGACCTCCCGGAAAGTCACCATTGGTGGCGCACGTCGATGGCGGCGGCCAACCGACCGACTCTATGGACTGTCTCTCATTGAGTGCCTGTGCCGCGCGTAGGGCCCTGCAGACTGTCACCGGCCAGTGCGGAAAAACCTCTGACAGAAAGTCGACTGGCCGTGGATTGCAGATCGCCAGCGCTTAAGAGGTCTGTCCATTTATCGCATTCCCGGAACGTCAGGGTCGCCTCGCGTGACAAAAGGTCTGTCCTTCTGTAGAGATTCGTCGTTTTCGTCGCGGTTTGAGGCCTCTCACAAGAGGTCTGGGCATTTGTCGGCAAGAGGCTCTGGCAGAAGGTCTGTCCTCTTGTCGGGATCCGTCGTGTTCGTCGCAGGTTCGGTCCGCTCACAAGAGGTCTGGGCATTTGTCGGCAATTAAGGCTAAAAGTCACGATCACCTCACAGCGGGCACCGATCGCCGCCCCAAGCACATGCCGGTCTTTCGGATCGTTTGTCAGGCAAGCCTCGAGGGCTAGGGAGAAAAGGTCTGTCCTTCTGTCGAGATCCGTCGTGTTCGTCGTTGGTTCGGTCCGCTCACACGAGGTCTGTCCATTTGTCTGCATGACCGTTTGTCGCCACGTGACAGAAGGTCTGTCCTTTTGTCGAGATTCGTCGTTTTCGTCGCGGGTTCGGTCCGCTCACCAGAGGTCTGGGCATTTGTCTGCACTTCTGTCTTGATTCGTCGTTTTCGTCGCAGGTTCGGTCCTCCCACCAGACGTCTCGCGAGAGGTCTGGCCATTTGTCGTCCGGCAGGAGCTCAGACAAAAGGTCTGGCCTTTTGCGAGGGGCCGTCGTTTTAGGACGCGAAATGGTCTGTCCGATTGTCGGATCACCGGAACGCACGGACGCCCCTCCCTTGAGAGAAGGTCTGTCCCTTTGTCGCGATCCATCGGTTTTGTCGCTGGTTTGGTCGTCGTACCAGAGGTCCCGCAAGAGGTCTGTCCGGTTGTCGAGGCTCAAGAGGTCTGTCCCTTTGTCGGGATCCCACTCACTCAATGATGTAGATCGTGCCGGTCTTGAGAAGGGTCGGCGGTTCGATTTCCTTCACCATCTCTCTGCGTCCATCAGGAAATACTCGGACCACCATCCCTCCCTCGGTCTGGAGAACACTCTGCCCGGAAGCCAGCACCGACCGCCGCGCAGCCGCAAAGGCCGCGCCGGAAAAAGCCGGGAATTGACTTTCAAGCACCTCGATCTCGTGGTCGGACACGGTCTTGTAAGTACTCTCTGCCACTTTCTCGTTCAACCGAGTCTCTCCGGTGATGGGTCCCCTGAAAACCCGGTCCCGGGAACGTGAAATGACCGCTCCCCGGAATAGATACGAGGAATTGGTCCGTGGAATCGTGAGGCGCAAAGCGATCCGCAGCACGAAATCCTTACCTCGTCTCCCAAGCACTGGGGAATCAACGGAATCGATCCAACTCGCTACCGAACCCATACCGCGATGCCGGGATCAGGTGCGGCAGATAACCCCGCCACTCTCAAATCTCCGGATTTTCCCACGCTAAATGAATTGACGAGGTACGTCATTTCCTTCACGATCCTCCAGAAATTCCTCCCATCGACTTTTTCGAAAGGCCAACTCCCCGCCACAGGCCAACCCCTCCCTCCAGACTCCGGCTCTGCAACATGACCTACCGCGACTTCTTCCAGCAAGCCACCAACGGCCAATCCCCCTACGCCTACCAATCCCGCATCGCCGGCGGCCCAGATGCGGACGCCTCCGGAGAGTTCAATGAGTCCGGGCCCTGCCAATCCCAACTTATCTCCATCCCAACGGGACTTGGCAAAACCGCCGCTGTCACCCTCGCGTGGCTCTGGAACCGGATCCACAAAGGGTCACCGGATTGGCCGCGCCGGCTCGTTTACTGCCTGCCGATGAGGACGCTTGTGGAACAAACGGCAGACGAGGCCCGGAAATGGATCAGAAATACCGTCCTGCCAGCCAGCAGTGACCCAGCCAAGGTACACGTCCTCATGGGTGGGGAGGACGCCGGCAAATGGGATATCTACCCGGAAAAAAACGCCATCCTTATCGGCACGCAGGACATGCTCCTCTCCCGAGCCCTCAACCGGGGTTACGGCATGTCCCGCTACCGCTGGCCCATGCACTTCGGCCTGCTCAATAATGACTGCCTCTGGGTCATGGACGAGACGCAGTTAATGGGTGTCAGCCTTGAGACCAGTGCTCAGTTGGACGGATTCCGGTCAACTTGGCCGACGGTCACTAAATGCCCTACTTGGTGGATGAGCGCCACCATGGACAGCGCGAGGCTCGCGACTGTGGATCATCTACCGCCGCATGATGGCTGGCTTTGTCTGGGTTTGAGCGACATCGAGAAATCCAGTGGACGCCCGCACGAGTTGTATGAGGCCAAAAAGTCTATCGACTGCTGCGAGATTCAGCTTTCCGCCGCATCGAAAGCTGAATACCCAAGAAGGCTTGCTGCTATCATCGCCCAGAAGCACCAACCGGGCACTTTGACCCTTGTCGTCATCAATCGAGTGTCACGTGCACAGGAAGTCTTCTCTGCACTCACCACGAGAGACAAAAAAACGAAAGAATCTCTCTACGACTCCTCCCGCGTCGCGTTGGTGCATTCCCGTTTCCGCGGAAAGGATCGCGCAGCCCAGGAGCAACTGCTTTTCGGAGAAGGGGACCGCATCGTTATCGCTACCCAAGCCGTCGAAGCCGGGGTCGATGTGTCGGCAAAGCTCTTGATTACCGAACTCGCCCCGTGGCCGTCTCTCGTGCAACGCATGGGCCGGTGCAATCGCCGTGCTGAAAGTCAAGACGCGGAAATCCTTTGGGTCGATATCCAGCCAAAGGACGCAAAGGACAACATCTGCCTGCCCTACGAGGAAGCCGACCTCACCAAAGCACGGGAATCGCTCAAAGTGGCCACCGATGGCAGCCCCCGGGAACTAAGCGCCATCGCGATGCCAGAAGATCCTGTCGTCCGCCCGGTGATCCGCCGGCGCGATCTCCTTGACCTGTTCGATACGACTCCAGATATTTGCGGACAGGACCTCGATATTTCCAGATACATCCGTGACTCCGAAGACAATGACGTGCAATTCTTCTGGCGCGAAGTTGCTGGAGATGTCCCATCCGCCGAGACGCCAGCGCCACAACGCGACGAACTCTGCCGTGTAGCGATCGGCGACGCTGCCAAGTTCGTAAAAAACGATAAGCTCCGAGCATGGCGGTGGAATGCTCTCGATGAGCTGTGGGAAGCCGTCAAAAACGCCCGTCCGGGTGGAGTCTATCTAATCGATTCCAAAAGCGGTGGATACAGCGTTAGCCTAGGCTGGACCGGCGAGTCCAAAGATCAACCAGCCTGTCATGATCCTGGTACCGGAGAAAGTGAAGCGCACGATGATGAACCACTCACGTTCAACCACCAGTGGCAAAGCCTCCACGATCACACTTTCGAAGTGGTCGCTGAAATGGATTGCATAGCTTCCGAAATGGCCGCCATCATTCCATTTCGGGAGGCCTTGCTCACGGCTGCCCGCTGGCATGACGCCGGTAAGGCCCATCCAGTCTTTCAAACCATGCTCCGCGGGAATGACGAGGCACGCGCTAACACCCTTTGGGCTAAGTCCGGAAAGACGAACGGGCAATGTTCCCGCCGCGGCTATCGGCACGAACTCGCATCAGCTCTCGCATGGCTCGTGTCTGGTCCTCCAGACGCTCACCGGCGTGACCTTGTTGGCTACCTCATTGCCGCACACCACGGCAAAGTTCGGCTCTCCATCAGATCTCTCCCCGGTGAAAAGGGTGACCCGGACGACATTGACCGCACCTTCGCCCGCGGCATCTGGCACGGTGAACAGCTCCCGCAAATTGACCTTCCAGGCCTAATTATTCCAGAGACCAAGCTTGATCTCAGTTTCATGCTCATGGGAGCAGGACCGCATGGCCCCTCATGGCTCTCACGATCCCTCAGCCTCCGCGATGAGTTTGGTCCATTCAAACTCGCGTTTCTCGAAACCCTCCTCCGCTCCGCCGATTCCCGCGCTTCGGCCCGCGCACAATCCAAGCCTGAAAATCCGTGAAGAACCACGAACTACCTTGCGGTGCACAAGCACAGGAACGCCCGCCGATTTCCCTGACCGCCTCCGCCCGCATCACCATCCCCTGCTGCTCGCTGCTCGAGAGCGCTGAGTCGCAGCCGGACATCAGCCGGCCGCCATGTGTTACCGGACTCGCTGCAACCGCCCAGCAATAATCACCCTACCTCATCAAAACCCGCAAGGACAGCCTCGTTAACGACCTAACCGTTCGACCCTCATGCCTGACCTCCCTCTCAACGGCTGCGCCCCAATTCCCCTAGCCCACTACCTGAAAGCCCTCGGCATCCTCCGCCTCGTCAGCGAACAGGTCGACCCCACAGCGACCGCTTTCTGGAAAGACGACCGCTTCTTTCTCAACTCCACGCTGGATCGCGATGAGTTGACTGATTTCTTTTTAAATACCTACAAGCCCACCGCTGTGCTTGCTCCTTGGAATGGTGGTGGTGGGTTCTATTTCAGGGAAGGTAAAAGCAAGGAAAAGGATGAAGCGACCGGAAAGCTCAGAAAGACTGGTTTGAGAGACCAGCAGACATCCGCTACCAAAACGGTGGCTGCAATCGTTGAGTCGCGATGCGAACGAATGGAGCCACTCCGTGAAACGATCGAAAAATCAAAAACAGTGTTAGCTTCTATGGGCCTCAATGAGGCTCCTAAAGAGGAACTGAAAGAGGTGCTTCTGAATCGCCTGAGGAATGTACTTCCTGACGAAGCAATCGGATGGATGGACGCCACTATCATTCTGGGGACGAGTAAAGTCGGCTATCCGCCACTTCTGGGTACCGGCGGCACGGACGGTGCTCTCGACTTCACCAACAACTTCATGCAGCGAATCAATGAAGTCATAAATTCCACCACGGGCTTGCCTTCCACTGAATCTCCAGCGTGGCTGCGTTCAGCTCTATTTTCGGAACCTTCTCCAGGAAACTCCACGAAGTCACCAATCGGCCAATTCTTTCCCGGGGCTGCAGGTGGAGCAAATGCAACTTCCGGATTTGACGCACCGTCCACGGTGAACCCATGGGACTTCATTCTAATGATCGAGGGAGCTGTGTTGTTTGCAGCTGCTAGCGTTAAGAAGCTTGATAGTCTGGGCAGCGGCGCGCTTATTTACCCGTTTTGTGTGAGGCAGGCTGCCGTTGGTTACGCGAGTGCCGCCGGTGCTGATGAAGTCGATGCTAGGTGCGAGATGTGGATGCCCATGTGGGATCGCCCGGTCTCGTTGATGGAGTTGCGCTCAATCTTTGGCGAAGGGCGGGCACAAGTCCGAGGCCGACCGGCCCGAACTGGCGTGGATTTTTCCCAAGCTGTGGTTACGCTAGGTGTTGACCGTGGTATAGCATCTTTCCAGCGTTTCGGTTTCCAAATACGCAACGGGCTCGCCTATTTTGCGACTCCCTTGGCGCGCATTCCTGTGCGTCGCCAGATTCGTGCTGACCTTCTCGCGGATATTGAGGTGTGGCACGACCGTCTCCGGCAAAAAGCAGCTCCTTCCGCGAACTCCAATGCGCCTGCATCCGTTACTAGGGCTCTTCAACAACTCGAGAGACGAATGATTGAACTTTGCCGGGACGGAGGCTCTGGAACGCTTCAGGCTGTGCTTGCAGCGCTTGGAGCCGCGGAGAGGTCGATAGCCCACAGCTTCCGTTGGACTGGCGAGAACCACATCCAACCGCTGCGGGGCCTTAGTGCGCGATGGATTTCGGATGCAAACGATGGTTCCCTGGAATTCAGGCTCGCTCTTTCGCTTGCGAGCATTCGCGCCCCGCTGGGGAGGGAGACTTTCTGGCTACGTCAGAATCTCGAACCAGTGGATATCGGCTTCACGAAAGACCGTGCATGGACTAAATGGGCTGATCTCCCCGGAAATGACGTCGTCTGGCAGGATGGGCACTTTACCGATGCGCTTCATTCGATTCTGAGGCGCCGGATCATCCGTTTTGAGAAAGCGGGAATGTCTGGTTGGGCGGATGTTGCGGCTAGATTCGCCTACCTTGATGATATAACGGCCTTCATCGAGGGCCGTGTCAATGAGGACCTGCTGGCTGATCTCCTATGGGGACTCGCATGCGTGGACCCGAAAGCCCTATCCATGCTGCCGGAAGCCCCGCCCGCTGGGTTGCAGCGGCCCCGGGTATCACCGGGAGGCGCGGAGCAATACGTCGTTCCTTCGGCTTTTTATGCTTTGCTGAAGTTGTGCCATCATCGGCTTCCGAGGGACGAAGACCCGATTCCGCTCGTTCCCGCCATACTTAACCGCGCGATGAGTGGTGATGGAACTGCTGCCAGCCAATTGGCCTCCCGCCGCCTCAATGCATCAGGCCGCCGCCCGCTGGTCCGCGAGCTTCCAGTCACTGGCGTGACCGCGCGCCGCACCGCGGCCGCCATCATCTTTCCTATATCGCACCAGGACTTCTCGCGCCTCGAAAAAGCCATTACACACCAAACCGAAACTAACCCATGAACCTATCCGCACTCAAAGACCAACCGCGTCTCCTCCTCAAGGCAAGCCTAGCACCGCTTCAGGGAACACGTTTTCAGCCCACTGGATTTCCAGACCTCGGTGCGGCAGCATTCGACGGCCCCGACGGTCGAAAGCTCCTCCTCGTCGAATCGGCTCAGAGTATGGCCAATCGGCTCGAGGACGTCTGCTGGGATTCAGTGGCAGACGATTGGGTGGCCCCGCTGCGCGGTCTACCGGTCGTCAAGGTGAAGAGTAAAGATGGAACGGCTCTCACCAATTCCGTTCTCGAGGCCCATCGGATTAATTCCCCGTATATCCTTGAAGGTAAGGACAAATCATTTCTTGAGACCCTGAAGACGGAGTTATCTATCGCTGAAAAGGGAATTGTTGATATTCGGAAATTGGCATCAACTCTGTTCAAATACGATACCAATGCTCTCCTGCACGGTGTTTTTCTTGCAAAGAAAGAGATCGCGGGAGGAAGGATGCGCCTGCCCCGTGCGGTTACCGGTTTCATCGAGGCAGAGGGAGTTGCGGTGGCTGCCAGTGGCGGGGTAAAGAATGATTCCGTAGATCCTAGCGGCGATACCGCGAAAGGTTTTGGAAACGTACCATTCGCCCGGGAAGAATACACTGGTCTCATCACGGTCTTCTTCAATCTTGATCTTGCTTTGATCCGTGGTTTCGGTCTTGGGGCGGACGCCGAAAATCTGCTTTTCGCGTTGGCTCTGTTTAAGATTCAAAAGTTTTTCCGGGACGGACTGCGTCTCCGCACGGCATGTGACTTGGAAGTCACTGGAGAACTTACGGTGCAGCGTCCGAATGGCTTCGTGATGCCAACGCTAGCCGAGTTGGAGAGTGCACTGCCGGGTCTCATCAAGGCGGCGGCCAGCAGCTTTGCGAACCCCGCCGAGACTACCGTGGTCTACGAGGAGGTCGCGGCCAAAAAGGGTAAAGAGGAACAAACTCAGGCGTGAACGGCATGACTGTCCTTGAACTGAGATTTCCGGCCGGTCGGTTTCATGCAACTCCATGGGGGCGGCATGTCAACGAGGGCTCGGTTGAATGGCCGCCTTCACCGTGGCGGCTCCTGCGTGCGCTCATCGCGACTTGGCGTTGGAAGGCAATGACTGATATCAGTGAAGATACGATGCGGTCTCTGATCGTTGCATTGTCCTCTTCGCCGAGGTGCTTTTTACCGCCTGCCACCACCGGACACACGCGACATTACATGCCTATTGTGGAAGGGAAGAACGAGAAGACCACGAAGATCTTCGATACCTTCATCCAACTCGGCGAAAGTGCACGAGTTCTCATGGCTTGGGATTGGAACTTGTCCCCGGAACAACACGGCGCCTTCAATCTGCTTGCCGAGCGCCTCGTCTATTTGGGCCGATCAGAGAGTCTTGTTACGGCAGCGCTGGTCGAAAGCGATGTCGGCGTTGAGTTCAACGCTTGGCCGTTAAGCGAGGAAGAACCCGTTCCCTCGGGTTGCGAACTCGTGCGCCTTCTTTGTCCCATGGACAGTGTGAGCTACGAGCAATGGCGCGTCGGATTTACAGCCGAGGCACTTGCGGCTCTTGGCCCGAAGCCGAGTGCGCAGGAGAGAAAGAGTCTTCCGGACGTGCCGATGGACGTTTTCGCCGCTCTCCATGCTGATACCGGAGATCTGCAGTCGGCTGGATGGAATCTTCCTCCAGGCGGTCACTTTGTGCGATTTGCGCGCCCGGAGAATTGCTTCGCTTCGCCGATCCGGACTCGCCAGCGGCGATCCGGTGCACTTCCGACGGTAGCACGTTTCGCCATCACAAGTTCTGTAATGCCGAGTATCACGGATGCTGTCTCGGTGGGTGACCGGATCCACGCTGCGCTCTGCAAGTGGTCTGATCATGGTGCCGGTCGTGCTGCGGTCCTAACCGGTGTTGATGAGGAAGGTCGCCGGCTCTCCATGGAACATGCTCACGCACACATCTTTTGCGAGGCCACGGGAAGTCGTGACCTGATCACTCACATCACGGTATGGGCCGAGATGGGTTTCGATGCAGACGCCTGTCTGGCTTTGAGGCAGTTGCGGAGGGTTTGGGGGCACGGAGGCCATGACATAAGAGTTGTGCTTCACGGATTGGGCACGCCGGCCGACTTCGGTGGCTGCGATCTTTTCGCGGCCTCACGGAAATGGCGATCGGTAACACCATTTGTCTCCACCCGGCATGCTAAGATCTATCGGGACGGGCGACCCAAAATCGACAATACTGGTTGGCAGATTGGTTCGGCACCACATGATCTGCATAGACTGCTGCAGCAGCATCCCCATGGTGCCGGTGCTTCCATCCGTCACCTCAAGGAATCAGATCTTCCCTATCACTTTGGTCAGCGGCGTTTTCGTTCCCTTCAGTTCCAAACTCGGCGTCATGGTGGGAATGGTAGCCGGGGTAGTGATACCGGTGCGGCCTTTGAAATTACCTTCCCGGAGCATCGTTCTGGCCCATTTGCTTTGGGATACGGCTCCCATTTCGGCCTTGGGCTGTTTGTGCCTGTGGCTGATTGAGTGAAGTGCCCCTATGTCACCGCTGCTTCAGCAGAGTGAACTGGATATCGGAGTCTTCGTTGGTGCCGCTGGCGATGCGGCAGCTTCGTCTGCTATTGGTATCGGGGGCGAACCCGGTGTGGGTCCGGCGGTCTCAGGTGTTCCGCGGCTTTCGGGCGAACCGCTGGGAATACGGATGGTGAACGAATTTGTGTACTGTCCGAGGCTCTTCTACTACGAGGTGGTGGAGGGGGTCTTTGTACACAATCCGGATACGATTGAGGGTGCTGAGGCTCACAAGCGGGTGGACACAGCGAAACCGGGAACGCTGGAAGGAGGGAAGAAGAAGTCGGGCTCCGGGAAGAAGGTGGCGGAAGCCCGGTTGGGCGATGGGAACGCGGATGGGGCGGGGGAGGCTGCTGTTGATTCGGGCGAGCCGGAGACGATTCACGCGCGCAGTGTTTCGCTTTTTTCTCCGCAGCTTAACGTGACGGCGAAGCTGGATCTGGTGGAGGGGGAGTCGAGCGTTCCGGGCGGGGCGATGGTGTACACGCCAGTGGAATACAAGAAGGGTCGGCCGCGGGAAGGCGATGAGGGCCGGGAGCTGTGGGACGCGGATCGGGTTCAGTTGGTGCTGCAGATCCTGCTTCTGCGGGAAAATGGGTTTCCCAGCGAGGAAGGTATTGTTTTCTACAAAGAGACCCGCCAGCGTGTGGTTTTCCGGCCATCCGCGGACGATGAGGCGTGGGCGCGGCGTATGGTTGCGGAGTCCCACGATGCTCGTACGGTTCCGATGCCTCCACCGCTCGCGCATTCGCCAAAGTGCCCGCGCTGTTCGCTGGTCAGTATATGTCTGCCCGACGAGACACGCATGCTGGCGGCCCCGGACGATCGCCTTCTTGCTCCCTTCGCCGAGAGCCAACTTGAACTTGGGCTCTCTGGGGAGGCCTCCCGCGAGGAACCAGAATTGGAGCGGACCCCACTCCTTGAGTATGTCCTGCGCATGCCGGCTCCCGGGATCCGGCGCGTGAAGGCCGACCCTGACATGCGCCGCCTGATCGCGCCGAATCCTGAAACCCGCACTCTCTATCTGAATACACCGGGCGCGTGGGTGGGCCGCAGCGGCGAAACCATCACCGTGAAGGAAAAGGACAAAATGATCGGTGGCTTCCTGATGAAGGATCTCCACCACGTGGCGCTTTTCGGTCCTGTCCAAATCAGCACGAGCGTGGTGCAGTCACTCTGCGAAGCAGAAATCCCGCTCACGTATTTCTCGACTGGTGGCTGGTTCTACGGAGTGACCCGGGGCCATACCCTCAAGAATGTCATCACCCGCATCGAGCAGTTCCGCACCGCCACCGATCCTGCGGCTTCATTGGCCATCGCCCGCATGATGATCCACGGAAAGATCGTCAATCAGCGGACTCTCCTCATGCGGAATCACATCGAACCTCCAAAGGATGTGCTCCACGGCCTGAAGTACTTCGCGCACGCCGCGCTCATGACCACCGCGCTTCCACAACTGCTCGGCGTCGAAGGAAACGCTGCCAGTCTATATTTCTCTTCCTTCGGTGGTATGCTCAAAGTGAAAAGCCGGGACGAGCCAGTACCAGGCGGCGTCTCCTCAGGCGATCTGCCCAGTACCCTTGCAGACCACAAGACCACACCACCGCAGCAGGTTGCCGGAAGCCTTTTTCCCTTTTACTCGGATTCCCGGAATCGCCGCCCACCGCGCGATCCGGTCAATGCCCTCCTGTCCCTCACATATTCGCTGCTCGCCAAGGAATGTACCATCGCCTGCCATGCCGTAGGCCTCGACCCGTATGTCGGTTTCCTCCACCAGCCAAGACACGGCCGGCCCGCCCTAGCCCTCGATGTCATGGAGGAATTCCGACCTCTCCTCGCGGACAGCACGGTTATTACCCTCCTCAATAACGGCATGCTCTCCGAGAATGATTTTGTCCGCTCGGCCCAGTCTGCCGCCCTCACACCCACCGGCCGCAAAATCGTCTTCCATGCATGGGAACGTCGGCTGTCCGATGGCGTCACGCACCCGCTCTTCGGCTATAAAGTCAGCTACCGCCGCGCCGTGGAACTCCAAGTTCGGCTGCTCGCCAAATCCCTCACTGGCGAAATCCGCAGCTACGTGCCATTCATGACAAGGTAAGTCCATGCGCATCAATTACATCGTGACGTACGACATTCGCTGCGAAAAGCGCCTCCGCCGCGTCTTCCGCATCTGCAAAGATTTCGGCATGCACCTCCAGTTCTCGGTCTTCGAGTGCGACCTCTCCGCCAGCGACAAGGTCCGCATGGAAAGCCGCCTCAGGGAAGTCATGAACCAATCAGATGACCAAGTGCTCTTCATCGACCTCGGCCCTGCTTCCCACCGCGGCGAACGCACCATCACAGCGCTTGGTCAGAGTTACGTGAAACTCGTTGCTCCCTGCTTCGTCGCCTGATATCACCCGGCGGAAACCCGGGCCTCGTCCGTTCTTTCCCATCCCCCATATCAAATTATTGTCCTCCCTCATAACGCGAGCGGTTGGGCGACGCGAAAGCCCGCAGCCCCGCTCGAATGTTGATAAGGAAAGAGTTACGCCGGAAGTGTACGGATTCGCCCGACCGGCACCATCCGACTCAAAGAACCTCTCGCATTGACTGCCGCAATTCCCTGAGGATTATCAACCTGCAGTCGGCACTATCTCCGCGCCCCAAAAGGCGCGGCCCCGTTGAAGCCCTACTCTGCCCGTGCGCACGGAAACCCACGATGACCGATCTCCGCGCCCCAAAAGGCGCGGCCCCGTTGAAGCCAATTGATCCGCATCTTGTCACCGTGGGCGAGAAACGCGATCTCCGCGCCCCAAAAGGCGCGGCCCCGTTGAAGCTTTGCAGCATTAGCATTCTCCGCCGCGGCCTTGCGCATCTCCGCGCCCCAAAAGGCGCGGCCCCGTTGAAGCAGAATCAAGCTCGCGCCACCACGCAACTGATGATGAATCTCCGC
>Ga0315903_10008580_pt1 | contig 12546 bp, 12 predicted proteins | sample LakEriMetagenome_7_FD_203524 | JGI IMG/M metagenome (GOLD analysis project Ga0315903, IMG submission 203524) | Freshwater fungal communities from buoy surface, Lake Erie, Ohio, United States - Buoy 2 MA119 | ecosystem: Environmental > Aquatic > Freshwater > Lake | place: USA: Lake Erie, Ohio...
CTGGCACGGTGGCTACCGTGTCAGCCAAGTACAACCTGACCGACGAGCAGACCGAGAAGCTGCGCTTTTGCGCGCAGGCGCTCGACGAGATCGACCCCGCGGCCGACATGCGCTTTGTCACTGAGACGCAGGTCGGGTTTGAGGGCGTCAAGGATCTGGAGGGCGTGTTCGGCAACACCGACTTGGTGGGCCGCATCGGCGACCGCGCCATCGTGCTGGACTGGAAGTTCGGCGACGGCGTGGCCGTTGACGCTAAAGAGAACGAGCAAGGCCTGTTCTACGCCGCAGCGGCCAAGAAGACCAGTGACCTGTACTGGGCGATGAACGGCACCCGCGAGGTAGAGATCATCATCGTCCAGCCGCCGCACATTCGGCGCTGGGTGACGACCTGGAGCCGCATTGATCAGTTTGAGCGTGATCTGATTGCCGCTGTGAAGTCGGCGCAGCGCCCCGACGCCCCCACGGCGCTGGGCGATCACTGCCGCTGGTGTACCGCCAAACCCATCTGCCCGCAGATGACCGGGGTTGTAGACCGCGTAGCGCATACCGCGCTGGCCACGGTGGACCCCGAGCAGTTGGCCAAGGCGCTGACGCTGGCCGACCGGCTGGAGTCGTTCATCGCCGACGCGCGCAAGTTGGCGCAAGAGCGGCTTGAGAAAAACATGCCCGTGCCAGGGTATAAACTTGTGGCGAAGCGCGCTACGCGGCAGTGGGTCGATGAGGCCAAGGCCGAGCAGGCGCTGATGATCGCTGGCCTGACGGCCGACGACATCTACAAGCGAGAACTTCTGTCGCCTGCTCAAGCAGAGAAGGCGGCAAAGAAGGCCGGCGCCGCGTTCCCGACCGATCAGGTCGTGGCCGTGTCGTCCGGCAACACCATCGCACCGGCGAGCGACCCTCGTCCGGCCGTGATGGTTCTCGGCGAGCAGCTCCGCGCTGCTCTCAATCGTGTTCAGTGAACTCAGAAAGGTTCAATCGTGTCCAATCTCGTAGCGTTCTCTCAGGCGGGTCTTCCCGCAGTTGCCCAGCTCTCCACTGCTTTGCGCGCTGCCGCGCAACAGGCCGCGCCAGTCGGCATGGTGATCCTGAAAATGGATCGCACAGGCCACTGGATCTTCGGCGCAGACCAGACGGAAGTCGAGTCTGGGTCGAAGTGGGCGGTCAACCCGTACTCGTTCATCCACGGCTACATCGCCTGGGGTGACGGTGCGGTGCTCGGCGAAAAGATGGTGTCCATGACGCAGCCCTTGCCCGAAGTGGAAGCCGCCCCTCCGGGCGCGTCCAAGGGCTGGGAGCAGCAGATCGGCGTCAGCCTCAAGTGCATTGACGGCGACGACGCCGGCATGGAAGCGCGCTTTACCGCCACCAGTGTTGGCGGCAAACGCGCCGTGCAAGAGCTGGCCCTGGCCGTTGCGGCCCAGGTCGACAAAGACCAGTCCAAGCCCGTGCCCGTCGTGACGCTGGGCAAAGACCACTACCAGCACAAGAGCTACGGCAGGATTTACACCCCTGTCTTTGACGTGGCGGAGTGGGTGTCGATGGACGGCAAGGCCAACGCGGCGCAAGAGCCAGAAGCTCCTGCAGCCGAGCCGGCACCGGCCCGTCGTCGGCGTGTAGCCTGAGAGTGAAGGGGCGGGGCCGAAAGGCCCCGCTTTTTCTATGTTGTGGCTTGACTTTGAAACACGCAGTGCCTGCGACCTGACCACCCGCGGCTCCTACAACTATGCGCAGGACGCATCCACAGAGATCCTGTGCATGTCCTATGCCTTCAACGACGACGACGTCGTCACCTGGCGGCCCGGTCAGCCGTTCCCCGTCGGCATCGACGACCACATCCGCCGCGGCGGCCACATCCGCGCCCACAACGCCGCTTTCGAGCGGCTGATCTTCTGGTACGTCCTGTGCCCCACCTGGGGAGTCACCGAGCCCGCTGTCGAGCAGTTCTACTGCACGGCCGCGCAGGCCCGCGCCAACTGCGCGCCGGGCGGCCTGGAGGACGTGGGGCGCTTCGCTGGCGCCAGCATGCGCAAGGACCACCGCGGCGCGCAGCTCATCCGGCTGCTATCCATCCCCAAGGACGACGGCACCTTCCGCGAGGACGCCGCGCTGATGGCCGAGATGATCGCCTACTGCGAGCAGGACGTGCGGACAATGCGTGCGGTATCCAAGGCCATGCGCGACCTGTCGGCCGACGAGCTGACTGATTACCACGTCAATGAGCATATCAACGACCGTGGCGTGCTGGTGGACACCGACCTGTGCCGCGCCGCGCAGGAGTACGCCGTCGAGGAGCTGGACGCCATCCAAGCCGAGGTGCGCGAGATCACCGAGGGAGAGATCACGTCGGTGCGCTCGCCCAAGATGCGCGAGTGGGTCTGGGGCCGCGTCGGCCTGGAGGCTCGCAAGCTGATGACCACCTATGTCGACGGCGTGCCCAAGGCGTCGATTGACAAGACCGTGCGGGCCAACCTGCTCGCGCTGGCAGAGGAGAACCCCGATGAAGTTCCGGCCGATGTTGCGGACGTCGTTCAATGTGCGGATGACCTGTGGGCGTCGTCGGTTGCGAAGTTCAGCCGCCTGGCACAGCTGGCTGATGCAGAAGATCGACGCGTACGAGGCGCATTTGTATTCGCTGGAGGCGCAGCGACAGGTCGAGCAAGCTCTTATGGAGCGCAGGTACATAACTTCACTCGAAAGTGTGCCGCCGATCCTGAGGCAGTGAGGCACGCCATGACGCGCGGGCACCAGATCGTCCCGATCTACGGCAAGCGCGTCACTGACGTCCTGAAGGGCATGCTGCGACCGTCGCTGATACCGGCGCCAGGCAAGTCCTTCGTCGTGGCCGACTGGTCGGCCATCGAAGGCCGCGTGCATCCCTGGCTGTCCAACACGCCCTCGGGCGAGCAAAAGCTCAACGTGTTCCGCGCTGGCCGCGACCCGTACATCGTCAACGCCATGTCAACCTTCGGCGTGGCGTACGAGGACGTTACGAAGGATCAGCGCCAGGTGGGCAAGGTGCAGGAGCTGGCACTAGGGTTCTTGGGCGGCCCAGGGTCGTTCGCGACCTTCGGCAAGGTCTACGGCGTGCGCATGACTGACGCCGAGATCGCGCGCGCCATCAAGACCTGGCGCCGCACCAACGCATGGGCCATGCACCACGGGCAGGCGTTGGAGGACGCCTACACCAGAGCCATGCGCAACCCCAACCATGAAATCCGCGCGGGGCGCATCGCGTACCTGTTCGACGGTCAGCATCTCTGGTACGCTCTGCCCAGCGGGCGAATCCTGGCGTACCCCTACGCGCGCCTAGAACAGGATGGCGTCTCATACGCCAAAGGATCGTGGAAGCCCGCTGCTGACGCCAAGGAGTGGCCGCGTGCAAGGCTGTGGAGAGGATTGGCTTGCGAGAACGTCACCCAGGCCACGGCCAACGATGTGCTGCGCCTCGCGCTGCGTCAGATCCCCAACGTCGTGCTGCACATCCATGACGAAATCGTCGTGGAGACAGACCGCCCAGACGAGCTGGTCGCACTGATGACTCAAGTGATGACCACGTCCCCGTCGTGGGCGCCCGACCTTCCGTTGGCCATCGACATCCATGTGATGGACCGATACGGCAAGGCATAACAAAAACGCCCGGTGGCAGCCGGGCGTCTGAACTGGAGAACACAATGGAGTTTCTGGAGTATCTCATAAATCTCGCCCCGCAAGGGGAAACCCTGCTCATCGTCAAACAGAAGCCCAAGCTGGTTGACGGTCAGATGCAGTTCCACGCCGACGGCGCCATCAAGGCCACCTGGCCGGCGTTCCTTCCCGCGCACAAAATGAAGGCCGGTGAGGCGTGGTACGCCAACACCGGCTGTTTCATCCTGGACCGGATGAAAGACGGCCCCTCGGCCGCGCGGGCCAACTGCGAATACGCCCTGGTGCTGATGCTCGACGACGTCGGCACCAAGAGCAAGCAGCCTCCCGTGCCTCCAACGTGGATCATGGAGACGTCGCCGGGCAACCACCAGTGGGGCTACGCCTTCAGCGACCAGCCCACCAAGGCCGCGTTTGTCGCCGCGGTCAAAGCGATGGCCGAGGCGGGCTACACCGACCCAGGCGCTGGCAACCCTGTCAGAAATTTCCGACTGCCGGGGTCAGTCAACCTGAAGCCGGGCCGCAACAGCTTCGCCGCGCGGCTGGTGGAGTTCCACCCTGACCGCGAGTACACGCTGCCTGACCTGTGCGCGGCTATGGGCGTCGTGCCGGGCCCGGACGACGACAGCGGCCCGAAGCCCATGCGCCTGGCCGACGACGGCGACGACGACGTCGCGGCCTGGCTGTCCGAGCAGGGCCTGGTCTTCAGCCGGCCCAACAACGAGGGCTGGATGGGCGTCATGTGCCCCAACGCCCAGCACCACACCGACGGCAGCCCAGAGGGCCGCTACATGCCTTCCATGCGGGCGTTCTGCTGCCTGCACAGCCATTGCGTCGAGCTGGATTCCAAGACGTTCCTGGAATGGGTCGCGGCTAACGGAGGGCCAGCGCATACGCCAGGACTGCGCGAGGAGCTGCTGCAGTCGACGCTGGCCGGCGCGCTGGGCAAGCTCACGCCCGCGCCCGAGCTGCTGGCCGAGGCCCAGGCTCAGCTGGACGAGGTCGACCGCCGCGAGGCCGGCCGCGTGGAGAAGTCGAAGTGGTACAAGCGCTTCGCATACCTGCAACCCGACGACGCCTACTTCGACCTGGACGTGCGCCAGGAGATTGGCCGCGGCACGTTCAATGCGCTGTTCCGCCACGTCCTGTGCCGCTCCATTCACGTCGGGGCCAACGGCCTGGGCCGCCGCATTGAGGCCAGCGTCTGCTACGACGAGAACCGCCAGGGCGCCGGCGCCAAGGTGCTGCAGGGCGTCACCTACGCGCCCGGCGAGTCGGTCCTGTGCTCGCGCCAGGGCTCGGTCTACGGCAACCGCTGGAGCAACGCGCGGCCGTCGCTGGTGGGCCTGTCCGGCGACGTCACGCGCTGGATGGATCACGTCGAGCACCTGGTGCCTGACCCAATGGAGCGCGCGCATCTGCTGGACGTCATGGCCTGCAAGCTGCAGCGCCCGGACGTCAAGATCAATCACGCGGTGCTGCACGGCGGTACGCAGGGCTGCGGCAAGGACTCCATGTGGGCCCCGCTGGTCTGGGGCATCGGCGGGCCGACGGAGACCAACGTCAAGACCATCAAAGACAACGTGGCCAGCTCGCAGTGGGGCTATCACCTGGAGTCTGAGCTGATCGTCATTCAAGAGCTGCGGCAGTCCGAAGCGTCCGACCGCAGGGCCCTGGAGAACCACCTCAAGCCCGTCATCGCCGCGCCGCCAGAGTATCTGCTGGTCAACCGCAAGGGCTTGCACCCTTACGAGGCCTTGAACCGCGTGTTCGTCCTGGCGTTCAGCAACGAGCGCGGGGCCATCGCCATCGACAGCAACGACCGCCGCTGGTTTGTCATCTGGAGCGACGCGCGGCGCATGACCGACCCGGAGGGCCGCGCCCTATGGGATTGGTACAAGGTCGGCGGCCTGGGGGCCGTGGCGTCCTGGCTGCAGGCCCGCAACATCTCCAAGTTCAACCCAGGGGCCGCGCCGCCGGCCACTGAAGCCAAGGCCATCCTGATTGAGCGCAGCATGACGTCGGCCGAGGCGTTCCTGACTGACGAGGTCAAGAACCGCAACGCCGACTTCGCGGCGGGCATCATCGGGGCCCCCTTCCACAAGCTGCTGGACCGGCTGCAGGGTCGCGCCCCACAAGGGGTCAAGCTCTACCTGGGCGCGCTCTACTTCGCGTTGGCCGAGGCCGGCTGGCTGGACGTGGGGTTGCTGCACACTGTTGAGCACAAGACCAAGAAGCGCGTGTTCTGCGCGCCCGAGATGGCGAACCTGTCGAAGTCCGAGCTGCGTCGCCTGGTTGAGGAGGCCGAGCTGGCCGGCCAGGCCGGCGGCCCGCTGGAAGGCCTGCGACGCGTGAAGTAACGGGCGGCGTCTACTCCCTCAAGCCAGGGCAGAGCCGGGGCCCTGGGCCGCCCACCAGAAAAAAAGCCCGCCGGGCGTAAGCCTGGCGGGCCAATCAGGGAGAGACAACTGCGCGGTTAACCGCGCGGGGTCAAGTATCGTCGAAGATATCGATGGCGAACAGCACCAGCAGGTAGATCAGCGCGATCACTGCGACCCAGGCCATACGACCTCCAGGAATGGCGCTGCTGGGGCTTCTGGGCCCGGCGGCGGGGTGCGGACAGGCCGAGGGTGCGGAGCGTGGCCTGGCTCGGGCAGGCGGGCCGGAAACGGCCACGGCCGGGGGCGGGGTTTACTGGTCAGCAGCATGTCAGTCTCACCAGCGACGGATAGTCCACCCGTTGACGGTCAGTTCCTTCCCGTCTTCAAGGTCGGCAAATTTCTCAAAGGCTTCCACTGCATCGGCGGGGATGCGCGGGTCAGGGATGCCAACGTCGTCCTTCTCGTCGTGCTGCCAGCCCCACCAGTAGTAGCTGTCTCCAGGCGGGGTGTCGTACTTGCCAATGCTCAGGATGTAGGTCTCCACCCACGCGCCAGTGGAATCGTGGATGCTGAACCCGATGTAGGGCTCGTTGTCCTTGCGGTCTTCGTCTGCGGAATCCCATGCGGCATCGACTGCCTCGGCCACTGATTCCAGCGTCCACTCGGTCGTGGTGCGAGAGCCCGTCCCGTTGGTATCGAAATCGTCAGACACAGACACTTCAATGTTGATGCTGTCGCCATCGGCGGACCAGATACGTGCGCTGGCAATCTCATGCTTGGACCCGTACCAGCCGGTATCAAAGGGCTGGTGCGCGTCCAGCGCGGCTTTGAGAGCGGCTTCATTCTCAGGATACCAATCGGACAGGCCCCGGTGGGCACCGTCGCCGCGTCGGAATGCTTCAATCCTTTTCATGGGTCACCTCGTTGAGATAACGCGTGAACAGGTCCGGGAAGGCCTCCAACAGGCGCCAGGTGTTGTCTGTGTCGGCCGCCAGGTACGCCTGGCCAATGTGTTTCGCAAAGCTGCCGCCGCGCGCCATCAACAGCGCGGCCGTGGCCAGCTCGGGCCGCAGGCGCCACGCCAGGCCGAAGACCGTCGGATAGAACTCCCGCGTGCGGTCATCCTCGGCCTTGACGAAAACGTGGCCAGAACTGCCTGGCTGGCGTGGTGGCGTGCCGTCATACACGGTCCAGCTTTCGCCGCGGAAGTCCGCAAGGCGCTGAGGCAGGGTGACCGGCTCGCCGGTCTTGGCGTCTTCCAGGCGCCAGAAATATCGGTTGATCATGGTGATGCTCCAAGTGATGGGCCGGCGCCAGCGCATACTGGGTGGCCGGCCCGTAGGGGTTAGATGCTGACGCTGAACGTGGCGTTGTTCAGGACCTCCTTGACCTTCTCTTCGATCTGGTCGTCAAGGTAACCGTCCTTGACGAAATCAGAAGCCTCCTCGCTGCCCCATTCGTTGTGGAGCGCGTCGTAGTCATCGTGATCGTACGAGCTGGTGTGCTCGTCGAGCGCCGCCTCGGCCGCGGCCTCAGCGATCTCGCGGATGCTCTCGGCGGTGATGGGGCGGCCGTCGGCGAAGCGCTGCAGGTCTGTAGGCGCCGCCTCCAGGGCCGCCAGGCGGGCTTCCAGGCCGGCCTGGCTTGCGGCCGCGTGGCCGGTCTCAGCGGCCAGCAGCGCGCGCGCCAGCTGGGCCGTCACGTCGGTGACGCGCGCCTCCAGTGTTGCGATGCGCTCGTGCAGGCCCTGCAGCGTGAGCGTCGTCATCTCAGCGTGCGCGTTAATGCGGCCGTCGAGCCGGTCGACCGTGGGGGCCATCACGCGGCCGACCAAGTCGCGCACCTCGTTTTCGTCCAGCTCGCGCGAGCTGGTCACTGCGGCCTGCAGGGACTGGTCGAACAATGCGGCCAGGGCGGCCGCCAGGGGATTGATCGTTGTCATGGAACTGAACTCCAGGTTACCGTGGCAAGGCGCCACGCCAAAGGGCCCGGCCGCGGCCAGGCCCTCGGCGCGTGGCGTCAGCGCATCGCGATCAGGCCGGGCACCGGCGCGCGGCCGACGCGCTGCAGCGTCTGGCGCCGATACAGCTCGCTGCAGGCGTCATTGACCTGGTCCAGATACTTGGCCTCGGCCGCCTGGTCGACGTCGCGCATGGCGCGCGCGGCCTCGCTCGCGTCGCGCACGATATAGCGCAGCTCGGCGTCGGTTTTGGTTCTGTAGCTCATGGTCAAGCGTCCACCAGGTCCAGGATCAGGCCGGCCTCGGTTTCCATCTCGACCCGCTCGGCCGACCAGGGGATGCTGCGCGCGTAGGCCGTGGCGCCCGTCACGGCATCCCACAGGGTTTCAATTGGCCGGCCCTCCTCGGTCACATGGACGGCCTTGATCCGGTCGGCCACGCGGGGCCCGAACCGCTGGGCCAGGAAGGCGTCGACTTTGTCCAGCTTCGAGCGCTGCGCGCCGCGCAACACGTTGGACACGTTGCCGGCCGAGCTGTTGGCGTAGGCCAGCAGCGCCGGTGTGACCTCCTCTAGGAATCGGTCGGGCGCGCTGGCCGTATGACGGATACGAATCTCTTCCAGCTCATGCGCGCCCCAGACGATGCGGTTGCAGCAAACGTAGTCGTACAGGAATGTCTTCAGGCCGAACGTGGACGAACCAACCTCGGAATTCCAGACGAAAAAGCCGCGCGCCAGGGAGCCGGTGCGGCCGTCGCGCCGGCCTGGCAGTTCTATGCGGTTGGCCTCATCGGCCAGGAAGACGAACATGTCCCGGTCACCCGCGTACAGCGTCGTATTCTGGGAGTCCACCTCCACGGCCTGGCCGAACACGCCCGGCACGCGCCACTGGCCCGTGGCGCCGTCACCGAATCGGTCGACCAGGGCGTCGACGATGTCGGTGTTCCAGATCCGGCCGTACCGGGGCCCCGTGGCGGCCGCCAGCGTGCCATCCTTGCGCAGCAGCACGCCGATGTCCGAGGCGTCGCGCGTGACCTGCAGGCCGTAATTGACGCAGTCGGCCGCCAGCTCGGCCGGCAGCTCGCGCAGGTACTGGCCAGGCGCCTGTACCAGGCCGGCCAGCTGGCCGAACGACCAGTGAGTCGGGGCGTACCCGTGGCCGCTAGGGCCCTCAATCAGAAGGCCGTCGCGGCCTTCAGGGACCGCGCGCAGGCGCCGCGAGCTGACGACGGCCGCGCGGCTAATGGCGCGCTGGGCGTGGAGGGCCGCCTGCATAGCGTACAGGGAAGTGAACCGCTCCTCTTCAGGGCGGGTTGACCATTGGCGGTTTGCTTGCATGAGCGTGGACATGGTGGTTTTCTCCAGGTGAGTCCGTTGATTCCGGCCGGCGGGAATCGCCGACCAGGTGTTTAGTGTACGGGAATCTTTTACAGTCAATCAAGGGGCCAGGCCGCCAGGCCGCCAAGCCGCCAGGCCGGGTGTTTGTATGTTGATACAAACACCAGGCGCGCGGCCTGGTCGGCCTGGTCGGCCTGGTCGGCCAGGAAAAAGAAAGGGCGCCCGTGGGCGCCCTGGTCGGCCTGGCGCGCAGCTCGCGCGCCTGGTGATGCTATGGCATGAGCTGGTGCCCTTCCAGCGTGACCAGCGCGCGGCCGCAGCTCAGGCGGACGATATAACCTCGCGCGCCTGGTGCGGCCGCCAGCGCGCGCCTGGCGCGCAGTACCCGGTACTGGTCGGACGGTAGCAGGCGCGCGCCTGGCGCGCGGCCGGCCTGGTCGGCCTGGTGCGCGCGGCCGGCCAGGCCGGCCTGGTGGTGCATTGGATTCGACCAGCTCATACGGCCACGGCCACGGCCAGGGGAATGGTCCGGTATTGATTCTTGCGCGTGCCATGCGCCGGGAATCCGACGATGGTGGTGCGTTGACGCTGGCAGAGCTGGCAGCTCGCGCAGCTCACATCGTCGCGCTGGGTGGCCGGACAAATCACTACCAGGCGCCCGGCCGGCGTGCGCAGGTTTTCGGCCTGGTCGGCCGGCAGAACCACCACCACCGGCCCAGCCTGGTGGTCGGCCAGCTGGTCGGCCTCGGCCAGGCTATCGGCCGACAGGTTGACAGTGAAGCCCCATTGATTGGCGTGCCGAATCCAGCTGATTGATTCGGCGTCTTTCCAATGGGAATAGGTGAAACCGCGCTTGCCCTGGTTTGCTTTGACCAGCTGGCCAAGCTTGACCGGGTCAATCGTCGCGCGGTCTGGCGCGCGTGGCAGGTCGCCGGCCTGGTTGGCGCGCCAGAGCTGGCCATCGGGGAGCTGCGCCAGCTGCGCGACATGGTCGGCCCAGCTGGTGCCGCGCGCGCCGGCCGTAACCGCGGCCCAGTGCAGCGCGAGCGGGCCCGTGTCGGCGTAACAGATACGCGCCTGGCCACAGTCTGGCGGGCAATTATCTCGGGTTGACGTCGTCACGGGTATTGGCCCGGTTTTGGCGTTGGCCGATTTAATCGTCAGATGGTAATTGGACATTCTGATTCTCCAGGTTATTAAATGAACGCGGCCAATAACAGGCCCAGTGACGCGCCGATGACGACGGCGCCCAGGATGTCGCGCCAGGTGGTTGGTTGGTCTTGCATGTTGCAGCTCCAGAGTGTGACGGCCAGGCCTGGCCGGGGCTTCAAGTGTAAGGGATTGTTTTGCAGCTGGTCAATGCGCGCCTGGCGCGCTGGGTGGTGCGCTGGGCGTGAGCTGGGTGGCGTCTGGGTGGTGGTGCGCGCGCCAGGTTTCCCTAGAGCTGGGTGGTGTCTGGGTGGTTTTTGGTAAGAAAACGAAAGTCTTAAAGTGTATTGTGTAAGGAAATGTCTTACAGCTCTGCCAGGCCGCGCGTCGACGCTCCAACATTGTGGGGGGGCGACATAAATGGGCTAAAAAAACCTGCCCAGACCACCCAGAATCACCCAGCGCGCCCAGCTCGCGCAGCTCGCCGGCCTGGTCTGGGTGATATGTGCGGTTTTTAAAACCGCCCAGAGCTGGCAGCTCACGGCCTGGCCAGCTCGCGCAGCTCGCGCAGCTCTGGCCAGCTCCGGCCTGGTCTGGGTGGTTTTTAAAACCACCCAAACCGCCCAGAGCTGCCAGCTCGGGCCAGGCCTGGCGCGCGCAGCTCGCGCGGCCTGGCCGTGTTTGTATGTAGATACAAACCGCCCAGACCACCCAGCGCGCAGCTCGCTGCACCAGCTGGTGCACCAGGTGGTGACCTGGTTGACCTGGTCACTCGACCTGGTCGGTAATATGTCCGCCGGCCTGGTGCGAGTATGTCCAGCGAGTATGTCCAGCGAGTATGTCAGCGCCTGGCCAGGAGTATATGCAGCGAGTATGTGGCGAGTATCTCGGGAGTATTAGGGTTTGTGCTTATTGCCTGGCCGATGGGGGGAGGGGAGGGCCGAGCGGTTGGGCCCGCGCAAACGAAGGGGCCACAAACAATTTTTTATGCGGCCAAAACACTGTCAGGCAACTTCTTGCAGTCGCGTACCCAATCAAATATGATCCGCGCATGAAGTCGTTTCCGTTGACAGCGCGCGAGGTCAAGGCTACAGAGGCCGTGCTCACGCGCATCTACAACGCCGCCAAGCGCAGCCTGCGCGGCGAGAAACTGGCCGCGGCTTGTGACTTGCAGCCTGGGGAGTACCAACAGTTGCGCGCGTTGGACCCGTTGGTCGAGATGGCCGAACTCAAAGGCCGCGCTGACGCCGAGATGGAATTGAGCGGCGTCATCTACGCGGCCGCCGTTGCGGGCGACACCAAGGCGGCCGAGATGATCCTGAAGCATCAGCACGACTGGGTGGCCAAGCAGCAGGTGCAGGTCAACGTGGCGCAGCAGATCAGCATCACGGCGGCGCTGGCGCAGGCCGAGTCGCGCGTTCTAGAAACAGTAGAAGAGGTGACGGATGCAAGAGCCCCGGTTTTCGGCGGATCAAGAGCAGGCGTTAATGGCCAGGCTCTGGAGTCCGTCTATAGCAAACGACCCTGAGAAGTTTGTCCTGTTCGCGTTTCCCTGGGGTGAGCAGGGCACGCCGCTGGCCAGGCACAAGGGCCCGCGCGGGTGGCAGCGTCAGGTGCTGCGCGACATTCGCGACCACATCGCCAAGAACCAAACGGTCGACGCGTACCAGGTGCTGCGCATGGCCACGGCGTCTGGCCGCGGCATCGGCAAGTCGGCCCTAGTCAGTTGGCTGGTGTTGTGGATGTTGACGACGCGCATCGGCGCCAGCGTCATCGTGTCGGCTAACAGCGAGGCGCAGCTGCGCAGCATCACCTGGGCCGAGATCACGAAGTGGCTGGCGATGCTGATCAGCAGCCACTGGTGGGAGATCAGCGCGACAAGGATCACGCCGGCCAAGTGGTTGAGCGAGCTGGTGGAGCGCGACTTGCGCAAAGGTACGCGGTACTGGGGTGCGGAGGGGCGGCTGTGGTCGGAAGAGAACCCGGACGCGTACGCTGGTCTGCACAACAGCGACGGCGTGCTGCTGATCTTTGACGAGGCGTCCGGCATACCGGACACGATCTGGGACGTGGCGCAG
>Ga0315903_10008581_pt1 | contig 12546 bp, 11 predicted proteins | sample LakEriMetagenome_7_FD_203524 | JGI IMG/M metagenome (GOLD analysis project Ga0315903, IMG submission 203524) | Freshwater fungal communities from buoy surface, Lake Erie, Ohio, United States - Buoy 2 MA119 | ecosystem: Environmental > Aquatic > Freshwater > Lake | place: USA: Lake Erie, Ohio...
CGGCCCCCCGGATTTCCGACCCGTATGACATGATCGGGGCCCCGGGTGGGCGAACGCTCTGCCCAGATCCGACGTATATTTTTACGTGGAAGGTGCATCCGTCTCGATTCGGGCGTCATGAACTGGCCGCCCGGGCCAACCGCGCGATAGCAAAGGTGGTGACCTGACTCCTCGGGGAGTCAGGAGGATGTGCGCCCATCACGGCTCGCGCCCTGCAAGGGGCGGAGTGGCGATCGGCGAAGCTTTCGAGGCACGTTCGTCCTGCGGCCGAAGCCGCCGGAGGCGGCCGGAAGCGACGCGTCTGCCGGTCGCTCGGCACGCGGGTGATCGATGTGGCGATTCACCGGCGAGACGATCTGCTCGCTCGCCTTGCGAACGAAGGCGAGTTGGTGCCCGAGCGGCGGCCGAGGCGAATAGCCCAAACTGGTCCCGCCCCTCTGGATGGTCTCCACATCCTCTCGTTGAGAACCGGGCCCACTCCGCTGTTCAACGGCCACCGCAGCGGACTGGAAGCCTGAATACAGCAAGGAGGATCGGTATGGAGAGGCCAGCACCAAAGCCGTCGCTTTACGATCGTGCGGGCACGATCCGGCACCTTGACGCATTGCGAGCACGCCAACTCGTAGACGCGTTCAGGCGACCGGTGGTGTTTGATGGGGCCGTGGAAGTGCACGGGCACGGGCAACGTCACGGGCAGGACCTGGGTCACGGGCAGGACCTGGTGCGGCTGATCGAGTTGATCGCGAGCCAGGGCGAGGTTGCCTTACGGAATCGCGTCGGCTTATCCGACGGACCCGCGTGACGGCCGGGCTTCCCCGCGGAAAAAATACGCCCGGCTGGACTCGAACCAGCGACCCTGGGATTAGAAATCCCATGCTCTATCCACCTGAGCTACGGGCGCGAAGGGGGTTTTTGCGTCTCCGGACCGCCACCGTTAGACGATCTGTTAGGCGCATGCCCCGGAAACCCCATTTTGTACCACGGGTAGCGGGGTGGCGCCGCCAGCCCGATCGAACGCATCCCAGCACGCATCGGCAGTCCGCTCCGCGTTGGTCCCCACGTAGTAGAGGAGCGTGGTTTCGATCGGCTCGTGCCGCATCAGTTCCTTCACCTGGGCTGGCATGGTCCGGGCCGCTTCGGGGGTTTCCAGCAGGAAGAGGGCGAGCTTTGGGGCGATCGGCAGGAGGCGCGGCGGATCCGCACCGTCGCCTCGCCGAAGTCCACCTGGGCCTCTCCCGGAGGATGAGAAAGCGGCAGAAACACATTGCGGTGGCTGATCCGATACTCCCGAACAGCATCCTTCACCACTGTCTCGCCGCCGGTGTAGCCATGCTCGTCACGGAGGCGCTCGAAGATACGGTGTGCGATGTGCTTCTGCTTGGTCGGTGCCGTGCCTTCTGGTCGGTGCCTTGCCGTCGTCTTCAAGAATCTAACGGATCACTGGCAGGAACGGCTCCAGCTTCGGCTTCGGCCTCTGGTTCGCCTGCCGATAGCCCGGCGGCTCGTTGTGGGCCAGCATCTTCTTCAGCGTGCGCCAGCCGATCCCGTACTTCGCGATCGCAGCGCGCTTGCTCAAAATGCCGGTCAGCACCTCAAGTCGTATCTCGCTCCAGATCTCCCAGTGTTCGCGGGGCTCACAGCATGGTCCACAATGAAGCGGCCCAGTTGGCCGAGGCCGGGATCACGGCCACCAACGTCGAGACTGCAGCCCAACGATTCGCCTCGCACCTCGCGACCGAGCAACCATGGCGGGACGTGGTGGCGATCGCCGACGACCTCACTGCGATCCGCTCGGCCTACGCCTCGGAGCGGAAGCGAATCTTGAAAGATTAGGAAGAGAATGCCGGGCATGCCCGGCGGGCGGTGAAACGCCGCGATGGTTTCAGCACGCTCACGGCCGACCAGGCACACAAGGTGCTTCGCCCCTGTCACCTACTCTCGTCGCGCTCCGGGATGCCTTCGATATCCGGCTCAGGCGGGGCACGGACGACGCCCTCGCCTCACTCGACGGCATCCTCAGTTCCGGTCCCAGCCCGATGGTCCGGGCCCACGATTTTCGGCTGGCCAACCGGGAGGTCGCCAGCGAGGCCGACGTAGAGGCCCTCGTCGCGGAAATCCGGGAGCAACCCCTCGCCCAGATTCGGCCGGGAGCCGGGTGAGGATCGTATGAAAATGGTCGTAAGTCCTTTGTTGTCAATGTTGTTCGCGATTCATGAACAGCGAATATATGCTGGCCGCATGCAACTCAAACCCCAAGACCTCGTCGTGGCGATCAAACTCGCCGTCGCCGGCGACCTCACCTACGACCAACTCGCCGCCTCTCTGGGCCTCAGCAAGTCTGAGACTCACGGAGCCGTCAAACGCGCCAAAGCCGCCGGGCTTCTTCTGGCAAACCGCAAGCCGAATCGCTACGCCCTGCTCGAGTTCGTGCTGCACGGGGCCCGCTATGCCTTCCCGGCCGTCCGCGGGCGCATGACCCGTGGCATGCCCACAGCCTACGCCGCTCCACCCCTCTCGGAACTCATCCAACCCGGAACCGACCCGATCCCCGTTTGGCCCGACGCGGAAGGCGAGGCTCGGGGCGAGCTGTTCGCGCCGCTCTACCGCTTTGCCCCAGCCGCTGCCCGCGCAGACTCGAAGCTCTACGAGTGCCTCAGCCTCATCGATGCCTTGCGCGGTGGCCGAGCCCGCGAACGGAATCTGGCCAAGGAGCATCTGACGAGGCTCATCAATGGCTGATCCGGTGTCCGGCAACCTCGCCATGCTCATGCGAGTCGTCGATCGGCTCGCTCCACTACTCGATCGGTTCGTGTTCCTGGGCGGCGTGGTTACCGAGCTCTTGATCACCTCCGCGGCTGCCGGCAGCCCTCGGCAGACGAAAGACGTGGATGTCGTCGTCAATGCGCTCAATCTTGGGGAGTATTCGGAAACTCTGCGCGAGCGATTCCTCGCTTGCGGCCTGGTCGAAGACACAAGCCCCGGTGCACCCGTCTGTCGCTGGTGCCTCGACGATCTGATCGTTGACATCGTGCCCACCCGCGGTGAAATAATCGACTTCTCTTGCGAGTGGTACCAGGTGGCTTTCGACACGGCCCAACCGACCATGCTGCCGAACGGCTCGATGATCCGGCTGGTAACGCCTGCCTGCTTTCTGGCTACAAAACGCGCTGCCCGCAGGAAAGCGTCAACTCGCGTATTCGGCCACGAGATCCCGCACGCATGGCTGCGATCTCCCGTAACTCACGATGGTGACGTCGAGACCGGAATCGCGGTAGAGCGACAAGGCTCGTCGCACGGCGCTCACGATCCACGACTCTTCGTTGCCAAAGGCACCGCCTCCGAGAAGCGTGAGAAACACCGTGTTGTTTCCAGTCCGGTCGGCGTTGGCGATCGCCGCACAGATCGTTGCCTCATAGGACGCCTCGAGCACGAGCGTCGCGAAGCCCTGCCACAATCGCGGCGGGTGCTCGGTGTACGCCACGGGCAACGCAGAGCAGTAGGCTTGCGAGACGACATGCCCTGAGCCATCGAGTGTCACTTGGGTGTCGTGGTGCAGGCCGATCTGTAAGGCCTGTCGGATCCGATCGCGGCCGTTGTCATCCAGGCGGGCGAGCGTCTCGTTGATCTCCTTCAGGCCCTTGGCCGAGGGCAGCACATATCCGTTGACCATCCGCCACAACCGCTCTCCCATGTTCCCGAGCAGACTCGCGATGTCGGCAAGGCAGTCGATCTGGTTCTCGGCAGACTGGCCGGTCATGCCGTTCACGGGCGCGAAGTAGTTGCGGTAGATCGTGCCGGCCCCGGCCGCGATCGCACACGCAGGCCCCTGAGTGCGATCGTGTTCGTAGATCCCGACGCCGCTCTCGGGTGTCACGTCGGGCGACACCATTTCCAGCAGGTTGAACTGGGATGCAACCTGAAAAAGTGCATTCGCGTTGCACTCGTCAGCGTGCAGGTGCTGCACGTTGGCGACCACTTCTCGGACTGAAAGAGGCCTCGACGTCTGCGCCGCTCTGGCCGCACGGTCGCGGAGGGCGGCGAGCGTGGGTGTTTCAAGTCGGCCGTGCAACCACGACTGCCCGGTTCGGCGGGACCGCAACTGGGGGCCGTCAATCTCAAGCTCCGCCCGAACGTGGTCCGGGGAATCCTCCTCGCATCCGGTCAGTTGCTCAAACCATGTCATGTTGCACCTCTGTTTGGTCGGGAACAACTTGATCCACCACTCTGGAGTCGCTGGGTATCCGGGGAGTGGAGGCATGCTCCTGACCCGGTCGATCCACTCTGGGACGGACTCATTGTCGCGCTTCGGAATGATCATCGTCTTGGGTCTCGTTCTTTAGAAGATGGGGCTGATCTTTGTACAGATAGGGCCTCTGGTCAGGGCCGTCTTCGTACCATTCCTTGCTGAGAGGGCCTATTGTTTGTTCGAGGCGTTGCCTGAAGGCGCGAAACCCTTCGATCAGCGTGGGCTTTGTCGGGACGTAAAACCTCACTGGCGTCGCCCCTTCTTCGCCGAAGTTGCCTACGCTCGGGTGAGCCGCTCGCTGTGGAGGGACTTTCGGTCGAGTCGCTCCGGCATCTCCGATGATGGTGGGTGCCTCGACGAACCTCCGGCCTGTCACGCCCCGCGGTGGCGTCCAGATCGGATTGACGCCTGACGGCAAGGGGTCGCAGCGAATGAAGATTCGCGGTGGCGCCTCGCGGAAATAGAGCAACAGCGCCGGGCAGAGCCACGCCTCCATGCGTTGGCCAACCACGTCGCCGCCGTACCAGTTCCCACCCGCCGGATCGGCTCGAAGCCACCGGAGTTCGACGTCATGCCCGGCGAAAGGCACGGCCGCGAAGGTTAACGCGAATCCCTGCTCGGCGTTGGGGATCGACTTGTCGTTGACGACCCTGGTGATCATCTCGGTTGCCCCCAGCACGAAGGCCTCCTCCTTGAGGTCTGTGCGTGCATCGTCGAAAACCCAGCACGAATCCTTGAGGTACGGGTACAGCGTGAGCGAGTCGGCATTGGTGGTCATCAGTGGGCACTCCTTCGGGGTTTGGGGGTTGGGAACATGTTCGGGCTCTCTTTGCTACGGCCCAGATTGGATAGGCCACAGCGTTCGTTTTTGAGATCGGTGTTCACGTCGCATCGTCCTCGCGATCAGTGGCTTGTTGTAGGACTATCTCGCCCTGTCTCGCGATCTTCTGGAGCAGGCGAATCAGATCGTCTCCGTGAAGACCGGCAGACGATGCGGGGCGAGGGCTTGCCGAACTAGACGGTGTCGTGGAGCCACTGGGCGTCACGAGTCGGTGAGGCAGTTCCACGCTCGGCGTCGCCCTCAGGATTGCAATCGCTCGACTGCTGGCGTTGCGAAGTCCGCGCAGGGATAGCGTCGTCCCGGTATGCGAGCCGAGGATGGCGGCGACCTCGTCCGATATCGCGGCGACGGAGTCCAAGGACAGGATCGGATGCTTCACCAGCGCTCTGGCGACGTCGGCGCTGAGGTCTTTTACCTCTGTAAGGCAAAGGCCTCCTCCGTTGTGCGACGCGAGGATGGTTGCGACTGCCGGAGTAAGACGGCTGACCGTGTCGATGAGCAAGCACGACAAACCCCGCACATGGCGCGGCCCGGCCTGCGAGGCCAGCACCCTCGCCTGAGCCTCGTTGAGGTCGGTGAGCCCCGAGACTTCCAGCGGCCCCCGGTGCCGGACGATCGCTTCGAGCCGGTGAATGGGGATGTCGTGCGGCAGGCGAATGAACAGGGATCCGCGATGCCGGCCGAGGGCATGCGCGGTCGCGTCGTCAAGCCTTATGGACCCCAAATGGAGGGCGCCGTGGTGCCCCGAGAGCAAACCCGCCTGCCGAGCGGAAAGTCGGGCTATGCCCGGTACGCACAGGTGGCCAATGCGACCGCCGAGCGCCTCGGCGGCCTGGTCGGACAACGAGGAGAGGCCGTGCAGGTGGAGCCTGCCGCGAAAGAGGGACAGATGTGTCGCAACTATTTCCGAGAGCGACGTCAGGCCGTTGAGGTGCAGGTGCCCGCGGTGACGACAGATCACGGCCGCTGGCCGCGGCTCCAACTCGCGGAGGCCATTGAGGTGAAGCTCGGCCGAGTGTTGAGAAAGCCCGAGTGCCACTTTCAGCGGGAGGTGGGCCAGACCGTTGAGAGAGAGGTCGCCGGCGTGCCCCCCAAGAACCCCTGCCATTTGACCCGAGATCGTGCGCAGGTTGTCGAGCGACAGGCACCCCCCCGTGTGCTCTTTCAGCTCGTAGGCCACGGCGTCCGTAATCGTGGCAACGTTGTCGAGGTACAGGTGGCCAGGGTGTTTGGCGAGTTCCCGCGCCACGGACAGTGGGAGGCGGAGCAACCCGTGAACATGGAGATGCGTTTTCCAGTTCGCTACCGGCTCTGCCGCAATGCCTTGGGTGTTCCTGCAATCGAGTGTCACGCGACCGCCAGCCCCCGTCACGACTTCGTCCTCGGCGTTCCCGGCAAAGCCGTGTTCGTCGAGCGCGCAGGGCCTGCTGAACGCTGCGACGAGTTCCCGAGCTCTCGCGGCGTCGAGGTGGCGGATGGTGCCCGCTACCTCTCGCACGCTTTGTTGCCGAGAAGGGGTGCTCATGCGAGTACCTCCGTCAGTTCGCGACTGTGAAACTGCCGCTGGTCGGCGATGACTTCTCCCCCGATCGAGATCTCAGCGAGGAGCTCATCGCGGCGACGCACGGCCTCGGCGAGATCGCTGGTCTTGAGCGACCGGCGGATTCGCCGCTTGCGGTGGTCAAAGTGCAGGGTGTAGTGAACCCACCACGTGCCGTTGTTGCACCAGAGATGGTGGAGGCTGTTTGTGGGGTTCACGCGAAGAGACGGGAATCCAAGCGGCACGGAGAGTTCCTTTCCTTGGTCGCACCAAGGAAGGGGCCCGCGAGGGCACGGCGGCGGCTCCAGCCGCGGCAAAAGCGTGCCTCGAAAGCTTCGCCAGGGCCGCAGCAGCCAATTTTTGGCTACTCGCGGCACCTGGCGCACATCCTCCCGACCCTTCGCAGGGTCGAGTCACCACCTTTGCTTTCGCGAGGTTGGCCCGGGCGGCCAGTTATGGACGCCCGAATCGAGACGGATGTACCTTCCACAACATCGTACGCAGGCCGCAGTAAATGGTTCGCAGCCTGCCTAGGAACACCGTGTCATAGCGATTTCGGCCGCGAAAGTTGGCCCCGGCCTCGGTCGAAACAGCCAACCGTATCAGCCCTCGGCGTGTTAGTCCCACCGTCAGGCGGAACGCGAAAAACTGCCGCGCAGGAGGTTGTTCCGTTCTTCGAGCACTTTAAATCCCTCGGTGCTTTGGGGGGGGCTTCGAAATGCGTGTGCCTGTTCGTGCGGATCTCGTTGCGAAGGAGGGCCTCGTTGTTTCGTCCCGCAGAGCACCTTGCGATGCCCTGCCCAGCGTGAGATCACGATTGCCGCGAGCGGCTCAAGTCAGGCTCTGTTGCGGCGGCGGAACATCGAGTAGCCACCGCAGGCTATTCCGGCGAGGGCCATGGCGTAGGTGGAGGGTTCGGGGACGGCAACTGGAGCGGCGAGACGGAACCCGTTGTTGACGTTCTTGCCAGATGGGTCGTTCGCGCTGCTTCTGCTGGAGGATGACAAGGAGAACGAGCCGGTGAGCATGGTGCCGCCCCGCAGCCCACGAAACGAGTCCGCAGCACCCGTGAGGTCGTTCCACTCGCCCACATTGCCGCTCATGTCAAAGGCACCGTAGGCACTCGCTCTGCCATTGGTGCCCACCGTCGTCACGTTGCCATTTGGTGTGCCGTTCCAGCTGGCTCCAATATTGTAGTTCGCGAAGTTGCCCGTGGTCCCGGACGAACCAATACCGGTCGAAGTCGCGGACACACTCCGTGGGGCCGTGTTGCTCTGCGTAGCGTAATCCCAGTAGCCCGCGTTCGTGCTGCCGCCCTTGTAGTATGCAGCCTTGTACCACTGATCTTCTGTGGGAACGTAGAACGTCGCACCCGGGTTCCTTGCTGGGGCATTGCCGCTGGTGGAGCCGCTCAACGTATAAGCACCCGTCTCCGTGCTAGCCGTGCCCGTCGCACCGTTCATCAACCAGTTCGACACCCGTGCGGCGGCAAACCAATCCACTAAGTTTACCGGCTTGTTGCCCATGTTCGTCCTGACCTCATACGTGTACGCCCCTGACACGCCCATTTGAGTGATGCCGCCACGGTTGCTGTTGCCCATGCCTGCGTAGTAGAGCGAGTAGGTATCGGTCGCCGCCACGGAGTTCAGGAACTCGGTGTACTGCTGGTTCGTGAACTCGAACTTCATGATCTGGAACGCGTCGGCCACGGCACCAGCGGGATTTGGGCTACCGGTGGTGTCAGGATCGTTCCCCGGATCACCGACCGTCACCCAGTCGATCGTGACGGCGCGGGCAGGAACGTTCAATGAACCAAGCAGGGCCGCCACACCGACAGACAAGACGAGGCGGGGCAGACGGGCGAAGGGCATCACGAGCAAACTCCATCGGCGGGGATCAAAAATCGACACTTCCGCGAACGGTTCTACAGCCACAGCGCTCGCCCCGAAGCCACAAAACCCTAAAAGGGACGAATCGGGCACAGGCAGGGACGAATCGGGCAAATCTAGGGATGAATCCGCCGCATGCTGGGACGAATCAGCGGCGAGAGCGAGTCGTCGGCCGCTTGTTCAGGCCGCGCAGAACGTCGTACCCGTGGCTGTCACTGCGGGCGACAAGATCGAGGCTCTTCGCCAGTGGGCTTCCGGTCGGTGCCTCTCGGCGGATCGGGCGGGAATGTATTCGCGGTCGGAAGTAGGTGGAGCGAGGGTGCGGAGGGTGGTGCGGGCGGATTGAGGCTGGCGTGAAAACACAGAGGGGAGCAGGCCCGTGATGGAACCTGCTCCCCTCGTATTGGAATCAGATTGGCTTCGTGGCGTCAGGCTCGCTTGCGACGGCGGAACATCGAGTAGCCGCCGCAGGCTAGACCGGCGAGGGCCATTGCGTAGGCGGAGGGCTCGGGGACGGCGACTACATTCAACGTGGTGCTGAAAGTGCCTGCATAGGGTCCGCCATCAAGGACACTGGGTTGGAACTGGCTGTAGGTGCCAACGTTAAACGCGCTGTACGAAATGGGCAACACAAACGATCCGGTGCCACTCAGGAAGTTGAGGACGTAGGAATAGCTCGGGTCACTACTCCCGGGAAACGCTGAGGACATTGCCAGCCCAAAACTGTCACTGGAACCCGAATGGATGGCAACGAATGAGTTCACGTTGCTCGTGCCACTCAAACTTATGCTGTCGTTAAAAGAGAATTTACTGCCATCAGTCGAAGTCGCGGGGACAAGATTGTTGGTGAAATTCGACCCATTAAAAATGCCGCTGGCGTTGATGATGAATCCGTTGAATCCATTGCCGCTGTTGTTGGCAGGATAGAATCCAACGCCGGAGGTATTCAGACCTCCGAGCACAGTCCAGTTCACCACGGTAGTCCCACCTGCACCTTGGGTGATGTCGTAGGTCACGCTGTTGTTGTTCGCTGCAAAGGATGCAGTTTCAACGAGCAAAAATGCTGTTGCCACAGCAAACAACGTGGTGCACCGATACACAGCATTTAGAAGACAACGCATAACGGCAATCCTTATCCCTGAGGGTTCTTTACGGCGGGAAAAAATGGTTCGACTTGTTGAAAAGTAGCAACCGTCTTGAGCTTTTCAATGCACGGGGAGCGCAAAGTGACGAATCGGGCACAGGCAGGGACGAATCGGGCGCGCTTGGGACGAAACGGGCAAATCTAGGGACGAATCAGCGGCCAGAGCGGGTCGTCAGCGGGCTGGAGCAGAGCCGTGCCGGAGGATGAACCCGGGGCCACTCCGCCGACGCGATGCCCTTGTCGGCCCGCGTATCGACACCATCAGCCGCATGTCGGAGTCGTGCTCGCGGCCGGGTCCCTGTCACCAACCTCCGCACCCATGCCGACCAAGTTCAGCACTCACGTCGACCTACATCGGCGCTAGTGCTGAACCGGTACATTCTCTTCTATAGTTCTTTCTCTTCTTCTTTTTTCTATCTACCTATGGGGTACCCCTCGCGGTTCCATACTTCTGCCCGATAGAAGTCTGCCCGTTCGTCCGAGATTTTCGCCCCCCGATTACAACTCTTCGTGACAGGCGGCTCCACGGTCGCCTCGGTGGCTGATCGCCCGTCGTAGGCCTCCAGAATCGTCGCCAGCCAAGGGGTTTTCCAAGCCTGTGCAACGCCGGTCTGCACACCACGATGGCCGCTGTCTCGTCGTACCTGTGGCTATGACTGCGGGCGACAAGATCGAAGGGTTACGCCAGTGGGCTTCCGGCCGGTGTCTGTCGGCTGATCGGGCGGGCGTGTATTCGCGGTCAGAAGGGAGCGGTGGTAGCGCCCGGGTGCGGGGAGTGGTGCGGGCTGATTGAGTCTGGCCGCGAAAACACAGAGGGGAGCAGGCCCGTGATGGCGACCTGCTCCCCTCTTGTTGCAATCACGTTGGCTAGTGCGTGTCAGACCCGCTTCCGCCGCCGCCACATCGAGTAGCCGCCGCAGGCTAGACCGGCGAGGGCCAGTGCGTAGGCGGAGGGCTCGGGGACGGCCGCCATGGCCTGCAGAGCCAGCCCAGCGACGAGGGCGTGCCCCTGCGTCGTAGGATGCACGATGTCCCAGAAAAAGTAACCGTCGGGATACGTGCCGTTGGTCTGAAAATAGTCCAGCGCCTTGTCCGAGACATTGGTGATCGTGACTGGGGCACCCGGCACGAAGAAATCCGGACTGTACGACCCAGTCGCAGCCACCGATGCCACGACCTGCTCCAACGGCGTGTAGACGTCGACAAAGTAGATCGTCGCGAGAAAGGCAGGGTCCGCTCGCAGGTCAGCGATCGCGCTGGTCATCGCGGCGTTATACGACGTGGAGTAGACATTGGCGGCGGCGATGTACGTCGGTCCATTCGTCTGTGCGTATGGTGTATCTCCGATTTTCGGCATGTTGATGATCAGGAAGTTTCGTGCCCCTGCATTTTCGAGGTCCGTCATCGCGGTCTTCACCGCATCCACAGCCGACTGCGCTGCCGCTGGGCTGGGGGAGTTCCCGACGAGCAGATTGTCGGCACCAGACCAGATGGAGTAGAGCGTCGTCGAACTCGGCGTGAAGTTGGCCAGATACGACGACGTCTCCATGAGCAGTCCCGGGATCGGGTAGTCAACCCACGAGGGTGAGACTGCGTTGGCCGACGACTCCGAGCCGCCCCAAGCCCATGTGTTGCCTGACAAGGCCGCTGCCATGGGTCCGTAGCCCACACGGCCGGGCGTGCGCGCGGGAAGCCCCCAATAGGCCGCCAGCGTCTCGTTCCAGATCACGTTGTCTGAGAAATGGGTCTGCTGGTAGTAGCCGTTAATGAGTGGGGCTACACCGGGCTTCGTGATGCCTGCGACGTTTCCGACGTCGCTGAGGCTGTCACCGAAGGAAATGAGATCCGAAAACGGTGCGGCTCTTACCGCTCCGACCAAGAGAAGGGAGCAGATCACGGCGTGAAGCGGTTTTGACATGGGAGAGTCTCTGCAGAAGCGAGCGTAGGTTTACGCGAGCGGAGATTGGAGGGTATCAGGTTGGCTTCATGCCCCAAAGAGTTCGGTCTTGAAACGCCGGCGCAGGCGGCTATGGACTGCGCCTCTGGTCAATGACCGCCGGTTGATTGCGCGCGTGTTCGCCGTTAGGCAGCGAGCGTGGCGGTAGGGCGGGACGGGCGCTGGGGGTGAATTGAGCGGCCGCGAAAAAACACCGAGGAGAGCAGGCCCGTGATGGCGACCTGCTCCCCTCGTAGTTGAATCACGTCAGACGGGCGGCGTCAGGCTTGCTTGCGACGGCGGAGGATCGTGTAGCAACCGAAGGCCAGACCGGCGAGGGCCATGGCGGAGGTCGATGGCTCGGGCACGGCAACCGGACTTGCGAGACGAAAACCGATATCGAAGTTCTCGCTCGACGGGGCGGACGGGATCCTGTCGGACGACGACAAGTCGGACGCGAAGCCGTTGTTCCAGTTGCCACCCCGCAGCCCACGAGACGAACCGCGAGTACCATTGAGGTCGTTCCACTGATAAACGTTCCCGCTCTGGTCGAACGTGCCGTAATACGAAGCACTGTTCGCGAATGCGCCCACGTCCGTCAGGTAGTTCTGGCTCGGGTCATAGTTACCATCCTGCGTCACGGAGAACACACTCTCGTTAAAGTAGTTCGCCTGATTCGACCCGCTCCCGGGAACGTTGCCCGGATCCGCGTTGCTCTGCGTGGCATAGGTGTAGTAGCCGCCCGAGCCAGAGTTGAGCGCCGGACTGTAGTAGGCCGCCTTGTACCACTCGTTCTCTTTCGGGATGAAAAACGTCGGAGCAACACCCGTATTTGGGTTCGTGACGTTTCTAGCCGGAGCAGTGCCGCTCGTCGCCCCGTTCACGTTGTAGGCACCGTTCTCCGTCGTCGTGCTCGTCTGGGCCCCCGTCGGCTGGCCGTTCGCCATCCA
>Ga0315903_10008582_pt1 | contig 12545 bp, 15 predicted proteins | sample LakEriMetagenome_7_FD_203524 | JGI IMG/M metagenome (GOLD analysis project Ga0315903, IMG submission 203524) | Freshwater fungal communities from buoy surface, Lake Erie, Ohio, United States - Buoy 2 MA119 | ecosystem: Environmental > Aquatic > Freshwater > Lake | place: USA: Lake Erie, Ohio...
CTAAAGATACCTTTTAAAAAAGTTTTACTGTTTACAAATGAATTAATGGTTTGATTAGTTTGTACTTTATAACTATAACAATTTATAAAATCTTGACAGAACTGCCTATAAGCATTCAACTGTGATGAAGGATCTATGTTGCCGCATAATGATGCGTTTGCTCTTCCAGCAAGATATTTTATAAAACCTAAACCATTTAAATATCTATAACTGTCAATAGTTATAGTAGCTCCAACAATAGGATATGTAGATGGTGCTGAATTGCCTAACGCAGGTATTGTAGCTGATCCTATTTTATTTAAATTAGCTAAAACTGTAGCACTGACAGGTAATGCTACTGCTAGTGCCATTGCATTATATAATGTGTTTAGAACTGTACTAGTAATTACTGTCCCGTTACTTACTGAAGCGGGAAGTCCAAGTGGAGTAGCATAACCAATGTTTGTATTAGTGGCGGTAAAAACACCGGTGTTTGCTACATATGTCCCTACACCAGTTATTAAAGAAGAAGATAAATTTACACTTAACGGGGATTGTTGACCTTGTAGACTCATGGGCAAAATATGTCAGGGCTACCTGTGACGATACTATGTCCACAGCTATTTCCTGAACCGACTCTAAGCACAGGGCAACCTTCAGCAAAAACAGTTGGACTACCATTAGTAGTAGTCGCCGCCCGATGTGGCGGATGTGGTTTACCCCATGGTGCGTGTGGTGTTATTCGGCTTACGTGTAAGCCTACTGGTATACCATTCGCAAATACAGTTCCGGCGCCCCTAACTATAGCACCGCCTGGTTGATCTGTATCACCTTTTCTACTTAATTTTGGCATCCTTATCCTAATATAATTTGCTTTTCTGGTACCTGTATACCGGTAGTAGCCTCAATATACTTTACCTTTACTTGTTCGTTAGTGTCTGCAACAATTGCGACACTATTAATATTTAGTCTAAAAACACCGTTCATATCTGTAGTAAATAGGCTAGGAACCATTCCTATACCTTTTTGACTAGGAGCAATACTCACAGGCTCGCTGATTTCAACGGTTTTATCGGTGATTTTTATTACTTTAGCGACTAATTCTTCGCCGCTATTTAATTTGAACGAATATACTTCATTTATGTTAAGATCCATGTTTATCCCATAAGTTTTTTGTGTAATTCTGTATATCCACCGACTAACTCCTCATTGATGAATATCTGTGGCACTGTACGTGCATTTGGCACTGCTTCTAGTAACTGATCTTTAGACCAGTCTTTAGTTATGTTTCTTTCTTCGTATTCAATACCTTTTAACTTTAATAAAGCCTTGGCTTTATCACAAAAAGGGCACATGTCCTTACTCCAAACTATTGCTTTCATTTTTTCCTCTTATAAAGCTGGTAACGCATCGTAATCAACGGTGTCACTCATGACACCAATTACGTAATTTGTACTCTCATTTTCTTGTAAAGCAGTTTGCTTTTTGTTGATATTCACGTGTTTGTTAAACCATGGAATAGGGCTTGTTTTTGGATGATTTTCTAAATACTTGATACCAATATCCTTAAGTCTGTTAAAAGCGGTCCAGTCTACAAAATCTTTAAGTATATCTGCATTTAGTCCTATTACAACGCCTTTACTAAAAAGATATTCAGCCCAATCTTTTTCCTCTTTGATCACTTCTAGGTACATATTGTAAACTTCTTGTTCGCATTCAACTTTCGCTTTTGCAAATCGTTCATCTTCTTTAACCACTTGATTAATTAGGTATGCTGTCCACTCAGTGTGTAACAATTCATCTTGTAGTATAAGACTTATAATATTACCATTACCAATATAAATTCTATTTTCTACCATTGCTAGGCTTGTAGCAAAACTAACCATAAAGCGCAATGCTTCAAGTGCATAACTAGCATTTAGTGCCAGCCAAATAGCTTTAACATGATCATCCTCTGATACAGTAGCTCCTGTTTCTTTGCTGCAGTTAAGTTGATGAAGTTGTTCATAGTATCGCCCTACATTTGCTGCCATCTCAACAATTTCTTTTGTATCATGTATCTTATTAAATTCTTCTTTAGGTACACCATATACATTACGAATGATATGACTATATGATTTGCTATGTATATTAGTTTCAAAGAAACTCCAATTATTAACCAATGCTTCTAATTCTGGAATACTAATTACAGGTCCGAATACTTGTGCAGGTGCACGACCTTGTATACTGTCAAGGGCAGTTTGACGCAATAGGTTGCTAGTGAAAATATGCTTTACTGCTTCACTAGCCTCTTTATGATCTATCTTATCTTTCGTTAATGTGACTTCTTCTGGCACCCAAAAGAACCCACGTGCGGTTTCTTCATATTTGGCAACTTTTGGATATTTAACTTCTTCAAATCTTTGTACTGTTACAGGACCTTCAGGATCCAAAAACATAGTGCGTTTTAAATAATTTGTTTGCTTCGTTAAATTGTATTGTTCTTTACTCATTATTATCCTCTTCATACATAACTGTGTTTGTGTCTCCTAAAGCCCATTTTGGATTTTGTTCCACTACATATTTCTTTGTGCAAACCCTAAAGTCAGGAAACTTTAACTCTTTCGGATTGCTTGCTGCATCAAAAAATAAACAACGGTTGTTTGGTTGTGCAGCATACTGCCCGTTGTCTAATTCTATAAAATTAAAACTTTTGTGATCCTCTGGCCATTCTGCATAACTGGTATCAATGATATTAAAGTCGGGTGAAGAATGATCTACTGTAAACATATAGTTGCCAGAATAAAATTGCTTATCCTTAGCATAGAATTTTGCACTAAGATTTCTTAGAAACGGTTTTTGTATAATGGTAAAATCGTAACTAAAACAATCCCAAATCTGCAATGTATCTAAAGGTAAAAGCTTTGTGTTGTCAATATTCTCTGTGCGTGATACGAACGCATGGAGAGGTAGTTTGTCATAAAGTGCGCCATAATTTGGTAAGTATGCTTCTATTCTAAATGCTTGTCCGCGAATGCTTTTAATTGAGACCCATATACAGGATTCGTATTCTCCGTGTCCCTTTTCAAAATCATAAAGAAACTCTTTACGTATATAACAATGGACAGGCGGTATTGCTCCAACTAAATGCGCCATTATAGTACACAAGCCTCACAAGCTTCTTCATCTTCAAGTGGTTCTAATTTTGTAAATTCAATAACGTTATCTTCTTTTAACGCAGCCTTTGATCCAACTTTGTTTATCAAACTATAATAAATTGTTTTCAATCCCCACTTATAACCTAACATTAAGTTTTTAGCTATAAGCGTAGCACTAACTTTGCCTTCTGGAAAATGCGCAGGATTATAAAAAGTATTTGTGCTTATACTTTGATCAATGTAAGCCGCTAACACTGCACTTGTTTTTAAATAATCAACGCAATCAGTTTGATCCCACATTAGTTGATAACGATTCTTTAATCGTTTGTATTCCGGAACAACTTGAACAAAACTACCAGCTTTACTTTCTTTAACACTAATTAGTTCCATAGGCAATTCAATACCATTTGTAGAATTTAATACTACACTAGAACTTTCAACTGGTGCAATTGCCATTAATGTTGCATTGCGTATACCATACTGATTTAATCTTCCACGCAGTGCTTCCCAATCCATACTAGGACTAAAGTCTGTTAGTTCGTTAACACCTTCTGATCTACGCTCCCAAGGGAAAATGCCTTTACCGTAATACGTGCGGCTGCTATTCTTACAAGCACCTCGCTCTTGTGCTAACTCAACACTAGTTTCAGTAAGATAGTATGCTTGATGTTCCATCCAACGTTTCACTTCTGCAAGAGCTTCATCTGTGCCATAACGTAAGTGACGCTTTGCATGCCAGTAAGCAAGATTAGTAATACCAACACCCAACGGCTCAAAATCTTCATTTGCCAGTTTACTTTGTATGCTTAAAAAATCCTGATAGCTTAGGAGATTGCTTAGGCTGCGCACAAGCACTCTACAGGCTTTTCGCATGTCTTGTGGATTTTTAAATGCGCCCCAGTTTACACTACCTAATGTGCAGAGAGCGATACGACCCTTTTCATCTTCTATTCTCTGAAATGGTTTCGTAGGTAGTAGTATTTCCTGACAAAGATTACTTTGATATATTGGATCAGTTTTAGTATCAAAAGGTCCTTGGTTAATTACATTATCTATATTAACCATATAGACACGACCTGTATCTGTTCTTTCCTTTAATATACCATTTTTAAATATTTCTACTGCTGGTAAAACTTTCTTACGTAAACTTTTCTTGTGTTCATACATAGTGTATAAACGCTCAAATTCTTCTGTATCACTATAATAAGCCTCATATAAATCAGGGACTTCATGCGGATCAAATAGTGTTATGTTCTGATTATTCTTATAGCGATTCCAAAACATTTTGTTCACAACTACACTGTAGTCTAGTTGACGCACACGTGTTTCTTCTGTGCCTTGATTATTTTTAAGTACGATTAAATCTTCAAACTGATAGTGCCATATAGGAAATGTGACTGTGCAACTTGCATTGCGAACACCACCTTGACTGCAACTACGTAGGTCAGCAAACCATTTCTTTAAGAAAGGTATCATGCCTGTGTGTTTAATTTCACCATTGCGAATTGGTGCACCTAGTGGGCGAATACGACCTATCTCTAGTCCTATGCCAGCACGTTTGCTAGCATATTTTGCCATCATCTCGCCGGCTGCAAAAATTGAATCAAGAGTATCATCGCTACTAATAAGCACACAACTACTAAATTGCTTTGTAGTAGTGCCAAGGCCTGCCAACACCGGTGTTGCCAATGTAAAATGCCCGTCACTAGCACACTCATAATATTCTTTAACATATTTTAGTCTCTTTTCCTTAGGTTCGTTGTGAAAAGCAGTGGCGGCAGCTATTGCATAACGCACCTGCGGGGTCTCAAAGATTTGTCCTGTAGCACGGTTTTGCACCAAGTACTTTTCTGCCAATTGTGCGATAGCCGCATAGGTGTAGTTTTCGTCCTTGCTATGATCAATGAACAAATCAATGATATCCCATTCTTCTTTAGTGTACCAATTTAATAGTTCTTCAGTATACATGCCCAACTCAATATTCTTTTTTACAATATCAAAAAGAGGGGGAGGGTCGTATTGGCCGTAAACTTCTTTACGTAGCATACTAACCTTTTGTCTACCCGCTACATACTGATAATTTACATCATTGATGTCGGTATTTTCACTTTCATCAATTAGGTCAACCATTGCTTTTAACAGCAATTCATCTATTGTCTCTGTGTGTATTCCGTCATGAAGTTGTATCTGTGCTTTGATTTCTATCATACTAGGGCTAACGTTATCTATGCCCTTGCACCCGTATGCTACTTGTCTTTGAATTTTACTTATATCTAATGGGACTGATTCCCCGTTGCGTTTTACTACGTTTATATTCATATTTTGTTTGCCTATTATAGTTATTAGAATGGGTTACTGCAGGTGATAAGATATTTAATTCATCAAACAGGATAAACTACATATATATTTTACGTATCCTGTAAGACTAGTATTTCTATTTTAATCTCGCTAACTGTTTACTAATGTCAATTTCACTCTTTAACGTGAAATCTGCTACAGTATTAGTCTCAACTGTGTTAGGCCAGTAATTTAGAAAAAAATCGTTATTGACTACAACTAAAATAATATCGTTACCAAACTTGTCACTAGCATTAACCATTCTTACGTTTTTTTCTCCTAATAGATGCAAAGTATAGCACATTCCTAAAGCTTTAGCAACATTGCAATATAAATTTTCTACCAAAAGTTCCCAAGGATCGGGCCAATTTTGTGTATCTTTAATATGTAAGTAATGATGTACTGTGGGTGCTTGTTGCCACCAATGGTCAATTTTGACACATTTGGTTTTTAAATCAGAATTTCGTACCTCTTCTTTAAGGTCATGCCAATTTTGTAATCTAGTTTCATAATCAATTTGAAAGATGTTCATTTATTGTTGTTGTTAATAGTGATAAATCCGCACAAGTATATTTTTGATAGCTGTGCGCAAGCTCTGGGGGCATGGGTATTTTTTCAATTGTTGCACCGGTTTGAATTGATATACCTGAGGCAATTTCCATAAAACTTTTTGTACTACCAGTGCCAACATTGTATACTCCCTGTGATTTTATTGACAAAAATGTTCTGTGAATATCAATCACTTTGTTCACATGTATGAAATCTCGCAAATAAGCCTGGCTGTTTTCAAAAACTTTTATTACTCCATTTTCGCTAGCTTGCTTACTAAATTGAGTGTAGGGACTAGCCTGACTTCCTTTATGTTCTTCATTAGGACCATACACATTAAAATATCTAAAACCTTGTATGCTTAAATTCAAATCTTTAGCTGTATCATATTTTGATTGTGCGTACCTCTCAAACATATATTTGCTCCATGCATACGGTGTGCGTGGATCAACTGGGGAGTTTTCTCTAAAATTTTCGTTGAGACCATAAACACTGGCACTACTACTGTATTGAAAATTTATTTTTAGCTGTAAACATTTATCAAGTAACATGCAACTAAAATCGTAATTTTGTGTCATAATTTTTTCTACGTTCTTTTCAGTTGTACTTGAAATAGCACCAACATGAATTACGCAATCACAGTTAGATATATCAGGAAATTCTTCTCCCCATTCATATGTAATTATGTCGTGATCTGTAGACAAGACTTTAACCATATTACTTCCAATAAAGCCTTTATGACCTGTAATTAATAATTTCATTCTTCGTTTTGTTGCTCTGTTTCTTCAGATTTTTTTGTTTGACTATCACCTGGTAGTATTCTATAGTTGTCCTCTACACTGTCAGGTGTGCTTACTTCTACTATAGTACCTTCTTCGGTGCATATAAGTTGATGAGGTGTTAAAGGTGGGTTTCTCCAAACATTTCCTTCAACCAATTCTATTTCATAATGTGTCGCATTAGTTAAATCAATATATCTTAATATAAATTTCCCAGATAATACTAACCATGTTTCATCTTTTTCTTTATGAAAATGCATACTAAATCTACTGTCTTTTTTAAATGACAATAATTTTCCGCAATACTTATCATTTGTGGTAAAGATAAACTCGCTACCCCATCCTTTTTCTACTTGTCCTTGAAGTCTTTCAGACATTTTTAATCTCCTCTAGTGTTGGTGCATAAACTCCAATATGCTGAATTGTTAGTGTACTTGCTTTTATTGCAAATTCAATCGCTTCAACAATATTTTTACTTTCTAAATATCCATATGTTAGTGCTGACAAAAACGTGTCTCCAGCACCACATACGTCAAATGCCTCTACGTTTGATGCTGGAATTTTTTTATCTTTATATTTAACCCCTTCATTTCCCAAAGTAACAATTAATTCACTGGGGAAAGTTTTTGCTGCTTCAAATTCTTTATGATTAATTTTCACAAAACATCCCTCAAATCTTTGTAAATCAGTTTTTTTAGTGTCAACAAAAATAGGTCCTTTGTAGGTAGCAATAAGTTGTTCTACTAACTCATATGTTACAGATCCTTTATTATAATCACTAATCACAATCGCATCATATACATCTAAACTATAATTAATACTTACGGGACGACTTAATGCGTCTTGGTCAATTCTCAATAGCTGTTGTTTACTTTTTAAATCTATGATTCGTGTTTTGATACAAGTTTTTATACCATGTTCAAAATTAACGTCACAATTTAATGCTAATAAATTTTCTTTTACATTTGCTGCCATACCAGGTTTGGATTCAGTTTTAATGAATGCTAACACAGGCACAGGAGCTTCAGGACTTAATCTATCTACAGTCCCGTATTGATATTGATCAACACCGTTATCCCCTATTAGCAATATCTTGTATTTTTTGTGTTGTACTGTATCCATCTATTCTATCAAAAAACACTAACTCTTTACAAATATTTTCACCAATTATTGGTTTTCCTTTGTAATCACTACCCTTAACCATTACATCATGAACTGATACTAACCACTCTAATTCGTCATCAGTATCAAATATATAAACGTCATTGACTGTTTTTAGTGCGATTAGGGCGTTTGCTCTTTCTTTTTGCTCTTGTATAGGTCTGTCAGATCCTTTTAATTGTTTGACCCTTTCATCACTATCAATTGCAACTGCTAAAGTGTCACCTAAAGTTTTTGCATATTCTAGCAAAGCTATGTGACCTTCGTGTAGTAAATCAAATGTACCATTAACAAAAACTTTTTTCATACTTTACCTTCTTCAAATTGATCCCATAATGCTTTCCAGTCAATATATGGATCCTTTTCTGTGTCTGCTTGAGCGTGTAGTGCTATACTTGGAATAGGAGTGAATAGTAAACATCCTCTTTCATTGAACAATCTATTTATAGTTTCATCTTCCATTACACTATCTACAGCATGTTTTCCCATAGCATCAAATAAATCAAAATTTTTCTGTAGAGTTGGATGATCTACCATAAAACAACTTGCGGTTCCAAATGCTGTTCTCCAATGACGCTTAATGCCTAAATGCACTGACACCAATGGTTGTCTATTTGGTGGTATTCCATATCTATATGGATCATCAAACGGGTATATACAAACAGGCAATTTAGATTTTTCACTAAATCTAAAATATGCATCTAGCATTTCATAAATGCATGTTTCAAAATAAAGATAATCATCCTGTGCAAAATAAACTAAATCTTTTCCGTTGTCTCTACCATATTCATAACATGCAAGAATACTTGGCATTATTCCACGTGTTTCTAAATGTCTTATTTCATGTGAAAAATTACACTCTGTCAAAATAGAATCTAATCTTTTAAGGAAAGATTCGTCACTGTGATCATCTAATATCACAAGTTTAATGTTTACTTCATTTGGTTTTTCTTTCCTGCAATAATTTAATGTGTTTACTAGGGATTTTATACAACGATAACTAATCTCGCTTTTATCCTGACACATATATCTAGTAATCTGTTTTTGATTATTTGTCAAGCTATGACTTTGTAGGACTACAAGCAAATCTACCATGTTATCCCCAAATAAAATTAGGATTTCTATTTGCATCACTGACTGCTTCAGTTGATGGTCTTGTAATACCTTTTTCTAACACAACCATACTGTTATGAAAAGTAACAGATTTTAGATTTTTAAATGCTTTCTCTAATGCAGGCGGCGCACTTTCTCTTATATGAGGTGAATGTAGTAAATCTATAAGTTGTTTGGCAAATTCAATAAAAGTTCCTTTTTTGTGTAAGCCACCGCCCCACTCTGACCAATAACTTGTATGTGTATCTTCAACAACATAGATGCCACCATCATTTAAATTTGGAAATAATGTTAGTAAAGTAATGATCTGATGGTCACTATCATGACTACCATCATCAATTATGATATCAAAGTTTGAATGACTACTTAAATATGCATTCCAATGCTCAAGACTACTTTGGTCTACACAAGCATAATTTACTTTTGTGTCAAATTTGTAGTCTAAGAAATCTTTGTTAATATCAACTGCGTGAAGGTCTACTTCGTTATCAAAATATTTAAGCCATAGTTCAATGCTGCCCCCATGCGCTACCCCAATCTCTAACATTTTAGGATTCTTGCCTACATAGGGATTTAGAATTTTATCGTAAACTTCAAAATAATTATTCCACTTTTTACTGAGTAATTTTAACTTGTAAAAAATATCATAGGTACTTGTCATAGCATGACACTCGCACATTTTAAGAAGAACAGATGATTGAATACATTTAATCTACTTTGGAATAAATGATAGAACATTTCATTACCTTCTTTATCTACGAAGGTAGTTCCTATACCAAACTGTGGATCACCATCACGCAAGTCCCAAGGCTTGCGTTCTCCTGTATTCCAATATGGTATTTCTTCATACTTACCTGGCATGTACATTTCTATTTCTATGCCTTGCTTTTCTGCCTCATACGCCAATTCTTCACCTATGTCGCTGCGTGAGTTTGGCTTCCAACTAGGCTTACCTAACTTTTCATACATTTCTTTAGTTAGTGCAATGCAGCTTGGTGCAGGATAGATATGCTTCCCATTCTCTAAATGATTGCTACGCTGTACGTTACCAATTAACACACCTTCTTCTGCACGTTGAAATGTATATTCTAATGCATGTTCGCTCAATGGCACACAATCAATGTCTAACATTAGTACTGTATGATAATTATCTTCATAAAAAAGTTTTTCTAATCCATACGTGATAACTTCGTCAGGCGTCATTTCCCCGTCTGGTTTTTTATAATGCAAATATTCATATTTGCATAACTTGTTTTTGTTGAACTTAGCAATCATTTGCTTTTGTAGATAAGGTATCTTATCTTCTATTTGATGATTGCTATATGTAAATATGGCACGTTTTTTCATAATTTTCTCTTGGTAAAGTTGTTTGGTGCTTTTTCTTTGGAAATGATACACGAAACTGTTGACTAATGCAAATTTATATCCTAAATTAGGTAAAACTGAATGAAAAAGTGTCACATCATTGGCGTATAAAGGGAATTTGTCAATGTTTGGATATGACACGAAACTTTTACGGTGTACGATAAATGGCATGTACCAGCCAATTTTACCAAATTCAATTTCGGGCATGTATGCTTTGTTAACGTCTACAAATTGCTGAAACTTATCATAGTCAAAATTAGTTAAATCATCACCACAATCGTACTCAATGCATTGTGGACCATTCATTTTACCTGGTTTAGGTTCAACAACATGCATAGTTAAAAATGTATCTTCTGCAACATACATTGGAAATACTTCGTCCCAATGTTTACTAACGAACATATCATCACTGATTAATACAACTACATCGTATTTTGCTTGATAGACACCCTTATTAAAGGCATAGTAGACATCAGTTTCGTCAATGATTTGAATTATTTCAGGATCGTATTTGCTATTTGTTTTAATATATTCAATACACTTATCAATGTATTTGCTATTACTTAAGTGTGGTATAACAATAGAATACATTAGCGTTCCTTACCATCAACAGTTTTCTTTCGTCCAACTATTGTCGTGTTTGGTAAATCAGGTTCGTCATATGCATACAATCCCATTTGCACTGCAGGAAAGATATCACTTCTAATCATTATATCTAAACTTTCACATATACCATATTTCAATACTTGCGATAACAAATTTTTTGCTACCCACGGATCAATTGAATATGCATGTGCCCTACAAATAAAATGATAGTTGTGCCCATTAGTCGCATGAGGAGGTGTCACTAATACAGGCCAACCCTTCTTTGCTTGTTCAATAGCACCCAAATAATGAATGCAACCTATTACAGGGTGGTCACGTAGTTCTTTAACCATAATTGCATCATGCTCAAGTATAATAATTGGTCTATCAATTTCTATACAATGCGCCCATAAACTAATATGACTAAGTGCAGCACTAACTTCTGTAATGCTAAGTTCTTTATCTACCCACTTTAACCAACTATACCAACTTTTACCTTGTGCATGATCTGGTAACTTAATGTTCCCACTAGTACCATCAAATGCATCCCATACTTTATAAGGCATATTAAGTGCAGCAAGGCTTTGTTGACACCTTGCTGACAAATTTTCACTTACAGTATGATTCTTAATTGTTATAATATAGGTAGATTCGATACTTAAATCATAGCTATAATCTAGTTTTAACATTATCTATTCGCAATATAAGCTTCTAATTCACCTAATGATACACGACCCGGTTTGTTAACTTGAATTAACACACGCATACTTAATGCAACATTGTTAAATGTGTTTAATGCGTAATTTAAATCATCTTCAGTTATCTCACCCTTTTTAAGTCTTTCTTTCCAATGCGGTAAATAATCAAAGTTTACATCACAAACTTCTAAATCAATGTCATGTTCAAAAGACAGTAATGAATCGCTGTTATCTTCTTTTAATCTCTCAAACATTTTCTTTTGATTTAATAGCATGAAAGAACCTAATGTTAGTGATCGCTTATGCGTTACATCATCTAATGCAATATCACAACGCCAATGCGGCACTTGCACTTCCCAAACAGCACCGTTGTCACTGACACGATACATTTCTTTCATAATTTTTATAAAATCATTAGGTGTATCACCTAAATGCTCTAATATATCTTTTGCTACTATATGTCCAAACTCATTATCTTTCCAAGGCCAAGGAGTAACATTTAAATCAACAACTTGATCTGGTTTTACTAATTCGCTGCTATCAACATTTAAGTACCCATCAAACTTTTTGAGACCACATCCTAAGTTTAGACGTTTCAATTGTTTATCTTCATCTGGCATTTCAACGTGTTCTAGGTTAAACTTTTCTTCTAATGCGGTATAAAGTTTTTGAAATGTTGTGTTCCATTTACCTGCTTCTTCTTGTCTGAACAATCTTACACATTCATAATATGGACTACGATCATTTTCAGGACTTCCATATGCCCATGTATGATAAGGCAATATTGGAGGTGTTACCCATGTTTCTTTGCCCATTGCTGCAGCAATATGTGCAATACTGGT
>Ga0315903_10008583_pt1 | contig 12543 bp, 8 predicted proteins | sample LakEriMetagenome_7_FD_203524 | JGI IMG/M metagenome (GOLD analysis project Ga0315903, IMG submission 203524) | Freshwater fungal communities from buoy surface, Lake Erie, Ohio, United States - Buoy 2 MA119 | ecosystem: Environmental > Aquatic > Freshwater > Lake | place: USA: Lake Erie, Ohio...
GCGGAGGTGGCCGCGGAAGGCGGCGTCGAACTGATACGCGGCCGGCGCCGCCAGCACGAACCGCATCCCCAGCTGCCCGCACAGCACCGCCAGCGAGCGGGCCACATTGTTGCCGTCGCCCACGAAGGCCAGCGTCAGCCCCGCCACGCGGCCCACCCGCTGCCGGAGCGTGTAGATGTCGGCCAGGGCCTGGCAGGGATGGCAGTAGTCGGAGAGCCCGTTGATCACCGGCACGCTCGACACGGCGGCCAGCTGCGTGATCGTGTCGTGGGCCTTCGAGCGGCAGACGATCGCATCGACATACTCACTGAGCACGCGGCCGAAGTCGGCGATGCTCTCACGCGACGAGGCGAAGCCCGTATCGGCCCCCATGAACAGGCTCGTGCCGCCCAGGTGGGCCATCGCCGCCTGAAAGCTGACTCGCGTCCGCAGGCTCGGCTTTTCGAAGACGAGGGCCAGCACGCGGCCGGGCAGGAGCGCGTCGCGGCGGCCCGCCTCGTGCTTCTCCTGGAGGTCGCGCGAGATCGCGAACACCGCCTCGACTTCCGACGCTGCCAGATCCTCGGGGACGATGACGTGCCGCATGATGTTCAGCTCCGCCCCGCCACCTCGGTGATCGCCGCGCACAGCCGGTCGCAGCCCTCGTCCACTTCCGCCGCGGAGATCGTCATCGCCGGGAGAAGGCGGATCACCCGCCCCTGAGTGGCGTTGACGAGCAGGTTTCGCTCCAGGGCGGCCTGGACGACCGCCGCCCCGTCGATCGAGAGTTCCACGCCGATCATCATGCCGATCACGCGCACGTCGCGGACGACATCGCAGCCGGCCTGGAAGGCGGTGAGCCGTTCGCGGAACCGGGCCGCCACCGCCTCGACGTGGGCCAGGAGCCCCTGGGCCTCGATCATCTCGATGGCGGCGATCCCGGCCGCGGCGGCGAGCGGATTGCCGCCGAACGTGGCCGCGTGCATGCCCGGCCGCAGGTGCTTCGCCAGGTCCACGGTCGTCAGCATCGCGCCGCCGGCCACACCCGCACACAGGCTCTTGGCGAGCGTGATCACGTCGGGCACGACCCCGAAGTGCTGGTAGCCGAACCACTTGCCGGTGCGGCCGCAGCCGCATTGCACCTCGTCGAACACCAGCAGCAGGTCGCGCTCGTCGCAGATCCGCCGCAGCCCTTCGAGGAAGCCGGCCGGCGCCGGCACCACGCCCCCCTCGCCGAGGATCGGCTCCACGAGGATCCCGCCGGTCTGGTCATCGATGATCTTCTCGACCGCCTCGAGGTCGCCGTGCGGCGCGTACTGGAAGCCGGCCAGCATCGGCCCCAGACCCTCGTGATATTTCGGCTGGGCGGTGGCCGTCACGCTCCCCATCGTGCGGCCGTGGAAGCCGCCGCGGAAGGTGACGATCTTGTACTTGCGGCCGTCGGTCCGCAGCCGCACGAGCTTGATCGCCGCCTCGTTGGCCTCGGTGCCGGAGTTGCAGAAAAAGGCCTGGCCGCCGAACGATCGCTCGGAGAGCAGCCGGGCCCACTCCCCCTGCGGCTCCGTGTACCAGGTGTTGGGCACGTGGATCAGCTTCGCCACCTGCTCCTGCACGGCGCGGACCACCGGCTCCGGGCAGTGTCCGAGCAGGTTGCAGCCCCAGCCGGGAAAGAGGTCGAGATACTCGTTGCCCTCGGCGTCCCAGACGAGCGAGCCGGCGCCGCGGACCAGGCAGACGGGAAACCGCCGGTAGTTGGGCACGACGTAGCGGCTGAAGGTGTCGATGACAGCCTGCGTCTTGGCGCCGAGGACGGGCGACGCGGAATCGATGGTGGCCATGAACGAGGCTCCCGGGGGGGCGTGCGATGCCGGTGGGTCAGCGGCCGGCGGCCGCCGGGGCGACGGCCCGGGCGGACAAGGAGACGGCGTCGTCGCGCACGAGCTCCGTGCCCACGCCGCTGGTCGTGTAGATCTCGAGGAGGAGCGAGTGCCGCAGGCGGCCGTCGATGATGTGGATTTTCTTCACGCCCTGCTCGAGCGTCGCCAGGCAGCCCTCGATCTTGGGGATCATGCCGGCCGAGATCGTGCCGTCGGCGATCAGCCGCCGGGCCTCGGCGGCGGTCAGCGAGTGGATCAGGCTCTCGGGGTCGTTGACGTCGCGGAGCACGCCGGGGATGTCGCTCAAGACCACCAGCTTTTCCGCGCCGATCGCCGCGGCCACGGCGGTGGCGGCAGTGTCGGCGTTGACGTTGAGCTTCTCACCCTCGTCGGTCTGGGCCATCGAGGGGATGACCGGCACCTGGCCGGCGTAGGTGAGGTTGTCGATCGTCAGCCGGTCCACGCGGGTCACCTCGCCCACGTTGCCGAGATCGACGGGGCCGTCGGAGCCGTCGAGCACGAGCTTCTCGCCGAACAGCACGTTGGTGGAGAGGAAGTTGAGCGACATCGCCCGACCGCCGTACTCCTCGATCCGGGCCACGAGCTCGTGGTTGAGATCCGTGGCGAGCACCTGCTCCACGATCGCCAGCGTCGCCGCGTCGGTGTACCGGCGGCCCTGCACGAACCGGGGCACGATGCCCGCCGCGTCCATGGCGCGACTGATCGCCTTGCCGCCGCCGTGCACGACGACGATCCGCATGCCGAGCGTCGACAGGAAGACGATGTCGATCAGCAGGTGGCGGAGCGAGTCGGGGTGCTCGACGACGCTGCCGCCGAGCTTGATGACGGTGGTCGTGTCACGGAACTTGCGGATCCAGCCGAGGGCCTCGATGAGGGTGTCGGCCTTCTGGATGGCCTTCTGCTGGGCCTTGCTGACGGAGGAAGAACTGGGCACGTCGCGAACGGTGCTCCGGCGGGGTGCGATGCAAAAACGAAGCCTGACAGTCTACCAGCCCGTCGGGAATGCGAAACGGCCCGGCCGGTGCGGCGGAGGCGGCTTTTGGCCGGGCAAAACTCGCGTTTACAACCCGCCGCCCGGTCGCCTAACTTTCCACCACCGTACAGTTCCCCAAACCGGCTCACCGGAGAAGTCCGCCCATGGTCCGCATCTTCCGCCCCGCCCGGCCGACGGCTCGCCGTCGCGGCACCGTTTCCCGGCCCCGGTTCAACGTGGGCCTGGAGCGGCTCGAGCCCCGGCAGCTGCTGGCCGTCGACGTCACGACGCTCGCCGACTCCGGCGCCGGCTCGCTCCGCGCCGCGATCGAGGCGGTGAACTCGGGGGGCAAGGCCGACACGATCGTGTTCAAGAACCTCTCCGCCGGCACGATCTACGCCCTTTCGACCTTCCCCACGCTCGCCGTCTCCGGCACCAGCTTCCAGTTCTCCGGCACCACGACGGCGATCACGCTCGACGGCTCCGGCGCGGGCGCCGGCGGCGACGGCCTGATCATCGGCGCGGGCGTCAACACGATCGGTTTGAGCGGCATCGTGCTCACCATCCAGAACTTCGCCGAGAACGGCCTCTCGTTCGCGGGCGGCTCGACGGGCACGACGATCGACGGCATCGCGCTGCGGCTCAACGGCTTCAACGGCATCCAGTTCGCCGGCGGCAATTACTCCGGCACGACCGTCCGCAACACGCAGATCAGCGACAACGGCCGGGCCGGCATCGTCACCGCCGCGGCCGCAACCGGCCTGACGATCGGCGGCACGCTCGCCAACCAGGGCAACAACATCTACGGCAACGGCACGCACGGCATCGAACTGGCGGGCGGTGCCTACACCGGCTCATCGATCGTCGGCAATCGGATCGTGGACAATGACCAGTGCGGCATCGCCACCGCCGGCGGCGTCTCCGCCCTGACGATCGGCGGCACCACGGCGACCGCTGCCAACACGATCGCCATCAACACCGCCAGCGGCATCCAGCTCGGCACCGGCAGCTACACGGGCACCACGATCCAGGGCAACACGATCTCGCTCAACGAGGCGGCGGGGATCACCTTCGCCGTCGCGGGCGGCTCGGCCACGGGCCTCACGATCGGCGGCCCCGCGGCGGGCGCCGGCAACGAGATCAGCGGCAACGGCACCGCCGGCCTGCTCGTCTCCGCCGGCACCTACACCGGCACCCTCGTGCAGGGCAACTCGATCACGGGCAACACGATCGCCGGCGTGTCGTTGGCCCCGGCGGCAGCCGGCACCATCTCCGGCCTCACGATCGGCGGCACGGCGGCCGGCACCGGCAACGAGATCGAGGCCAACGACGCCGTCGGCCTGCTCGTCGGCCCGGGCACCTACACGAGCACGCTCGTGCAGGGCAACACGATCCAGTCCAACGGCAGCCACGGCGTGAGCCTGGCGCCGGCGGCCGGCACGATCGCGTCGCTGACGATCGGCGGGAGCACGGCGGCTGCCAACACGATCACCGGCAACTCCGGCGACGGCGTCAACGTGGCGCCGGGCACGTTCACGTCCACCGCCGTGCAGGCCAATACGATCTCGTCGAACACCGGGGCCGGCGTGCGGCTGGCGCCCGGCGGCGGGAGCCTGGTCGGCCTGACCGTCGGCGGCACCACGAAGACCCCGCTCGGCAACACGCTCGTGGGCAACACGGCCGGCGGCGTGGTGGCCGAGGCCGGCACCTACACCGGCACGCTCGTGCAGGGCAACCAGATCAGTGGCAGCGCGGTGGGCGTCTCGCTGACCGCCGCCCAGGAGATCACCATCGGCGGCGCCACGTCCGACCTCGGCAACACCGTCACCGGGGCCACGACCCAGGGCCTGTTCGCCACCGGCACGCTGACGAAGGCCGCCGCGTCGTTCAATGTCCTCACCAACAACGCCACCGGCGCGGAGCTGCAAGACGCCACCGGCTTCACGTTCGGCAACACCGGCGTGGGCAACCGGATCACCGGCGGCAGCCGCGGCATCGTCGCCCGGGGCGTGCTCGACAACAGCCAGGTGCTGGGCAACACGGTCAGCGGTCCGGGCACCGGCATCCTGCTCGTCGACGCCCGCGGCTCCGCCTCGACGGCCCCGTTCCGCGTCGGCACGACCGCCACGGCCGCCGGCACCGGCGTGGGCAACAACGTCACGGCCACGACGCTCGGCCTGCACGCCCGCGGCGCCCTGGCCAACACGTTCGTCGCCGGCAACCTCTTCAAGGCCACGGCGGCCGGCGGCAACGGGGCGGCGCTGGTCAACGCCGCGGCCCTCACGCTCGGCGGATTCAACGCCGGCGACGGCAACATCCTCACGGCGGGCCTGGGCAACGGCCTGTACGCCACCGGCCTGTGCAACGGCACCCGCGTGTATCGCAACAACATCACCGCCAGCCAGTACGGCATCGTGCTCGACAGCGCCCGCAACCTGTTCGTCGGCTTCCTCTACAACCCGGCGGTCGGGAATCTCGTGCAATACAACCAGGTGGGCCTGTTCACGACCGGCGTCAACACGGGCACGGGCGTGACCTACACGAATTGGTTCCGCAACGTCCGCCGGCAGATCAACGGCGGCAACGTCTTCATCTTCCCGGCGTGAGCCGGTGGCATGGACCACGGGGTGGCCTTCGTGCCCGGTGTCCCCGGGTTTCCACCCGGGGCTTTTGGGGTCGCGCGCGTTACTCACTCAAAAAGCCCCCGGCGGAAGCCGAGGGACTCCGGGTCGCATCTCTTCCCGCTTGCTATGCGATGCGGGTTTGAACCGGTGCATCACCTGAAATCGTCCAGCATGGACCACGGGGCGGCCTTCGTGCCCGGCGTCCCCGGGTTTCCACCCGGGGCTTTTTGGGTCGCGCGCGTTACTCACTCAAAAAGCCCCCGGCGGAAGCCGGGGGACTCCGGGTCGCATGCAATCCCGCGTGCCATGTCTTCCCGGTTTCCATGCGCTGCTCCACACGGAGCGTGCGAAAGCCGGCCGCCACCCTCTACACTTCCCGCATGCGAATCCTCCTGACCGGGGCGACGGGCTACGTGGGCGGCGTGCTGCTGGACGAGCTCCAGCGCCAGGGCCACGTCGTGCGCTGCCTCGCCCGCCGGCCGGGGAAACTCGCCGGTCGCACGACCGCCACGACCGAGGTCATGGCCGGCGACGCCTCCAACCCGGACGACCTCGCCCGGGCCTGCGCGGGTGTGGACGTGGCCTACTGGCTCGTCCACTCGATGGAGGGCGGCGTCGACTTCGAGCGGGCCGATCGCCTGGCCGCGGAGCGGTTCGCCGCGGCGGCGCGTGCGGCGGGCGTGCAGCGGCTGATCTATCTCGGTGGCCTCGGCGCCGACGACGACCGGCTCTCGGCCCACCTCCGCAGCCGCCATGAGGTGGGCGCCATCCTGCGGGCTTCCGGCGGCGACGTCGTCGAGTTCCGGGCGTCGATCATCATCGGCGCGGGCAGCTTCTCCTTCGACCTCGTGCGCACGCTCGTCGAGCGGCTGCCGGTGATGATCTGCCCCGCGTGGCTGGCCACGCCCACGCAGCCGATCGCGATCGCAGACATCGTGGCCTATCTCGCGGCCGCGATCGACCTGCCGGCGGGGCCGCCGCGGATCTTCGAAATCGGCGGGCCGGACAAGGTGTCCTACGGCGCTATCATGCAGGAGTACGCCCGGCAGCGGGGCCTGCGGCGGCTGATGATCCCCGTGCCGGTGCTCACGCCACGGCTCTCGAGCCTGTGGCTGAAACTGGTGACGCCGCGGTATTCCAAGGTGGGCCGAAAGTTGATCGACGGACTCAAAAACCCCACGGTCGTCACGAGCGACGCCGCCCGGCGCGAGTTTTCGATCCGGCCGCGCGACCTGCGCACGGCGGTCCGCGACGCGATCACGAGCGAAGACACGGAGTTCGCCGGCAAGCGCTGGGCCGATCTCGCCGACGTCGAGGATCTGCCCCGGCGGTACGGCGGCAAGACCGAGGGCTCCCGGCTGGTGGACCATCGCCATGCGGTCGTGGCCGTCGCGCCCGAGCGGGCCTTCGCCGCCATCGAGCGGATCGGCGGCCCCAACGGCTGGTACGCCTGCGACTGGCTGTGGCAACTGCGCGGCTGGATGGACCGGATGATCGGCGGCCCCGGCATGGCCCGCGGGCGGCGCGATCCGGAGCGGCTCGTCACCGGCGACACGCTCGACTGCTGGCGGGTCGAGGCCTGCGAGCCGCCGCGACGGCTGCGGCTGGCGGCCGAGATGAAGATGCCCGGTCGTGGCTGGCTGGAGTTCGAGGTGGTGCCGCGGGACGGCGACGTCACCATCCACCAGACGGCCGTCTTCGATCCCAAGGGGCTCGGCGGCCTGGCCTACTGGTACGCGATCTGGCCGCTCCACGAGCTCGTCTTCCGCCGCATGCTCGCCGGCATCGTCCGCCACGCCGTCCGGGCGTGACGCCGCCGCCGTGTCTCCCCTGGAGCGGCGGTCTCCGACCGTCGAGTTCCCCGGCGTCCGCCGGGGGCTTTTTGTGTCGTTCCCCCGCGTCAACCCGAAACCCTCGACACCGTGCGACACCAAAACCCGCGGCTCGGGCTTCAAGGACACGGCCCGCCGCTCCTCACAGCGTGTCGGCAGGCCGCTGCGGGCAGGCGGCGGCCGCGGCCTCGTCTTCGAGTTGGATCGTGACGTGGGCGATGCGAAACCGCCGCCGCGCGAGAGCACCGGCGGCCGTGAGCACGTCCCCGTGCGCGTCGGCGTCGGGCACCACGAGGTGCGCGGTGAGCGACGTCTCGGAGGTACTCGCGCCCCACACGTGCAGGTCGTGCACCTCGGCCACGCCTGCGATCGCGGCCAGGGCCGCGGATACCTCCGCCGGATCGAGCCCGCGGGGCACCGCGTCGAGGGCCAGTTCGACGGCCTCGCGAAACAGCCCCCACGTGCCCGCCACGATCACGGCGGCCACGGCCATGCTCACGACCGGGTCGATCCAGGTGAGCCCAGTGGCCAGGATGGCGATCCCAGCGGCCACGACACCGGCAGACACGGCCGCATCGGCCGCCATGTGCAGGAACGCGCCGCGGACGTTCGCATCCTGGTGCCCGCGGAGGAAGAGCAGGGCCGTGAGCGTGTTGATGACGACCCCGATCGCCGCCACGGCGATCACCATCGGCCCGCGCACGGCCTCCGGCTCCCACAGGCGGTGCACCGCTTCCCAGAGGATCGCGCCGCAGGCGGTGAGCAGGAGCATGGCGTTGCCGAGGGCGGCGTAGATGGTGGCCCGCCGCAGGCCCCAAGTGAATCTCCGCGACGGCGGCCGCCGCGCCAGCCAGTTGGCCCCCCAGGCCAGGAGCAGGCCGACGACGTCGCCGGCGTTGTGTCCCGCGTCGGCCATCAGCGCCAGCGACGACGCCCACAGGCCCGCCCCGAACTCCGTCACCGTGAAGGCGGCATTCAGCCCCACGCCCACGAGCATCGCCCGGTCGAGGCCGGTGGCCGACAGCACGTGCGCATGGCCGTGCCCGCATTCGCCGTCGTGCCCGTGGCCGTGTCCGTCGTGCACCATCGCGATACGATCATAGCCCTTGCCGCGGCGCGCTTTTTCCCATTTCCCAGCGAAGCAGAGCGTGAGCCGAAGACGGGCATGAACGACACCCCGTCATCCATGCTCAAACGCCCCGCGCTCTTGCTGGCTAACGCCCACACACATGGCACGCGGGATCGTGCGCAACCCGGAGTCCCCCGGCTCCCGCCGGGGGCTTTTTGTGGCGCGGTCGCCCATGCACCAAAACTCCGCGGCAACGCACTCCCCAAAAAGCCCCGGGTGGAAACCCGGGGACTCCGGGCATGAACGCCACCCCGTCATCCATGCTCAAACGCCCCCCACCCGGCCGCTTGCGATTTTCCCGGCACTCGCTAAACTTCGCCCTGTGGGCTGTTCGCCCTTTTCAATCATTAAAAACGATTGATTCGTGGGTTTTCAGCCCTAAACCAATGGATTGGCCGCCCTGCCCACCGTGGGCTGTGCGGCATGCCCCGCGGAGCGGGTGGAAGTGCGTGACGCGAACAACCGCCGGCATGAATACAGCCGAATTGCTGATCGGCGAGTTCGTCCGCACGCTCGACGAGCGGTATCGCCTCGCCATCCCGCCGGAACTGCTCGATCCTCTCCTGGCGGCCGGACCGCGGTTGGTGCTCGCCAAGGAGCGGGCCGGCTGCCTCTCGCTCTGGCCGGCTGCGGTTTGGAAGCCCCGTCTGGACGCGGCCGTCGATGTGGTCCGCAGCAAGATGCAGGCTGGCCTCCTCACGCAGCGGGTCTCCGAGCTTCAGGATCTCGGCCGCCTGCTTTCGACACGGCACACGGTGGTGTCGCTCGCGGCCCGGGGCCGGCTGGTCGTGCCGGAGGGCTTCCGCGAGTTTCTCGCGGTCGAACCGGCCGCCGACCTGATCGTGGTGGGAGCCGCGGTCTGCGTGGAACTCTGGCAGCCCGCCGCCTGGTCGGCCTTCGTGACGAACGCGATGCCCGGCTTCCGGCAGCGGATCGACGACCTCACTGCCTGAACGAATCTTTGGCCATGCCCGGATGAGAGGAAACGGTTTCTGCCTGTCGGTCTCATCCGGCCAAGAAACACGATAGCCACGGAACGGGCCCCATCAGCACGGATGCTGCCGCGGGACCTCCTCCGGGCATGGCCTTTTTTCGTATTCACATGGGCAAAGCCATCCCTGGCCTTTGCCCACTTGGTCGGCCAGAGCAAACGCCACGGGGTTCCACGGCCGACGGGCGTCGCTTCCTGCGACGCGCAATGGATAACGGGGCGGCCTTCACACCCGGTGTCCCCGGGCTTCCGCCCGGGGCTTCTTGGCAGCGCCCCGGCCCCCCCTCTCCCACGCACAAAAAGCCCCGGGTGGAAACCCGGGGACTCCGGGTAACGCACCTCCCCACTCTCCATGCCGCACGACCTCACGCCGCACGACGCGCCATCTTGACACACATGTACATCTGTATCGCACCGCCCTCCCCCATGCCACACGAACCCGGTTCCATCGTCCGCAACGACCCGCTGGCGCTCTTTCTCACGTGGACGACCTACGGTTCGTGGCTCCCCGGCGATGCCCGCGGCTGGACCGATCATCGCGGAACGATTCGCGATCCGAATCCGCGATTAACGCGCATTGCCGGGGCCTCACTGAAGCACGCGTCAGTCGTTCTTGGCCCCACCGACCGCGACCACGTCGAACAGGGCATCCGCGAACACTGTCGCTTTCGAGGCTGGCATCTGCTGGCTGCCAGTTGTCGTTCGACACACGTGCATGTGGTGGTCACGGCCGAGAATCGCCGGCCTGACGAGGTCTTGCGGTCACTCAAAGCGTGGTGTTCGCGGCGCCTGGCCGCTTGCCTGACGTGTTCGACGTCGCGGTGGTCACGAGGCGGCAGCGTGCGGCGACTGTATAAATCGCGAGACGTCGAGGCAGCAGTGGTGTATGTCGCGGAGTGTCAGGACGGGCCGCGGAACAGGTAACGCCCACGCACATGGCACGCGGGATCGCGTTTCGACCCGGTGTCCCCCGGCTCCCGCCGGGGGCTTTTTGGGGACCGGCAGCACATGCCCCGAAAACGTTTCGGCAGCGTGCGCCCCCAAGAAGCCCCGGGTGGAAACCCGGGGACTCCGGGCCCAAAAACCACCCCGTCAACAATGCCCGACACGCCCACGCGTCCGTGCCGCAACGCCTGGCTCCCGCCCGGCGATCAGCGGCCGCATCCTTGGCAGCCGCCGGAGCATTTGCCGTTACACGAACCGGCGTCGCCCAGTTCCTTCTTGTAGGCCTTCTGGGCCGCGGCCTCCTTCGAGAGTTTGAACTCGGGGCCGGCGGGGAAGTATTGGATGTCATCCTGCAGGTAATAGGCGCTCGGCAGCGTCTGGCCGCCCACGTCCACCTGGCAGCCCGTCAGCGAAAGCCCGCCCAACGCGGTGGCGGCCAGCAGCACGCGGCACAGGCCGCGGCGAGCGAAACGTCGGGTGATGCGGGATGCTGTCATGGCTCTCATCCGGAAGCGAGTACGGGATCGAACGCATCCCAGGTATCGACCGGCGCAACCCGCAAACTTTGAACGACCCGCACGACCGATCGGAAAGTGGCGATCCGTCTGCCTCCCGCTCGCCCAGCCCTCCCAAACCGCCACGCGGCGCGTCGCCGCCGCCGGACCGCCGAAACGTGTACAACATCCTTTCATGACCCCGTCTTCCGCCGTCCGCCGCGGCCTGCCGATCGCCGCAGCCGTCGCTTTCCTGCTCCCCATGGCGGCCCGCGCCCAGGTCGTCTTGCCGCCCGGGCTGGGGCAGGCTCCCGACGGCCAAATCGTGCCCACCGCCGCCTACGACCTCGCGCTGCAGGCGCTTGCCGAAGGCGACTATTCCGGCGGCTTCAAGATCGCGAGCCGTGAGTACCAGGGCGGCGTCAGGGTCGGCGCCCAGCGCTGGATCGACTCGATCGCGTCGGCCGCGGTCGTGGGTGAATGCCGCTACGAGGTCGGAGGCTACCGCGAGGCGATCGCCGCCTACGAGGAGGCGTTGCTCCTCGCGGCCAACCATCCCGACTGGCTGGTCTCGGTGCAGTGGCCCCAGCAGCCGCTGCAGCCGCGGGCCGGGCGGCCGGTCGCCACCTGGGGCCGCAGCCAGCGCGGCACGCGGCCCGCGCAGCTGCCGGAAACGATCGCCATCCGCCGCGCCGGAGCCGATCCGCAGCAAGTGCTGCAGCGCGGCGGCGTGCTCGTGGCGCCGGCCGACTACCCGATCCGGCCGCAGGAGATCTTTCGGTCGCTCGAGATCGCGATCTACCGCCATGCCGAGATCCTCGGCGAGCTCGCCCGCGAGAGCCCGGCGATCGACACCGTCGCGAAAGCGTTGGCCCGCCGCGGCGCGCCGCCGAATCATTATTCGCAGGCGTGGATCGACGTGACGCTCGGCACGGCCTACTGGGTGCAGGGCAAGTCCGACCTCGCGCTGCCGCTGCTCAATCGCGGTCTGCTCATCGGCGAGGGGCTCGACCATCCACTCACGGCCTGGGGCCTGATCGTCCTCGGGCGGATCGCGCTCGATTCCGACCAGGCTGCCGCCGCCGCGAAGCTCTTCGAGGAGTCCACCTACGCTGCCGCAGAGCAGGGCGACGCCCGGGCCTTGGAGGAGGCGTTTCGCTTCGCCTTCACCGCCCACATGCTGGCCGGCACTCGTGGCGTGCCGCCGACGATCCGCGCGGGCTGCGATTGGGCACAGGCCAACCTGCCGCTGCTGGAGGTGAATCTCCTGGCGATGCAGGCCGAATGCCTCGCGGCTGCGGGCGAGGTGCGGCAGGCAATGGCGGCGGTGAAGGAGATCGACGGCCGGCTGCTCCGCGGCGATCCGGGCCGCGGCCGCCCGGGGGCCTTGGCGGCCTACGCCGCCGCCACGGTGAAGCACGCCATCGGCGACACCGCCGCGGCCGAAGCCGACCTCGATCGCGCGATCGCCATCGAGCGGGCACGGTCACCGCGGCTCTTCCAAACGACCAGGCTCGTGGAACTCGCCGTCGCCGGGTCGAGCCTCGTCTCCGACCGCGAGGCCGACGGGCTGTTCGCGCGGCTGCTCGGCGACCCGACGGCCCGCGAGTTCGCCGCCGATCCGCTCGGCGCGCTGGCCGTCATCTCCACGCCCCGCACCGACGCCTTCGAGACCTGG
>Ga0315903_10008586_pt1 | contig 12542 bp, 12 predicted proteins | sample LakEriMetagenome_7_FD_203524 | JGI IMG/M metagenome (GOLD analysis project Ga0315903, IMG submission 203524) | Freshwater fungal communities from buoy surface, Lake Erie, Ohio, United States - Buoy 2 MA119 | ecosystem: Environmental > Aquatic > Freshwater > Lake | place: USA: Lake Erie, Ohio...
GGCGACCTTGTCGTCGTCGGGCAGCCCGGCGTCGGCGAGGAGGCGGGCGGCCTCGGCGGCCTCGGCGGGGCCGGGCCGGCGCCCGGCGGCGAGGTCGGAGGTCAGCTGGGCGAGCGTGGCCATGGGCCATTCACCAAGACCCGCCCCGCGGCCTCAAGCCTTATGCGAGGGGGCGAAGTCGCTTGCGGGCGGCCGGGCATCCGCCCATGATGGGGGAATGCAAGACGAGGACCTGCCCCAGGGAGATTCCGAGGGTTCCGGACCCGCCCCTTGGAGCGAGGCGGACTGGACGGCGTTCCTGCGCCGCCAGGACCTTGAGGTGGCGCGTTTCCTCTCGAACTACAACGAGGTGAAGTCGACCCCCGACCGGCTGGACACCTGCGCGCGGCGGATGGGCTGGGAGCCCGGCGAATGGAGCCCGGGCGCCGAGCCGCCCGAGACCGAGCCCGACCCCGAGGTGCCGGCCGACCTGCCCTACTGCATCCACCAGCACCCGGTGTTCATCGCGGCGCGCGGGCTCTGCCTCCAGTCGTCGACCGCCTTCCGGACGCTCCTCCGCGACTCGGGCAAGGCCGTTCCGCCGCTGGCCGCCGCCGAGGTGATGCTGGCGCTGTGGGACATCCACCACAACACGGTGATGGCGGTCAACGCGACCGACACGGGCGACCTCACGCTCGCCATCGCGCAGATGAAGCGGGCGCACGGCTCGATCAACACCGCCATCGGCCTGCTCCAGGGGCTGCCCGCCGAGGCGAGGCTGGGCTCGCATGCGGCCTTCGAGGACGCGCAGAACGCCCTGTTCGACCTGAGGGACGTCTGCCTGAGGGTGGTCTCGGACTGCCGCTGGGGAACCGAGGGCTAGCCGGGGCGAGCCGGCGGGTCAGCCCTTCGGCTGCATGTGCTGGATCAGCCGCTCGCTGAACTCGCGCGCGGAGTCGTGGCCCATGCCGCGGAGGGCCTGGACCATGGCGGCGACCTCGGCGAGGCGGGCCATGTCGCGCCCGGGCCGCACGGGGAGGGTCATGTGGGGCACCTTGCGGTCGAGGATGGAGAAGGACTCCATGTCGAGGCCGGTGCGCTCCTCGTCCATGCCGGGCTGCCAGAGCTTGAAGGTGATGACGAGGTCGATGCGCTTCTCGCGCCGGACGGAGCGGACGCCGAAGATCGAGGCGACGTTGATGATGCCGATGCCGCGGCACTCCATGTAGCCGCGGTTGAGCTCCTTGGAGGTGCCGACGAGCTCGCGGTCGCCGACGAGGGTGATCCGGACGTAGTCGTCGGCCACGAGGGAATGGCCGCGCTCGACGAGGGCGAGGGCGCACTCGGACTTGCCGACGCCCGAGGCGCCGCGAAGGAGGACGCCGACGCCCTTCACGTCGACCAGGGTCCCGTGGATGCTGGTGCGGGGGGCGAACTTCTCCTCGAGGAGGACGGTCGCCTCGGCGGAGAAGTCCTTGGACTTCATCTGGGTGCGGAGAAGGGGGACGGAGTAGGCGTCGGCCATCCTGGCCAGGTGGCCGTCGGCCGAGCGCCCCCCGGTGACCACCACCGCGGGGATCTCGTGGCGGAAGATGGCGTCGAGGCGCTGGGCCCGGACCTCGGTGGGCTGGTCCTCGAGGTAGGCCATCTCGCCGGCGCCGAGCACCTGGAGCCGGCGGTGCGCGAACTCCTTGAAGAAGCCGGTCAGGGCGAGGGCGGGCCGGTTGATGGACTTCTCGGAGATGACCTTGTCGAGACCGGCCTCGCCGGCGACGAGCTCCATGCGCAGGAGGTCGCGATAGGTGTCGAGGAACTCCCGCACGGAGACCTGCTCGGCGGGGCGGGTGTCGTTGGGGTCGGCCATGGTCAGAGCTTGAAGCCGTCGCCGAGGTAGAACCGTCGGCTGTCGGGGTTGTCGATGATGTCGGCCGGCGAGCCGGACACAAGCACGCGTCCTTGGTGGATGAGGTAGGCCCGGTCGACGATGGCGAGGGTCTCCCGGACGTTGTGGTCGGTGATCAGCACCCCGATGCCCCGGGACCGCATGGCCCGGACGATGCCCTGGACGTCGGCGACCGAGATGGGGTCGACGCCGCTGAAGGGCTCGTCGAGCAGCATGAAGCTCGGACCGGTGGCGAGGGCCCGGGCGATCTCGAGGCGGCGGCGCTCGCCGCCGGAGAGGGTGTAGGCGGGCTGGCCGGCGAGGCGGGTCAGGCCGAGGTCCTCCAGCATGCCGTCTGTCCGCCGGGCGGCCTCGGCCTTGGGCAGACCGAGGGTCTCGACGACGGCGTGGACGTTGTCGCGCACGCTGAGCTTGCGGAAGGCCGAGGCCTCCTGGGGAAGGTAGCCGATGCCGGCCCGGGCGCGGCGCCACATGGGGGCGCGGGTGATGTCCTTGCCGTTGAGGAAGACCCGACCCGCCGTGGGGGGGACGAGGCCGACGACCATGTAGAAGGTGGTGGTCTTGCCCGCGCCGTTGGGACCGAGCAGCCCGACGACCTCGCCCGCGCGGAGCTCGAGGCTGACATCCTGGACGGCGACCTTGCGGCCGTAGTGCTTGGCAAGCGACTCGACCTTGACCAGCCCCTGGGCGCTCGGCGCGGACATCGGTGGGGGACTCTCCGCGCAAGCCCCTGCCCTGTCGAGGCTTATTGGGGAAGCGGCAGCTCGAGGCCGGTGGAGGGCAGGAAGATCCTGGGCCGCCGAATCTCGCCGTCGGCCCCCGGCGACGAGTCCATCCTCCAGTTGCGCGTGGCGTAGTCGTAGACCAGCGATTCCGCGGGGATGCCGACCTTGCCGGCGCGATCGGACACGCGGGCCTCGCCGCGCAGGACCAGGCGGCGGCCGGCGGCGTCGAGCTCGAGGGCCTTGCCGGTGGCGCGGTTGCCGTCGACCTCGAGGCGCACGTCGCCGGTGCCGCGGGCGCTCGCGAGACGCATGCCCTCCTTCGGGTCGCGGCGGGCGGAGCCTTCCAGGAGCTGGCAGGCTCCCTCGGCGCCGCCGGCGCGCAGGGCGACGTCGCCCCGGATCCAGAAGCGGGCGCCCTCGCCGGCGAGCACCAGCTCCTGGCGGTCGGCCACGAAGGCGCCGACGCTCTCGCCCGAGGCGATCTCCAGGCGGGGACGCGCGGCGGCCTCGCCCTCGCCCCTGAGGAGGGCGACGAAGAGGGGATTGTCCTTCAGCTCCGGATAGTCGGTGCCGACGGCGGGATGGAGCTCGGCGCGGTCGGCGGTGGCGAGCACGCCCTTGGTCTCGAGTCGCACATCGCCCTCCAGCTGGGCGCGACCGAGCACCAGCCTCGGCTCGGAGACCACCGGCTGCCCGGGGAGGGCGCGGGTGTCGACCCTCGACACGGTCTCTCCCCGAAGCACGAGCGTGCGGCAGGTGACGCGGGCCTGGCCGGACCTCAGGGCGGCCGCGCCGGTCATCCGGGCAAGGGTCAGGTTGCCCTCGCGGCGAATCTCAATGCGGCCGGCCTCGGCGTCGAGGGACCCGCCCTCGGTCTTGCCGCGGAGGGCGGCGCGCACGCCGGGACCCTCCTCGATGCGGATCGCCGACTCGCCGAGGAAGACGAGGATCAGGGAGCCGGCGAGCTCGAGGCCGCGGCGGTCGCGCACCGAGGGGTCGCCGCGGAGGGTCAGCTCGCCGCGATCGCGGTCGAGCCTGGCCTCGCGCGAGGTGAAGACGAGGGTGCCTTGCTCGCCCCGCACGGAGCCCGATGCCTCGACGGGCCCCTTGCCCTCGGGATCGGCGCGCATGGCGAGGCGCTCGGAGGCGAGCCGGGCCGCGGGACCCGCGTAGGAGGCCTCGCCCTCCAGGGAAAGGTCGAACCCGCCATCCTTCAGGGGCGTGGCGACGACGCTGCGGCCGGCGAGCGAGGCGGCAGGGCGGCCCTTGCCGGGGGCGAGTCGGACCTGTACCGCGCGGTCGTCGCGGCAGGTGAGCCGGCCGGAGGCGAGGTCGCGGGTGACGGAGGTGGCGAGGATCTCCGCCTCGGCGTCGACCACGCGGACGGCGCCCAGCAGCTCGAGACGCCCCGCCTCGGCGTCCTGCGTGACCTCGTCGGCCTCGAGGGTTCGGCCGGCGGCGACATGCCGGACGCCGCCGCGGGCGACCCAGCGGAGCAGCTCCGAGCCGGGACCGAGGTCGCAGTCGACGCGATCGCAGGCGAGGCGCTCGCCTGGACGGACAAGGGTGACGCCGCCGCTGAAGGTGAGCCGGGTGCCCGAGGGGAGAGGGGAGGCGTCGACGCGGGCGGCGACAATCTCGACGCGCTCCTCGGGCTTGGGTCCCGACCGGAGGCTGCCGCGGACTTCGGCGAGGAGGGCGAAGGCGTCGCCCTCGCGCAGGCCGCGCCACGTCCAGCCCTTGCCCTGCAGCCGAAGGCCGTCGGACTCGAAGGTGACGGGGTCGGCGCCCTCGGCCGCGCGGCGCTCCGGCTCGGCCCGGGCGGTGGCGGTGCGGACGACGAGCGAGCGCTTGCCCTCGCGATAGGTCGTCAGGGCCATTCCCGACAAGTCCCACTGGCCCTGGGCGCCCTCGCGGGGGACGAGGGTGGCGGCGCGCATCTCCCACACCTTCTCGGCCTTGGCGTCATCCGAGAAACCCGTGAGCGCGGCGCCGCTGGCGCTACGCACGTTCGCGCCTTGCTGCGCCGAGAGAGCCGCGGCGAAGAGCAGGAGGGCGAGGATGATGGAGGACTTAAGAGGCAAGGGGCGGAGGAGATAACAACAAACCGGTGGCGGAGGTCGCGGAGGGGGCGGAGGATAGATGCAGAAGGCGCGGGAGGAGGATGACCGATACGAAGAATGGGGAGGAACGGAACGATGGGAAGGATAAGGAAACGGAAGGAGTCTAGCACCTTAGACTCATCCCTATCCTACGCCTCCTACGAATCCTGCATCTCCTGTCTTATCCTCCGCGACCTCCGCCCCCTCCGCATCCTCCGCCACCCATTCCTATTTCAACGGCCTCGGTCCGACAAGCGGCGGCATCGGCTCGGAGGCGATCACGGCGCCGGGCGCGAGGCGAAATCCGGCGAGGAAGGCGGCGGCGGGGAGCATCCTGCCTCCCGGACGCTGGAGCTCGAGCAGGCGCAGGATGCCCTCGCCCGTGGCGACGCTCACCCCGGAGGCGTCGGCCGAGAGCACGGTCCCGGGCGGCGCGCCGGCGGGCGCGGTGTCCGCCTCGGCGCGGCCGACCTTGAGGCGCGCGTCGCCGACGAGGCAGGTGCTGCCGGGCCAGCCCTCGAGGGCGCGGACGCGGTTGGCGAGCTCGCGCGCGGGCGCGCGGAAGTCGAGCGCGGCGTCCTCGCGCCGGAGGCGGCGCGTGTAGGTGGCGGCGGCGTCGTCCTGGGGGACCGGCGCGAGGCCTGCCGCGAGGAGGGCGGGGACGGCCTCGGCGGCGAGAAGGCCGGCGAGGAGGCCCATCTCGGCGCGGAGCGCCTCGCGGGCGAGGCCGGGCCCGATGGCGAGGCGGCGCTCGGCGAGGACGGGCCCGGCGTCGAGCCGCCGGACAACCTGCTGGAGGGTCACGCCGGTCTCGGCGAGGCCGAGGGCGAGGGCTCCCTCGACGGGCGTGGCGCCGCGCAGGGCGGGCAGGAGGGAGCCGTGGAGGTTGACGAAGCCGAGGCGAGGGATGGCGAGGGTGGGCTCGCGGAGGAGCTGGCCGTAGGCCATGACGACGGCGAGGTCGGGCCTGAGCGCGGCCAGGGCGGCGTCCTCCGCCTCGTCAAACCGCTCGGGGCGGCGGAGGGCGAGGCCGCGGGCGAGGGCCCAGGCGGAGACGGCGCTGGGCTGGACCGACTGGCCGCGACCGCTGGGACGGTCGGGCTGGGACCAGACGTGGACGACCTCGACCCCGGGGAGGGCGACGACGGCCTCGAAGGCCGGGAGCGCGATGGGGTCGGATCCGAGAAGGACGACGCGCGCGCCCATGGCTCAGCGGGCCTTGCGGCGGTTGCGGGTGGGGCCGGCCTTGCCGGCGCGGGGGCCGCCGAGCCGGGTGCCCCAGCGCTTGGAGGAGGAGGGCTTGGGGCCGCGCGACTTCGTCCCGGGCTTGGGGGAGCCGGCCTTGGCGGAGGGCGAGGGGAGGTCGCCGGGAGCCGCGCCCTGCGGGGCGTAGAAGCCGCGGTTGGCCTGCTTGGGCTTGCCGACCAGCTCGAGGAAGAGGGGGACGCCGGCGAGGTCGAAGGCGTCGTGCAGGCCCTTGGCGAGGTAGCGCACATAGCCGTCCTCGAGGGGCTCGTCGGTGTTGCAGAAGAGGCGGAAGCGGATGGGGCGGCGCGCGACCTGCGTGGCGTAGTAGCACTTGAAGAGCTTGCCGGAGCGGGGCCGGGGCGGGCGCTTGGCGAGGAGGTCGTGGAGGGCGCGGTTGAGCCGGGCGGTGGGGATGACGGCGCCGGCGCGGGCGTGGACGGCGGCGGCGGCCGAGAGCAGCTCGTCGGTGCGGAAGCCGGTCTTGGCGGAGACGAAGAGGAGGGGCGGGTCGGGGAGGAAGAAGAGCGCGCGGCGGACGGCGGCCTGGAAGCGGCCGCGGAACTCGCGCTCGTCCTCGTAGTCGCCCATCGGACCTTGGCGGAAGGCCTCGAGGGCGAGGTCCCACTTGTTGATGACGAGGACGATGCCGGCGCCGAACTGGCCGAGCTCGCCGGCGAGCTGGAGGTCGATGCGCGTGACGCCCTGGGTGGCGTCGATGACGAGGAAGACGACGTCGGTGGCGGCGAGGATCTCCTGGGCGCGGGAGTGGGAGAGGAACTCGAGGGTGTCGCGCTTGGTGGCGGCGCGGCGGCCGGCGGTGTCGGCGAGCTCGAACAGGCGCTCGACGCCCTGGGGATCGCGCCAGGCGAGGCGGGCGCGGACGGGGTCGCGCGTGGTGCCGGCGACCTCGGAGACGACGAGCTTGTCGGCGGCGAGGAGGCGGTTGCCGAGCGAGCTCTTGCCGACGTTGGGGCGGCCGGCGAGGGCGATCCGGATGGGGTTGACGGTGTCGGCGGGCGGGACCTCGGGGGGCGGGCCGAGCTCGGCGAGGATGCGGCGGAGGAGGAAGTCGACCCCGCGGCCGTGCTCGGCGGAGACGAGGACGGGGTCGCCGTAGCCGAGCTCGTAGAACTCGTCGCGGGCGGCGTCGCGCGCGGGGGTGTCGGCCTTGTTGGCGACGACGACGACCTTCTTGCCCGCCGCGCGGAGGCGGCCGGCGACCTCGAGGTCGAGCGGGACGCAGCCCTCGGCGGCGTCGGCGACGAGGAGGACGAGGGAGGCGGAGGCGATGGCGAAGGCGACCTGCTCCTCGACGGCGTCGGCGATGACCTTGGGGGTGAGCTTGGCGTCGAAGAGGCCGATGCCCCCGGTGTCCATCAGGAGGAAGCGGCCCTCCTCGACGTCGGCGGTGAGCAGGTCGCGGGTGACGCCGGGCTGGTCGTGGACGATGGACATGCGCCTGCCGACCAGGCGGTTGAAGAGGCGGCTCTTGCCGACGTTGGGGCGGCCGACGAGCGCGACGCTGCGGGAGATCTCGGTCGTCGGGGCCATGGGGACAGGTTCGGGGCCGGGGCCGGCGGGCGCAAGCGCAAGCGGCCGCGGCTCAGCGGGCGCGCAGGGTGTCGAGGTGGCGCCCGATCCGCTCCATCGCCTCGTTGATGCGCTCGTAGCTGGTGGAGAAGGAGGCGCGGCAGAAGCCGGCGCCGGCCTCGCCGAAGGCGGTGCCGGGGACGATGGCGACCTTCTGCTCGCGAAGGAGGCCCTGGGCGAAGGCCATGGAGTCGAGGCCGGTCACGTCGACGCGCGGGAAGGCGTAGAAGGCGCCGCGCGGGAGGTGGCAGGGCAGCCCGAGCTCGTTGAGGCGCCGGACGATGAAGTCGCGGCGCTCGCGGTACTTGTCGCGCATGTGCAGCATGGCGTCGCGGCCGTTGCGCAGGGCCTCGATGGCGGCCTCCTGGCTGACGATGGGGGCGCACATGATGGCGTACTGGTGGACCTTGAGCATGCCGTCGATGACGGCGGCCGGGCCGCAGGCGTAGCCCACGCGGAAGCCGGTCATCGCGAAGGCCTTGGAGAAGCCGTGGAGGAAGACGGTGCGCTCGCGCATCCCGGGCAGGGAGGCGATGGAGACGTGGTCGCCCTCATAGGTGAGCTCGGAGTAGATCTCGTCGGAGGCGACCAGCAGGTCCTTCTCGATGGCGAAGGCGGCGATGGCCTCGAGCTTGGCCCGGTCGGCGGTGCCGCCGGTGGGGTTGGTGGGGAAGTTGAGGACGAGGACCTTGCAGCCGGGCTGCCAGGCGGCGCGGAGGGCGGCGGGGTCGAGGGCCCAGGCGTCGCGGGCGGAGGTGCGCACGGGCACGGGCACGGCGTGGCAGAGGGCGACGCTGGGGGCGTACGAGACGTAGCAGGGCTCGTGGTAGAGGACCTTGTCGCCGGGGTTGAGGACGGCGCGGAGGAGGATGTCGAGCGCCTCGGAGACGCCGATGGTGACGAGGATCTCGTCGTCGGGGCGGTACTCGGGCCCGTAGTTGCGGGCGACGTAGCGGCTGATCTCCTCGCGGAGGGCGAGCAGGCCGCGGTTGTCGGTGTAGGAGGTCCGGCCCTTCTCGAGGGCGGCCATGGCGGCCTCGCGGATGGAGAAGGGGGTGACGAAGTCGGGCTCGCCGATGCCGAGCGAGACGGCGTCCCTCATCTGGGAGACGATGGCGAAGAAGTCGCGGATGCCCGACTTGGGCAGGGCGGCCACGTGGCGCGCGACGAATCGTCGGTCGTCGTTCATGGGCGGGCGGGTCGGGGTCTCAGGCGCTGACCGAGGGCTTGTCGCGGTCGGCGCCCTGGTCGCCCACGACGAAGCCGTCCTTCTTGTAGGCCCGGAGGATGAAGTGGGTGGAGGTGCCCTGGACGCCCTCGATGCGGGCGAGGCGCTCGTGGACGAAGCTGGCCACCTTGTAGAGGCTGTCGGCGGCGACGACGACGAGGAGGTCGTAGCCGCCGGACATCAGGTGGCAGCTCTCGACCTGCTCGAAGGCGCTGATGCGCTCGGCCAGGCCGTCGAAGCCGCCGCGGCCCTCGGGGCGCACCTTGATCTCGATGACGGCGCGGACGCGGCGCTCGGCCTCCCAGGCGGGGTTGAGCACGGGGCGGAGGCCGAGGAGGACGCCGTCGCGGCGGAGCTGGTCGAGCTCGCGGGCGATCGCGTCGGGACCGAGCCCGAGGATCTTGCCCATCTGGGCGGTATCGAGGGTCTCGCCCTCGAGGAGGAGCTTGAGCACGGGGTTCATGGGAAGGTCAGCGGGCGACGGGCGCGGCGCGGCGCGCGCGCACGGCGGCGGCGAGCTCGGCGAGCACGGGGGCCGTCTGCTCGAAGCTGATGCAGGCGTCGGTGATGCTGACGCCGCGGCGGGAAGCCTCCCTGCCCTGCCATTCCTGGCGCCCCTCGGCGAGGTGGCTCTCGATCATGAGGCCGGCGACGGCGGCGGAGCCGGCGGCCACCTGGGCGGCGATCTCGGCGGCCACGACCGGCTGGCGGCGGTGGTCCTTGGAGCTGTTGCCGTGGGAGCAGTCGAGCACGAGGCGCGGGGGCAGGCCGGCCTTGGCGAGGCGGGCCACGGCGTCGGCGACGTGCTCCGGGCCGTAGTTGGGGCCGGTGCGCGAGCCGCCGCGGAGGATGACGTGCGCGTCGGGGTTGCCGGCGGTCTGGAAGACGGCGACCTCGCCGTCCTTGGTGACGGAGGGGAACCAGTGCGAGGAGCGCGCGGACAGGCAGGCGTCGACGGCGACCTGGACCGAGCCGTCGGTGCCGTTCTTGAACCCGACCGGCATGGAGAGCCCGGAGGCGAGCTCGCGGTGGATCTGGCTCTCGGTGGTGCGGGCGCCGATGGCGCCGTAGGAGACGAGGTCGGCGAGATACTGGGGCGTGATGGGGTCGAGGAACTCGGTGGCGGTGGGCAGGCCGCGGTCGGCGATGCCGAGGAGCACCCGGCGGGCGAGGCGGACGCCGTCGTTGATGGCGAAGGAGCCGTCGATGGCGGGGTCGTTGATCAGCCCCTTCCAGCCCACGGTGGTGCGGGGCTTCTCGAAGTAGACCCGCATGACGACGAGGAGGTCGGCGGCGTGGCGGCGGGCCTCGGCCAGGAGCTTGTCGGCGTACTCCGAGGCGGCCTCGGGGTCGTGGATGGAGCAGGGGCCGACCACGACGAGGAGGCGGTCGTCCTGCCCCTGCAAAACCCTGGAAATCTCGCGCCGGGAGGTGGCGACGACCTCGCTGGCGCGCTCGGTGGCGGGAACCTCCGCGAGCACGACCTTGGGGGGAGCCAGGGGTTGCCGGCTCCGGATCCGCAGGTCGTCCGTGTTTTGGAACATCAGGGAAGGGAAAAGGGTTGAGGCAAGGCGGCGAGGGGGGGCGAGTCAACGCAGGAACCCGGCGCGCGGGTAGGTGTTGACGGCATCCCAGCCTGTCTCGATTGTGTCTCAACTGACATGAAAGGCAAGCCGTCAGCCATCGCCAGGGAGCCCGATCGGGCGGAGGCCTTCCGCGCCTACATCGCCCAGCAGGGGCTGAGGGGAACCCGGCAGCGGATGGCGGTCTACGAGGCGGCGCGCGGGCTGGCCGGCCACTACACGGCGGACGAGCTGCTGCGCAAGGCGCGGCAGCTCGACGACACGGTGTCGCGGGCGACCGTCTACCGCACCCTGCCCCTGCTCGTCGGCTGCGGGGCCGTGCGCGAGGTCGACGTCGGCCGCGACCACACCTACTACCTGACCGAGAGCGGGGGCGCCAGCTTCCGCGCCCAGCTGATCTGCGAGCGCTGCGAGACCATCATCCCGGTGGAGGCGCCCTTCATGGAATGGTACGGCAAGGCGGTCGCGGCCAAGCACGGGATGCGTCCGGTCTCGCAGCGCCTGCAGGTCAACGCCATCTGCGCGGACTGCCAGAAAAGGGAGTCGCTCGCCTGAATCCCATGCCCCTCGCCCCCCCGAACCCCACCGTCTTCCCGCCCCTTGGGAGCCCGACGCCGCTCTCGTCGCTCCAACGCGAGGTGCTTGCCCTCAAGCAGGCGAAGGACGCCGTCATCCTCGCCCACAACTACCAGTGCGAGGACATCCAGGGCGTGGCCGACTTCGTCGGCGACTCGCTCGGCCTGGCCTACAAGGCGGCCGAGGTCTCGGCCTCGACCATCGTCTTCTGCGGCGTCCACTTCATGGCCGAGACGGCCAAGATCGTGAACCCCTCGAAGCGCGTGCTCCTGCCCGACCTCGAGGCGGGCTGCTCGCTCGCCGACAGCTGCCCGGCGGAGCGGCTGGCCAAGGCCAAGGCGGAGAATCCCGGCATGGCGGTGGTGGCCTACATCAACTGCTCGGCCGCGGTGAAGGCGCTGTCGGACGTCATCTGCACCAGCGGCAACGCCAGCCGGATCGTCGAGCGCATCCCGGCCGACCGGGAGATCCTCTTTGTGCCCGACCAGAACCTCGGCCAATGGGTCGCGGGGCGCACCGGCCGCAAGCTCCGGCTCTGGCCCGGCAGCTGCTACGCCCATGTCCAGTTCACGCCGACGGCCCTCCTGCGGGCCAAGGCCCTCCACCCGGGAGCGCCCGTCGTGGCCCACCCCGAGTGCACCGAGGCCGTCCGCGCCCTCGCCGACGAGGTCTGCAGCACCGAGCTGATGGTGGCCTGGGCCAAGCGCCAGAAGGCCGACACGCTCATCGTCACGACCGAGTCGGGCATGATTCACCGGCTTCGGCGGGAGGTGCCCGGCAAGACCTTCGTGGCCGCCCCGACGGACCGCTGCGCCTGCAACGAGTGCCGCTACATGAAGCTGAACACCCTGCAAAAGCTCAGGGATTGCCTGGTCAACGAGGGGCCGGAAATCGAGTTGGACGAGGAAATAAGGGCGAAAGCCGAAATCCCCCTCCGGCGGATGCTCGAATGGAGCAAAACCTGAACTTTGGCCCATTTGCTGGGTTCTGAGGTAAAGTAACTATTATTTTTGCGTTGTAGATATTTTTTAACTCATTTTTCACATAACACCGACATGCGCATCGAACTCGATCCCTCCGAATACCCCACCAAGGACGCCTACGTCCGCGCCGCGCTCGCGCAGGCCCGCGACCTGGCTTCCGAGAAGTGGGAGGAAGCCCACAAGCGGCAGAGCTCCAAGCTGACCAAGGAGATTGACCGTCTCTCGAAGCAGGAGCTCGCCCGGCGCCTCCTCCGCCTGATGACCCGCCCGGCCCGCCGCCGCGCCGTCATCGACGAGACGATGCGTCGCCGCGCCGCGACCATGCGCCAGAAGGGTCTGTCCGTGCGCGAGATCGCGACCGAGCTCGGGGTTTCGATCCCCTCGGTCTACAACATCACCAAGTGACCGCTTGCCCCATCCCCCCCTTCCGCACAGGATGGGGGGATGGAGCCGTGGGACCTTGGCGACCCCCGCAAGGGGCCCCGACGTCGGCCCCTCGGAACGGGGGGCGACCTCTCTCCTGAGCGCCTGATTCGCGCCTACCGCAACGGCGTCTTCCCTTGGGAGACCGGACCGGAAGGACCGACCTGGTGGTCGCCCGACCCGCGGTGCGTGCTGCTGACCA
>Ga0315903_10008587_pt1 | contig 12542 bp, 5 predicted proteins | sample LakEriMetagenome_7_FD_203524 | JGI IMG/M metagenome (GOLD analysis project Ga0315903, IMG submission 203524) | Freshwater fungal communities from buoy surface, Lake Erie, Ohio, United States - Buoy 2 MA119 | ecosystem: Environmental > Aquatic > Freshwater > Lake | place: USA: Lake Erie, Ohio...
AACATCACCAGGAGTTCTTAAACTACCACCACCCCAAGCTCCTTGGAAACCACCATTTTCAAGGATTAACATACCATGTGATGCTAAGTTTGAAGCTGCACCACCAGCGTTAGGATGTGACCAAGCTATACCATATAAGTTTCCGGTTGATGTACCTGCAATTGGTAACAAATATGCGTTACCCATTGAGAATACCGCTTGATATCTAGTCGAATCATAAGTACCAACTATACCAGCTCCATAATCGTTAAATCTAAGATTACCCCTCAATAAACCTGATGTGGTTGAGGCGTAATCCATATAATATGTGGTATCGTTTGAATCGTAAAATAATGGTGCTCTAAATGAACCAAATTCCGTTGTATTATCACTATAAGTGTATAATCTAGCGTTATTGTTATATAGTACTCTAAATCCAGGGTTTGTACTTCCACCGTCTACCGTAGTAGAGTTTATCTCCACAAAACCACCTCTAATAAGGATAGAATCATCTGCATCATTTTCAGTTCGGATAACTAATCTAGAAGTTTCACCACTTACACCATTTGTTGCTGTTTCATAATAAATTTGTGCACCATCCGATGGATAGTTTACACCACTTCTAAAATCAATTGTAGCTCTACCATATGTACTACTTGCTAATAACACAAGGTTTGCTGTCGATGAACCATATGAACCTCTACCAGTTGCAACATTACTTTCCAAAGTTAATCCACCTAAATTAGATGTACCATTCGGGTCTAAATAATATGCGGTATTAGCTGAATCATAGAATATTGGTGCTCTAAATGAGTAATCAGATTGTACATAACCCGTAGATGCAATAAACATACCATCTCTACGAGTACCATAATCTTTTACAAAGAACCAAAGTGAACCCGGAGACCAACCACCTACGTTACCTGCAGCTTCTTTCTTAGCTATAATACCTGCTAAGTTTACAGAATTACCAGCTGCGGTAGCGCCTTCTGCGGATACGAATGTCATACCAACTGTTGTTTGGTCACCACCTCTAGAGTTATAAAGTGCCAAAGCTGGCATAAATCCATTTATACCAGTTGATGTATTATCTTCTCTTATTAAAAATGATGGAGTGTGGTCACCAGGATTTCTATATGTTGCACCCTCCCATTGATAGAATGATTGTCCGTTTGTAGTTTGTCCAACTACATAACCATATCCTGCTAAATTTAAAATATTTAGTACAGAAGTTGATGCAAAATCTCCATAATATCCAGTGTTATTATTATCATAGAATATTGGTGAACGAGTATCTATGTAAGAATACAATCTACCATCACTATCCAATCTCATACCTTCAGTACCATTTATTGAAGTGAAATCGGTTGTATTATTTACAAAGAATCTTAATCTACCACCTACGTTTGTTCTACCTGCTATTATATAGTTATCACCATTGTTACCCAATTGTAAACCATACCAATTCAATGAAGCGTGATAGATATCCGAACCTGCTGTGTATCTTGCTCTAAATGAATATGATGAATTGTATAAACGGATGTCTGCTGCATCATTTATAGAGTTTACGTTTAGATACATAGTTCCATACAACCAATTAGTACCAGTTGAATAGATACCAGATGGGTGATATGATGCATTACCAGTTCCGGCTACGTTTGAGTTACCCTGATATGAATATGCTTGTAATGTATATAGATTTGAATTACCATCACCATTTACATAATATCCTGTATTATTTCTATCGTAATAGATATCAGAACGAGTATCATTTAAATCTGCTCTGTTAAATCTTGATGTAGATGCAAAATCACCATAATAGTTTGTATTATCAGAGTCATAATAAATTGATGCATAAATTGGGAACGTGTAATTACTTGCGTTATTACTTGTCAATACCAATGATGCTTGTCTAGTTTGTTCTACACCAGTAAATGATGTTACAAAATCAACAACCCAATCCTGTCCCCAATTTGAAGAATAACCACTATGACCGGTTTGAACTTCAGTAATATAAACCTGCGGATAAGACCAAGTTGTACCAACTTCTCCGATGTAAATTACATCTCTAGTACCATTATCTCCAAATCTAACAGTAAATGCACTTCTTCCCTCATCGGTTAATTGTGTTGCAAAAGGATTATACCAGTTACCAGGCCCATAGTTATATCCACCTATTTCAAAAGTGGTACTTTTACCCGTTGAGTATTCATAAACTTTAACAGTTATTCTCAACATAGTAGAAGAATTTCTTCTATCAGCAGGTAATTGTATTCTTATAGCTCCCGTTACACTTGAACCATTTCCTGTACTCTGTCCTCCGTTTGGATTTATGAATCTTCTTACAGACCCATCATATAAATTATTTATTGAAAAATAATTTGCTTGAGATGTAGATGCTCCATCAAAATAATATCCAGTATTATTTGAATCATAAAATATTGGTGCTCTAAAATCTACTGCTGCGGTGACATTACCAGAACTATTAATTATAATATTATGCCTTGCTGCGGTATTATCATAGGCCATATAGAATTGGTTATCACCAACTCCCATAGAGAAAGTTCGTGCACCACCCGCATCACCTCTTAAATTTATTACAGCATAGTTAGAACCAAAAATTGATAATTGTTTTGTAGTAGTGGCATTACCCCACGCAGTATTGATTGGAGATGTGTTATTAATACCAATACTACCTGCAAATATACCAGATGTTTCTGCGGCTGGGTCTAAATAATATGAATTATTATTTCTATCAATTAACTGGTCAGCGTAAATAGGTCCCTGAATAGTTACTCTATCGAATTGAGCTATTAGAACATCATTAGTTTGAAAAGCTGAATAAGTTCTTTTAAATCTTAATCTGATTGATTCATTACTATCATAATCATCTTCCGATTGTAAAATTAATGCTCCAGTATTTCCACCAGATGGAGATTCACCATAAATTTTCCAACCATCATCATTACCATTAGCTTGTCCAATGTAATAAGTTGGTTGAGTTGCCACACCCGAATAAGCCGTACCCACAGGGTTTTGTGGCATTGTAAATATATTACCCGTAATTGTAGCATGGGTTACGTTATCAGTTGTTCTAACGTTTTGGTTCATTAAATGAACCTCTGTTAAACCTTGTCCAGTATTAACCTGTGCTGCTACTAAGTTACCAGGTATTGTAAAGTTACCACTAGCATCTAATTGACCTATTTGTGTCCAAGTTAATGTTCTACCACCAGCACCAGTACCAGCATATCTAAATGTAAATCCGCTATTAAATACTAAATAAGTTGCGGTATCACCACCAGGTGCTATAAATGAATCTGATGTTCCTGTATGTCTGATATTATATCCGATACCGCCATATTGCCCACCACTATAACCAGCTACAAGTCCTCTACCTTCAGAACCACCACTACCTAAGTTTACGTTATAAGTACCATTTGCATCGTAAAAATTTGTACCTCTTACACTTCCATTTGCAACAAAGTTTGAATCTGAATACCAAACATCACTACTTTCATCCCAAATAAATTGTTTTGTTGCTGCATTACCTCTCTTAACTTCAATACCAGCATTTTCAGTTGGTGCAGTTGCTGCTCCAATATCTGCATTTAATGTAATGATATTATCACCTACATTTAATGTTGTTGTATTAATATATGTTGTTGTACCACTTACAGTAAGGTCACCACTAATTGTAGCGTTACCAGTTACTGCTAATGTAGTACCATCAAATCTTAAATTTGCTTCCGCAGTTACGTTTGGAGCAGTTCCGTTTAATGTGATTACACCATTATCAGTTGTACCGGTTATCGATAATGCCCCAGAAGAACCAGATGAACCAGCACTACCAGAAGAACCCGATGAACCACTACTTCCGCTTGAACCGCTACTTCCAGAAGAACCAGATGTACCACTTTCACCCATAGGTCCAAATCCAACATTAGTAAATGCTAAGTTAGTTGTGTAAATTGATGAATCTAAATAAAGTGGAGAACCAATTGCTCTTGCAACAGTTCTTAACAATGTTCCATCTAAATAATAACGAACATTTAATCCATCATATGTAACGTAAGCTACTGAATTTGTTGTATATGCACCTCCGCTATAAGGGTTAGAACCATTTTCATAAATGGCAACAGTTCCGTTATTAAAATAAAATGCGTAATCTATTGAAGTATATGAAGCATCAGTTGTTGGGTCTGTATTCAAACCTATCATCGCATAACCAGTAGTTGATGATATTTTTGCAGTTACATAAGCTCCTCTTACATATCCTTGTTGTGAATAAACTTGCGAATCCCATGTACTATTAGTTCCGCCTGTTTTAGTAAATGTATCTGATGCTGGTCCTTGTGTTACGTTTGTCATTACAGGTGTCCACCCAGACGCACCACGAGTTCCGCTTGAACCACTACTTCCGCTTGAACCAGAAGAACCTGATGAACCACTACTTCCAGATGAACCAGCCGAACCAGTTGTACCTCTTGTACCGCTACTACCGCTTGAGCCCGATGAACCGCTTGTTCCACCACTACCGCTTGAGCCTGATGAACCGCTTGAACCCGAAGAACCAAATCCAGAAGAACCTGATGTACCACCACTACCAGAAGAACCCGATGAACCACTACTACCAGCAGTACCACCCGTACCAGCAGTTGCTGAAGTACCACCACTACCAGAAGAGCCTGATGAACCAGAAGAACCTGAAGTTCCGCCACTTCCACTACTACCACTACTACCGCTTGAGCCTGATGAACCAGAAGAACCACCTGCTCCAGTAAATCCACTACTACCGCTTGAACCGCTTGAGCCTGATGAACCGGATGTACCTCTTGTACCACTACTTCCAGATGAACCAGAAGAACCTGATGTACCAGAAGAACCACCTGCTCCACTTATACCACTCACACCGCTTGAACCGCTTGAACCAGAAGAACCTGATGTCCCTCCACTTCCAGAAGAACCTGATGTTCCACTACTTCCACTACTTCCACTTGAACCAGAACTTCCGCTTGTTCCACCTGCTCCACTTATACCACTACTTCCACTACTTCCGCTTGAGCCCGATGAACCGCTTGAACCTGATGTACCTCCAGTACCTCTAGTTCCAGAAGAACCACTTGAGCCAGATGAACCACTACTTCCACTTTGACCGCTAGAACCAGATGAGCCTGAAGAACCAGATGTTCCGCTTGTACCACCTGCTCCAGCTATACCACTACTACCGCTTGAACCACTACTTCCACTACTACCACTACTTCCGCTTGAACCAGAAGAACCTGATGTACCTCCCGTACCTCTTGTACCACTACTACCGCTTGTTCCACTACTTCCACTACTTCCACTTGAACCCGAAGAACCAGAAGAACCGCTTGAACCAGCTGCTCCACTTAAACCACTACTTCCGCTTGAACCACTACTACCAGAAGAACCTGATGTACCAAACGAACCCGTTGTACCACTACTTCCGCTTGAACCAGAAGAACCCGATGTTCCCCCACTTCCACTACTACCACTACTTCCGCTTGAACCAGAAGAACCGAATCCAGATGAACCAGAACTTCCGCTTGAACCAGAAGAACCTGATGAACCAGAAGAACCTGATGTACCTCCCGTACCTCTTGTACCACTACTTCCGCTTGAACCAGAAGAGCCTGAAGTTCCTCCACTTCCACTTGAACCAGAACTTCCACTTGAACCACTTGAACCAGAAGAACCCGAAGTTCCTCCACTACCAGAAGTTCCAGATGAACCACTACTTCCGCTTGAACCAGAAGAGCCTGAAGTTCCGCCACTACCGCTTGAGCCCGATGAACCACTACTTCCGCTTGAACCAGAAGAACCGCTTGAGCCCGATGAGCCGGATGAACCACTACTACCAGAAGTACCAGATGTACCAGAAGATGCTGCCGCAAATCTTCTACCAATTCTTCCTGTTGTTAAGTCTAATACTAATACTTCATTTGTTGTTGCATTTGTTGGAATAGTATCACCAGTTACACCGATACTACCACTTATTAAAAGACTACCAGTTATTTCTTGTCTATCATTTACCGCATCACCAAATTTATTCGAACCACTTGCGAATATTATAGATGATGTTATATATGTTGCTTGTAATTCAGTTGTTGTTATCTTACCACTAACATTTAAATTTCCAGTAATTGTTTCATTACCAGTCAATGTTAAGTTTCCTATTACATTTGTAGAACCACTAAGGTTTGTACTACCCGTTACATTTAATCCACCACTTATAGAAGTTTTTACATTTACTTCTAATCCTTTATCAGGTGAAATTAAAGCTTGTGCTGAACCTGATTTTATACGGTCCAAATCTCCCAAAGCCGAAGCTGGAATATTAAATAATCCACTACCATCACCTCTAAATAAAGATGCGGTTATAGATGATGATACATTTAATGAACCTGTTACTTGTGTATTGTCTTGGATTATTAAAGGCGAAGTTCCTTTTGTACCAATTACAAAAGTTTCTACTGCGGAAGCACTTACTTTACCTGCAAAATTCACCGATTGGGATGAAAACGATGCTATTTCACTTCCACTTACAAATAATGAAACTAAGCTTGAGCTTAATTGATTTAAACCATTAGCATTTTTACCTATATTCGCCATTAACTACACTTTTGTTATTAAGATATTTCCAATACTGAAACAATTACATCAGCAGATGTTGCTATCGATGATAAAACACTTATAGTATCATTTGCTTCCAAAACAATTTTTTGCTCTCCACCAACAGCTACAAAAGAACCACCAGGTGTTATCAATACATCTTTAACAATATGAGCAGTTGTTGATGTTGAGTTATCCGTAACTCTTACGCTTACTGAAATATTATTTGTATTAACATTTGCTACACTTACACCAATAACTGTTGATGTTGTTGCTGCAGGAGTTGTGTACACCGTTGATGGCGATGTTCCTACGTTAGCTGTCAATTTATTTTTAAATACGTTTGCCATATCTTAATTTTTATCCTAATGCTATTGCAAATGCGATAGCTGAATCTAATACATTTACCCCATCTACTAAATATCCACCTTGTGTTAAATTTATAGAACCGGTTACTTTCATTGAACCACTTAGTGATAAACTATTATTAACCACTAAATTATCAAAAGATGCTTGTTGTACATCAATCTGACCTTTAAATGAACCAGTAAATGAACCGGTCATTGAACCACTCAAGTAACCCGCACCTCTAAAAGAACCAGTCATTGAGCCCGTAAACGAACCACTCAAACTAGCATATGCCGAATTTGCTTGTGAAATTGAACCCGAAAATATGGGACTGTGTATAATCATCTTTTACCTAATCGTTCTTTGTAGATATAAATATAATATAACTCCCTTTTGGGATTTTAAATTATGGTTTAGTTGGCCAAACTATACTGAACGGATTGGATTGATTTGTAATATCCCTTAATTGTTGTCTATATGTAGTCCAAGAATCTCTAACTGATTGTGGAATATCTCCTAATTGTGTCCAATCTGATTCTTGTAATAATTGTGTTCTTTGGTCTCTGATTTCAATCCATTTATTTTCAATTCTATTATCTATTTCGGATTGAGAAGCATCAGTTTGTACCCAATTTTGTGTATAAACCCCATTATCATAAATTGGAGTTCCTTCTGTAATATTTTTTGTGTAATCATTTGGTTTTGGTGATACCACAACATTATATACACCAAAAGATTCTAAAATAGAATTTGTTAAGTTTTGTGGAAAACTAATATTACGCTCATCAACTTTTAATTGTTGAATTGAGTACGGATAAATTACTTCGTTATCTTTTATTCTTATATACATCATATTATTTCCAGTTTGATGGTATAGATGCGTAGTTATCTAATCCTAAGCAATTGTTAAAAGCATCAATTCCAAATGGTTCGGGTACTCTTGTCCACAATGTAGGTGCATTACCATCCATAGCGTTTGTGGTTGTACTCATATTATATAAATTTGCAAAAGTTGTTACTGCTGTATTATTTGTAAATGTTAAACAAGAAGTTAATTGTCTACAATTTCTAAAACATGATGCAAAGTTAACAACATTTGGACAATTATCAAATAAAGTAGATGGATATGAATTTAAAGAACTACATCCGTTAAAAGTTGATGAAAAAATTGTTGCTTGTGAATTATTATTAAACAATCCATTTGGAATAGATGTTATATTTGTAAAAGAAAAAGCATCAGTAAAAGTTGTAGCGTTTACCGCATAATCGAAAATTCCACTAGCTATTGAAGTTATTCCAGTTGAACGCATAAAGTTTGCAAAAGTTACAACATTTGATAAACCTAAATTATTAATAGCAGTACCGGATGTATTTGGTAGAGATGTTATATTAGAACATCCATAAAAATTTACATTTCTCAATCCAACGTTTCCAAAATGATTTATTGCTACAATTAATGAACGTATTGCTGAGTTATTTGATACAACCCATGCCGGCATTAATCCTGTTATATCAATTGTGTATGTGCCAGCTAAAGTATATGTATGAATTCTATTAGAATCCGTAGATGATACTACCGAATTTGAAAATCCATCACCCCAATCAACAGTAAAAGTTGGCACGAATGAACCATAATCTGCTATTGGTAAAGTGAAGGTTTGCCCAGCACTAACTGTTACATTTATTGAAAATACATCATCCACTCCGCCTGTTGGTATTAATCTTCTAAATATTCCCATAACTTTTTATTAACTCATATTAGTTCCTACTAAGAATCCATAGTAAGAAGTTCCTCCATCATAAGTATAGAATACTAAAATATCAGTTCCAGAAGAACTCAATGTTGGTCCTATGTTATTTACCCAATTTACTGCTGCCGGCCAAGTTACAACTGAGCTTCCACCATTTGTTAATGCTAATGTAAATCCAAATGCTTTCCCAGCTGGTGCATTTGAGAATGTAAATGTGGTTGTTGTAGTTACAGTTCTACTAAAATTATTACCAGTGTTTAAATTTATAGTAACGCTTCCACCACTTCCTAATGCTGAATAAGTTTCTCTGAATGTTGTTGGTGCAACGTGTCCACTTACTGCTAAAATACTACCATCAAATGTTAAGTTTGCCTCAACAGTTGCATTTGGTGAACTTCCGTTTAATGTAAGTACACCATTATCAGTTGTACCAGTTAACGTTAAGAAACCACTTGTACCATCTAAACCAGAAGTACCAGAAGAACCCGATGTTCCCGTTGTACCGCTTGTTCCATTAGAACCTAATCCAGAAGTACCACCACTTCCGCTTGTACCAGATATACCACTACTTCCGAAGTAAGTACCATCTAAACCAGAAGTTCCTGAAGAACCGAATCCAGACGTACCCGAAGTACCAGTTATACCACTTGAACCAGAAGAACCAGCAGTTCCACTACTTCCAAAGAATGTACCATTTAGACCGGATGTTCCACTACTTCCACTACTTCCGCTTGTACCAGAAGTACCAACTCCGCTTGTTCCAGAAGAACCAGCAGTTCCACTACTTCCAAAGAATGTACCATTTAAACCAGAAGTACCTGAAGAACCATTACTACCAATTCCGCTTGTACCAGAAGAACCAGCTCCGCTTGTTCCAGAAGAACCAGCAGTTCCATTACTTCCAAAGAATGTACCATTTAGACCAGAAGTACCCGAACTACCTAATCCAGACGTACCCGAAGTACCCGTTATACCGCTTGAACCAGAAGAACCCGAAGTACCACTACTTCCAAAGAATGTACCATTTAGACCTGAAGTACCCGATGTACCCGTTGTACCAGCAGTACCCGAAGTACCAGTATCACCGCTTGAACCAGAAGAACCAGCCGTACCACTACTTCCGAAGAATGTTCCATTTAAACCAGAAGTTCCCGAAGAACCTAAACCAGAAGTACCCGAAGTACCAGTTATACCGCTTGTACCACTTGTACCAGCTATACCGCTTGAACCAGAAGAACCAAAGAAAGTTCCATTTAATCCACTTGAACCGCTTGTACCAGTTGTACCCGAAGTACCAGTTATACCGCTTGAACCTGAAGTTCCATCCACACCGGTTGTTCCAGATGAACCAAAGAAAGTTCCATTTAAACCAGACGAACCCGATGTTCCCGTTGTACCGCTTGAACCAGAAGTTCCATCCACACCGCTTGTGCCTGAAGTTCCATTTACACCGCTTGAACCAGAAGAACCAAAGAAAGTTCCATCTTGTCCGCTTGTTCCAGAAGAACCAGTTGTTCCACTTGAACCGGAAATTCCTGATGTACCAGAACCATCAGTACCACTACTTCCATCAAAACCGCTAGAACCCGATGTTCCACTACTACCAAAGAATGTACCATTTAAACCAGATGAACCAGACGTACCACTACTTCCGCTTGAACCATCAGTTCCCGTTGTACCGCTTGTACCACTACTTCCAGATGTTCCACTACTTCCAAAGAATGTACCGTTTAAACCGCTTGTTCCAGAAGAACCAGTTGTTCCACTACTTCCACTTGAACCATCAGTTCCCGTTGTACCGCTTGTTCCACTACTTCCGCTTGTACCAGAAGAACCAAAGAAAGTTCCATCTTGTCCGCTTGTACCAGCTGAACCAGTTGTTCCGCTTGTTCCACTTGAACCATCAGTTCCCGTTGTACCACTTGTACCACTACTTCCACTTGTTCCGCTACTACCAAAGAATGTACCATCCAAACCAGATGTACCACCACTTCCGCTTGTTCCAGAAGTTCCACTAAATCCACTTGAACCAGAAGAGCCTGAAGTTCCGTTTGTACCGCTTGTACCAGAAGAACCCGAAGAACCAAAATATGTTCCATCTAAACCAGAAGTACCAGCTGAGCCTGAAGTTCCACTTATTCCAGAAGAACCACTACTTCCACTGCTTCCGCTTGTTCCAGAAGAACCAAAGAATGTACCATCTAAACCAGAAGTTCCTGATGAACCACCACTTCCAGCAGTTGATGATGTTCCACTACTTCCAGATGTTCCAGAAGTACCACCACTACCGCTTGAACCATCAGTACCGGATGTACCAGCACTTCCGCTTGTACCACTTGAACCACCACTACCGCTTGTACCATCAGAACCAGTTGTACCGCTTGTACCCCCACTTCCAGATGTACCCGATGAACCACTACTACCAGAAGAACCTGAAGTTCCATCAGTACCGCTTGTACCCCCACTTCCAGAAGTTCCGCTTGAACCAGAAGAACCTGATGTACCAGCTGAGCCTGTTGTTCCACTACTTCCGCTTGAACCAGATGTACCATCAGTACCGCTTGTTCCAGAAGAACCACTACTACCACTTGTACCAGCTGAACCCGTTGTACCGCTTGAACCAGTAGTTCCGCTTGTACCCGATGAACCACTTGTACCTGAAGTTCCATCCTCACCGCTTGTTCCAGAAGAACCCGATGTACCCGCCGAACCAGTTGTACCAGCTGAACCCGTTGTACCACTACTTCCACTTGAACCAGAAGAACCTGATGTACCACTACTTCCACTACTTCCGCTTGTACCAGCTGAACCAGATGAACCGCTTGAACCCGTAGTTCCGCTTGTACCCGATGTACCATCTGAACCAGACGTACCTGAAGTTCCATCATCACCACTTGTTCCAGAAGAACCCGATGTTCCCGTTGTACCGCTTGTTCCAGAAGAACCAGCCGTACCAGCTGAACCACCACTACCAGATGTTGCCGAAGTACCCGAAGTACCATCTACACCACTTGTACCAGAAGTTCCATCAGAACCAGTTGTTCCGCTTGAACCACTACTTCCACTACTTCCAGATGAACCACTACTTCCGCTCGTACCAGAAGAACCTGAAGTTCCGCTTGTACCAGCTGAACCAGTTGTACCGCTTGAACCAGATGTACCACCACTTCCGGATGTACCGCTTGAACCAGATGTACCACCACTTCCGGATGTACCGCTTGTACCACCACTTCCACTTGTTCCAGAAGAACCTGATGTTCCGCTTGTTCCAGAAGAACCTGATGTACCTCCACTTCCAGAAGTTCCGCTTGAGCCAGATGTACCAGCGCTTCCGCTTGTACCACCACTTCCACTTGTTCCAGAAGAACCTGATGTTCCGCTTGTTCCAGAAGTTCCGCTTGTTCCAGAAGTTCCGCTTGAACCTCCACTTCCAGATGTACCGCTTGTTCCCGATGAACCAGCAGTACCCGTTGTTCCTGATGAACCCGCAGTACCGCTTGTACCTCCACTTCCAGAAGTTCCACTTGAACCAGATGAACCACTACTTCCACTTGAACCAGAAGTTCCAGAAGAACCTGCTGTTCCACTACTACCCGAAGAACCACTACTTCCACTACTTCCACTTGAACCAGAAGAACCTGAAGTACCACTTGTACCGCTTGTACCAGAAGTTCCGCTTGTGCCAGAAGTTCCTGATGAACCCGATGTTCCCGATGTGCCGCTTGTACCACCACTTCCAGAAGTTCCGCTTGAACCAGAAGAACCAGCAGTTCCGCTTGTTCCAGAAGTTCCGCTTGAACCAGAAGTTCCGCTTGTTCCAGAAGAACC
>Ga0315903_10008588_pt1 | contig 12540 bp, 13 predicted proteins | sample LakEriMetagenome_7_FD_203524 | JGI IMG/M metagenome (GOLD analysis project Ga0315903, IMG submission 203524) | Freshwater fungal communities from buoy surface, Lake Erie, Ohio, United States - Buoy 2 MA119 | ecosystem: Environmental > Aquatic > Freshwater > Lake | place: USA: Lake Erie, Ohio...
TGGCAAAATATCAGCAATCCGCAAACACCGGGCTGGGGTGCTGTTGATACAACGGAATCGCCCGGTTGGACACAAATTTCTACACAGTAGGAGCATTAAATGGCAAATACGGCACTAATCGGCCTCACGCTACCAGCCACGGGCACACTGTCCGGGCAGTGGGGCGACACAGTTAACAACGCCATCTCGCAGATCGTTGACGTTGCCGTTGCTGGTACTCAGCAGATTACCACTGATGCAGACGTTGATCTGACCCTTACTACGGGCACATACGCAAGTACTGGCCTGACATCTACAAGTTCACAATACGCAGTTCTTCTGTGTACAGGCGCACGTACAGCGGCTCGTAACATCAACACCCCCAAGCAGAGTAAGACCTACGTTGTTATCAACGATACGTCTGGTGGCTATGCAATCACAGTGCGTGGTGGCCCAACAAGTCCTACGACTGGTGTAACTGTTGCGGCTGGAACTCGTGCAATCATTGCTTGGAATGGCACTGACTTTGTGAATGTAGGCGGTGGCTCTGCGGCTGGTTCTACCACTCAGGTTCAATTTAACAACGCAGGTGCTTTTGGCGCTTCTTCTAACCTGACCTTTGACGGCACAACGCTAACAGCTAATGACTTTATTGATTCTTCGCTGACAGCCAGCAAGCCGGTCTTTACAAATGGTAGTAAGAACTTGGTGTCTACTGGAACTCTTGGCGTTGACCAAGGGGGTACAGGTCTAACCACACTAACTGCTAACAATGTGATTCTAGGTAATGGTGCTTCAACGCCTAGCTTTGTAGCACCTAGTACCGCTGGTAATGTTTTGACTTCTAATGGCACAACATGGCAGTCAACAGCCCCCGCAGCTTCTGGCGTAACGCAAGCCAAAGCTACCATGATTTCATTTATTTTCGGATTCTAAGGAGCTTTAAATGGCAAACCCAAACCTCTTAGCCGCGACCACAGCTTCCGGCACGACAACATACTTAACACCCAGCGCAACAACTGCGGTGGTGTTGGTTCCTAATGCAGCTTCCAGCGGTCAGGTTTTTAAGATCAACCAGATCGTTGCAGCTAACGTAAATGGTACTTCGGCAGTGGATTGCACAGTGGCTATCTACACTAACGGCGCAGTAGCTCAAGGTTCTGCTCCTAGTAGCGGCACGGCCTACCCGATTGCTTCTACTGTTTCCATCCCTGCTGACGCTTCTCTGATTGTTGTTGATAAAACTTCAGCCATTTATTTGATGGAAGGCTCATCAATTACGGTGACATCAGGTACGGCAAGCGGCATCACATACACGATCAGCTACGAAGTCATTTCCTGACCGGAGGCAATCATGTCTCTTAAATGGACTGGTGGAGTTCTTTCGCCGACCTATAACGGCCTTAACTACCCTGTCACAACGGTGGAATACCTTGTCGTGGCTGGCGGGGGTGGTGGTAATCAGGGTTCTAGTGGTGGCCCCGGCGCTGGTGGAGGTGCGGGCGGTCTTTTAACTGCTACTGGATATTCTATTACTGTAGGTTCAAGCATCACTGTAACTGTTGGCGCTGGTGGCGCTGGAAACGCACAAGGTAGTGCGGCGGCGGCTTCAAATGGCGCGAGTTCTGCTTTTGGCGTTATTACTGCAACGGGTGGTGGAGGTGCGGGGGCTACTGCTGGGCAAGCTGGTGGCTCTGGTGGCGGTGGCAATTCCCTTGGTGGGGGCGCAGGTGCTGGAATTGTTGGACAAGGTAATGCTGGCGGTGCTGGCGGCTCTTCTGCGCCAAAGTATGGTGGCGGTGGAGGTGGTGGGGCTGGTTCTGTTGGCGGTACGGGTAGTGGAAGCGGCGGTGGTAATGGCGGCGCTGGATTGGTTTCTTCTATTAGCGGCTCTGCAATTCAGTATGCTGGCGGCGGTGGTGGCGGTTATTATGCTTCCGGCGTAACACAAGGAGGTCTTGGAGCCGCAGGTGGTGGTAATGGCAGTGTTGGTGATGTAGGTACTCTAAACGCATTTTCTGCACTTGCAAACACAGGATCAGGTGGTGGCGGAGTTGCTGGTGCTGGAGCAGGCAGTGCTGGAGCAGGCGGTGCAGGCGGGTCAGGAATTGTCATCATCCGCTACCCATCTTATTTACTTCCTGCGGCATCAACAACTGGATCACCAGAAACATACATTGCCGGTCAGTATCGGGTGTATAAATTCGTGGCATCTGGAACAATCACATTCTGAGGTTATATGGCAACAGGTCTCTTCACTCTAAAGCAAGTCAACCAAGCAATCAGTCAGGGTGCATGGTCAGGCTATATTGCGCCAAGATGGGTTGAGTACCTTGTTGTCGCTGGTGGTGGTGCGGGTGGTTACATTGCTGGTGGCGGCGGTGCTGGCGGCTTGTTGACAGGTATTGTGACTGTTACGGCTGGCACTTCTTACTCCGTAACTGTTGGCGGCGGCGGCGCTGGAGGTACGGGCGGGGCCGCAGGTTCATCTGGTGTTAATTCTGTTTTCGGGTCTATATCTGCCACGGGTGGTGGTGCTGGTGGCGCTTATCCATCCGCTGTTGGAGTTTCAGGCGGCTCTGGAGGAGGCGCGAACAACGGCGGAAGTGGTGTTCACGGCACAGTTGGTCAAGGTATTTCTGGACAAGGCAACGCTGGTGGATTGTCTTGGGCTGGCTCAAACTATACGGGTGGTGGTGGTGGTGGTGCTGGAACAGTTGGATTAAACTCATCATCAGGAAATAGTACACCTGCTGGTAATGGTGGCGCAGGAATAGCGTCAGCAATCAACGGCACAGTAACGGTTTACGCTGGTGGTGGCGGCGGCGCGGCGGATACTAATGGGACAGGTGGCTCTGGTGGCGTTGGTGGCGGCGGCGCTGGAGGAATTAGTCGTGGAGCAACAGGCGGCTCTGGTTCTGTAAACAGTGTTGCTGGAAGCGCAAATACTGGTGGTGGTAGCGGTGGTTATGGTATTGGGGGTTCAAGTGGCTCTGGCGGTTCAGGCATTGTCGTAGTCCGTTACCCCGGCAACGTGCAGTTCTACACTGGCGGTACAGTAACCTATAGCAATGGATACATTGTCCACAACTTCACAGCTAACGGCACATTGGCTCCAACAACGCCTACAGTTGTTTCTGAATATCAGATTAGCAGGTCATTGCGGTTTAACTCAGCCGATTCCACTTACCTCAACAGGACTCCTGCGAGTGCGGGTAATCAAAAAACTTGGACTTGGAGTGGGTGGGTAAAACGTGGAGCATTAGGAACTAACCAAGTATTTTTTAATGCTAATAGTAATGGTTTTGTTGTTCGTTTTAACGAAACAACCGATTACCTAGAGGTTTACAATTTTTCTGGCGGATATCAATTACAAGTTATTACTGCCCAAGTATTTCGTGACCCCTCGGCTTGGTATCACATTGTTATTGCAATAGATACAACTCAAGCAATAAATACAAATAGATTTAAACTGTATGTAAATGGCTCACAAGTAACTTCATTTTATGGTGCGCCAACATACCCAAGTCAAAATACAGAATTTTTTGTTAATGGCACAACCATTCATGCCCTTGGTGTTTTAAATAGTATTGGTCAATATTTTGATGGCTACATGACCGAAGTAAATTTGATTGACGGTCAAGCCCTGACACCAACATCGTTTGGCTATGTCAACCCATCAACGGGTGTATGGTCACCAGCAAAGTATGTTGGCGGGTACGGCACTAACGGCTTCTATCTGAACTTCTCAGATAACAGCAACACAACTGCGGCTACTTTGGGTAAGGACTACTCAGGTAACGGCAACAACTGGACACCTAATAACTTCAGCGTGACTGCGGGTGCAGGGAATGATTCACTTGTAGATTCACCAACATCGTATGGAACTGATACTGGTGTGGGCGGTACTGTGCGGGGTAACTATGCCACATGGAATGCAATTTTGCAGACCCTTGGTGGAACAGCCAGCACCTATACAAACGGGAACCTTGTTGCTTCTTCAACAAGTAGCAATTGGGTGCTTGGAACAATTCGTATAAACGATGCCAAGTATTATTTTGAACTTGTCCCTGATTCTGCCGCATCAGGTCTTTATCTTGGTATAAACAGCACCACAGATGTTCGCATTGCGGCTTATAGTGGCGGCATTGAGGCAAGCCCCGGAGGCGGTTCTAATCAAGGAAGCCTTGCCTCTTGGTCTAATGGTGATGTCATTGGCGTTGCGGTAGATGGCCCAAATAAAACTGTCCAGTTTTATCGCAATGGTTCAACCTACGGCACATTGGTTACATATACCACAGCGTTAGATTTATGGGCTTTTGCCCGTAATGGTGGAGTGGGGTCTTCTCAAGTTACAGCCAACTTCGGTCAACGAGCATTTGCCTACACAGCCCCAAGTGGCTTCAAAGCACTTTGCACACAGAACTTGCCAACGCCTACGATTGGGGCGACTACGGCGACTTTGGCTAACAAGTATTTTGATGCAACTTTGTACACGGGAACAGGAAGCACTTTAGCAGTCACAAATACTGGCGGTTTTCAACCTGATTGGGTGTGGTTAAAGAACAGGTCAAATGTTGCTTACCATTCAATCTGGGATGCGGTGCGGGGCAGAAGTGCTGGTGGTCTAGCATCAAACGACACAATGGCAGAACAAGCGTCAACTGCTGGTAATGACTTTGTTTCATTTAACAGCAATGGTTTTTCAGTTGGCCCTGCTCAAAACTGGAATGTGGATACAAACGGCAATACTTATGTTGGATGGCAATGGAAAGCCAATGGTGCTGGCTCAACCAACACAGCAGGGTCAATCACTTCAACAGTAAGCGCAAACACTACAAGTGGGTTTAGTGTGGTGACTTATACGGGCAACGGCTCTGCGGCTACGATTGGTCATGGTTTGGGTGTTGCACCATCAATGTACATTGTCAAAAATAGAACAGGCTCGGCAGATGAGTGGGTGATTTACCACGCAAACTTAACTTCTGCGGCTTACTATTTAACATTTACGACAGGCGCACAAGCATCAAACAATGTTGTGTTTAACAGTACAGCACCAACATCAACTGTGTTTAGTGTTGGAACATCTCGCTCAACTAATACTGTTAATTTTGTAGCGTATGCGTTTGCACCCATAGCGGGTTATTCCGCATTTGGCAGTTTTGTGGGCAACGGCTCTGCTGACGGGCCATTTATTTTTACTGGTATGCGCCCCGCATTTGTGATGATAAAAAGAATAAATACAACTGGAGATTGGTTAATGACTGATGCTACTAGGAATCCCTACAACGCAGTTTCTAACGATTTGTATGCAAACACATCAGGGGCAGAAGGTAGCGGATTTAATTTCTTTGACTATTTGTCAAATGGTTTCAAAGCCCGTGGAACAAACGCTAGTTGGAATAATAGTGGTGATACCTACATTTATGCCGCCTTTGCTCAGAACCCCTTTAAGACTTCCCTTGCACGATAGGACTCAATATGTACGCACTTGTAACTTCAAACAACGAAATCACCCAGATCGGTGAACTCCAGACGTTGTTTCCCAACGAATACCAACCAACGGCTCTGTATGCCCAACAGCATGGAGCCAAGGAAATCATTGACGGAAACCGTGAAGACGAACGCTTCTACTGGGTGACATTCGGTAGCTACTCTGTTGGTGAGACATACGTCACACGCAACTACGTCAACACAGCCAAGGCTTTGGAAGATGTGACTGAAACGCCCGAAGGCGCAACAGAACCCATCACAACCAAGGGTCTGAAGTCCAACTACATCGCTCAGTTTAAACAGACAGCCAACTCAATGCTGGCTCAGACCGACTGGACAGTGATCCGTAAAGCAGAACGCAACGTAGACATTCCTGCTGACGTAGCTGCTAAACGTGCGGCTATCCTTGCTGAGTGTGATCGCTTGACTGCGGCAGTGACTGCGGCTACTGATATGCCATCATTCATCACAGCAGTGCAATCTGCTAACTGGAGCTAAAATTGTCTGCAAATTTGGGCGGCTATATCAGTGCGACATTCAACCCGCTAACCAGCGGAGTCACAGCCACGGTTGAATACCTTGTGGTTGCTGGTGGGGGTGGTGGTGGAACCTATTGGGGTGGCGGCGGCGGTGCTGGTGGTTTATTGCAAGCGGCTGGTTTGGCTGTTGCGGCTGGTACTGCGCTAACTGTAACAGTGGGCGCTGGCGGCGCTGGAACAACATCTTCATCGGCAAGAGGAACTAGTGGAAGCAACTCCGTATTCAGTTCTATCACCGCAACAGGTGGTGGTGGTGGTGGATCGTATGATCAAGGTGGAACTGGAGCAAATGGCGGTTCTGGTGGCGGTGGGACAATTTATTCTCAAACGGGCGGAACAGGAACTTCTGGTCAAGGCTTTGCTGGTGGAACAGGCTCTTCATCTGCTACGTATTCTGGCGGTGGCGGTGGCGGCTCTGGGTCTGTTGGTGTAAGTCCCGGTGCGGCAGGAATTGGTAATGGTGGCACTGGCACTTGTTCAACAATTACAGGGCAGAGAGTTTTTTATGCTGGCGGCGGTGGCGGTGGAGCTAATAGCGGTAGCCCGCTATATGGATTAGGTTCTGCTGGTGGTGGTAATGGTGGATATGGTTCTCTAGTCGCTACATCTGCAACTGCAAATACTGGTTCTGGTGGTGGTGCGGGTTCTGCACAAACTGGCACATATTCATTTGCTGGCGCAGGTGGCTCTGGCATCGTAATCATTCGTTACCCTGCTAACTGCGCTCCTCCTACTTCTACAACAGGCAACCCTCAGATAAACATTATTGACGGGTATCAGATTTACACTTGGACAAGTTCAGGAACGGTGACATTCTGATGGACACCAAGACTTGCAATAAATGCAACACTGAGAAATCAGTTGACTTGTTCTATAGGGACAGGGGCACTTATATGTCTGCGTGTAAAGAATGCAAAAGATTGCAAGGCAAGCAGTATTACATTGACAACAAAGAAACTGTCAAAGTGAAACGGGCGGCTTATCAGAAAGCACACCGTGCCGAACAGTATGTTCATACTCAAGCATGGCGCAAAAATAACCCTGAGAAAGCTCGTGAAGCTGGTAGACGGCAATACGCCAATAATGTTGAGCATCGCAGAGCAGTTAAAAATGCTTGGAGGATGGAGAATCCAGAAGCAACCAAAACGTATTTAGAGCGATACAGGGTGCAACATTTGCCAAAGATGGCTGAAAAAGCACACAAGTACAGGGCTAGAAAACGCTCAAATGGCGTGTATCAGGTAAGCGAAAAAGAACTGATTAAGTTATATTCTTCACCATGTATCGCTTGCGGTACAACAGAAAGAGTAACGGTTGACCACATTATTCCAATTGCTCGTGGTGGTAGACACAGCATTGGAAATCTGCAACCATTATGTTTGAGTTGTAACTCAAGCAAAAACGCCAAAACAATGGCGGAATGGAAATATTTTTTAAACACTGAAAGGACTCAAAATGCCGCATTTTGCTAAGGTCGAGAACGGAATTGTTACCCAAGTTATGGTCGTGGATTGGGAGACTTTGAACCAACCCGGACACCCTTGGGGTGATCCGTCGTTGTTTGTGCAAACTTCTTACAATACGCACGGCGGGCAACACCCAGAAGGTAGACCGCTTAGAAAAAATTATGCGGGCATAAATTACACATACGACTCCACCCGTGACGCTTTCATTCCTCCCAAGCCATTCCCAAGCTGGGTGCTGAACGAAGACACTTGCCTGTGGGGTTCTCCCGTTCCTATGCCTACCACTGGTATGCACCGTTGGGACGAAGCTACAACATCATGGGTTGAAGTAACTCAAGGAGCCTGACATGGCGCAGTATTCTGGGATGTGGACGCTCTCGCAGGTGTCCCAAGCTGTAAAAGACAATAACTGGACTGGCATCCCTCCCCAGAATGTGGAGTACTTGGTCGTTGCTGGTGGTGGCGGTGGTGGTAAAACTGGCGGTGGCGGTGGGGCTGGTGGTTTGCTTGCTGGTTTTTCTGGCGTAACTACAGGCTCTGCAATTACTGTAACCGTAGGTGCTGGGGGTGGTGGTTCAGTATCTCAAAGTGATGCTGCGTTTTCAGGTTCAAATAGCGTATTTGGTAACTTTACTGCATCTGGCGGCGGTGGTGCTGGTTCAAATTCAAGCGCCCCCGGCACTAGTGGGTCAGGTGTTGCTGGTGGTTCTGGCGGCGGTGTGGGCGCTACAGGCACGGCAGGTGGCGTACCGGGTTCAGGTATAACAGGTCAAGGTAATGCTGGTGGTTATGGGTCAATCTCAGGCACAGGTTATCCAGCGGGCGGTGGAGGCGGTGCTGGTACTGTTGGTATTACTGGTGTTGGTGGTACAACTTCAGGTAATGGCGGTGCTGGAATAGCTAGTGCCATTAGTGGTTCTGTAGTTACCTATGCAGGTGGCGGTGGTGGTGGTTCGCAAGGTCAAACAGCAGGAACAGGTGGTGTAGGTGGCGGCGGCAGTGGCACTAACAACAACACCACAGGTACAGCAGGCACAGCAAACACAGGCGGCGGAGGTGGAGGTGGTGGATTTGGAACTACTTACGCTAATGGTGGTGCAGGCGGTAGCGGTATCGTCATCCTCCGCTATCCAGACACATTCAGAGCCGCTACAAGCACAACAGGTTCACCAACAATCACTGTGGCTGGAGGCTTTCGGGTCTACCAATTCACAGCCAACGGTTCTATTACGTTTTAATCATGCGGGACTGGGCTGAAGCACTTATTGCGGCGGCCTGTATGGTGGCCTTTGTCATCTTTGGCACTTACATGATTGCATGGAGTTGGGTTTGAAATGATTGACATTACCAAAGCAATTGGAGCCGTTGCCGCTACCGTTGCCGCTTTAGGCGGTAGTTACACGCTTGCCGATAAGTTTGGTTGGTTTGACCGCGCAATCATTGAATGGTCGCCTGAGAACTTTAAGATCGTGGCAGAGGCTGGCAAGCCCATCAATGTCACGGTTGCGCGGATCAAGAAGCGGGACGATTGTTCTGTTGAGAGTTTTACGCCAAGCATTCGTGATGCGGCTGGTATGGTGCATGAAGCCACTACGACCGCAAGCAAGTTCAGCGGCCCAGCAGGGCCAGAGATTGACACATTCACTTACGAACTGACAATGGTAGGCAAGGAAAAGATTGCCAGCGGGAAGGCAACTTTATTGGCGACCATTAAATACAAGTGTCCTGAAGGGGAGCGTGTTGTGCAGTACCCTCGTCATGCGAACCTGTCATTCATGCTCAATAAATGAGGAGTAACTATGTTTGAAATCTTTGGCGGTATTTTAGGTGGTGCATTGGGCGGTATCTTTCGTCTGGCTCCTGAAGTTTTAAAGTTCTTTGACAAGAAAAACGAACGCTTGCATGAGATGGCAATGTTTAGCCGTCAGTGCGAGTTGGAGCAAATCAGGGGTCAGATGAAGCTAGCTGAGATTGGGGCGCAACGAGAAGCGGCTGTAGATGTAGGGGTCATGGATGCCTTCAATGCCGCGATCAACCAACAGGCCGAGATGGTCAAAGCCGCAGGTGGCTGGGCGGCTAGTCTGTCTGCATCTGTGCGTCCAGTCGTTACGTACTGGATTCTTTTAATCTGGAGTTTGGCGCATTTTTGGTATGCGTGGACAGGTTACCGAACTGGCCTTGACCCAACTGAAGTGTTTAAACTCTTTATGTCTCCTGACTTCTCAGCACTTTTGGCTGGAACAATTAACTATTGGTTCCTCGACAGAACTCTGAAGCAGCGCGGAATATGAACCTAGAACTAGCCGCAGAACTGTGCCGCCGGTTTGAAGGCTATCGGGCCAAGCCGTACCTTTGTCCGGCTGGTGTGGCTACGATTGGCTATGGTTCTACCTACTACGCAGACAAGCGCAAAGTGACTTTAGAAGACGCACCGATGGATGAACCTACGGCAAGGGCGCTTTTGATGATTGAGCTTGAGCATACATACCTGCCCGGTGTTCTGCGTAATTGCCCCGGCCTGATTACTGATGTTCGTAAGTGCAATGCCATCGTGGACTTTTGTTATAACTTGGGCACAGGACGCTTGCAGACTTCCACGTTAAAGAGGAAAATCAACGCCAATGATTGGGAAGGGGCAAAGGAACAACTGATGCTCTGGACTAGAGGTGGCGGCAAGGTATTGCCGGGCTTATTAAAACGCCGCACGGCTGAGTGCGCTTTGCTGGATTAACAGATGGCACTTAAAAAACTTGTCTTGAAGCCGGGAGTTAACCGGGAGAACACCCGTTATACCAACGAAGGTGGATGGTATGAGTCCGACAAAGTGCGGTTTCGCCAAGGTTCACCCGAAAAGATTGGCGGCTGGGCACGTATTTCGGTATCTACATTTCAAGGTCTGTGCCGGTCACTGTGGAACTGGATTACCCTAGACAACTTAAACCTGATTGGTGTAGGCACTAACCTTAAGTTTTACCTTGAGTTGGGTGGCAACTACAACGACATCACGCCTATCAGGGCTGGGGCGATTCTTAGCAATCCTTTTGCTACAACAAATACACTTACCTTAGTTACAGTAACAGACACTGCCCACGGTGCAATCACAGGGGACTTTGTAACCTTCAGCAACGTAGCGCCTGTGGGTGGCCTTGATTTAAACGGTGAGTTTTCTATTACGTATGTAGATGCCAACACGTACACAATCGTAGCTCCTACAGCGGCAACTTCTACTGTAGCGGCTGGCGGTGGTACGACTGTTAATGCCATCTATCAAATTAACACGGGTGACGCATACGAGATTCCACTAGCGGGTTGGGGTGCTGGTACATGGGGAGCAGGAACTTGGGGCTTTGGTGGTACATCTACCTCTGCTCTGCGTTTATGGAGCCAGAACAACTTTGGTGAAGACTTGGTGTATGCCTTCCGTGGCGGCCCAATCTATTACTGGGACGCTGGTTATGGTGTAGACCCATCTTTGGCTACGGTGACTATAGCTTCTCCTGCGGTAGTTACTGCCGCTTTTAGCTTGCCAAATGGCTCCCCAGTCATCCTTACAAACACTGGCTATCCGTCTGCGTTGCCTACGGGCTTGTCTCCCGGAACTATCTATTACGTTATTAACTCTAGCGGTAATACATTTAACCTAGCGGCTACTGTGGGCGGTGCGGCTATTACTACAACCGGAACGCAGTCTGGCGATCACTACATCATGCCTAATGGTGTAAATATCACTAGCTTGTCCGGCGCATCAGACTGCCCAACCATCCAGAACTTTGTCTTTGTATCTGACATAAGCAGGTTTGTGTTTGCGTTTGGCTGTAATGACTACGGCTCAAGTACTCAAAACCCCATGCTAATTCGTTGGTCGGATCAAGAGTCTGTGGTCAACTGGACACCCTCTGCTACCAATCAAGCCGGTAGTGTTACGTTGTCCCACGGCTCAAGCATTGTGACCGCCGTTCAAACCCGTCAAGAGATTTTGGTATGGACTGACTCTGCCATTTATTCTCTCCAGTACATTGGCCCGCCAGTGGTCTGGTCTAGCCAGTTGATGGGCGACAACATCTCTATCCTTGGTCAGAACGCAGCCACCCAAGCTTCCGGTGTCGTGTACTGGATGGGCGTGGATAAGTTCTATCTGTACGATGGTCGTTTACAGACACTGCCATGTGACTTACGTAGATACGTTTATCAGGACATTAACCTACAGCAAAACCAGCAGGTTTTTGCCAGCACCAACGAAGGCTTTAACGAAGTTTGGTGGTTCTACTGCGCGGCTGGTAGCTTGGTTGCTAATCGTTATGTGGTGTACAACTACCTTGAAAAGGTCTGGTACTACGGCACGATGGAACGCACAGCTTGGTTAGATTCCGGCTTGCGTGATTACCCCATTGCCGCTACATACAACTACAACTTGGTCAATCAAGAGTTTGGTTTGGACAACAATGAAACAGGAACGCCAGCAGGTATCGAGGCTTACATCTCATCTGCCGAGTTTGACATTGAAGATGGTGAGCATTTAGGCTTTGTCTGGAGAATGCTCCCTGACTTGACGTTTTCAGGATCAGACGCTTCACCAACTCCGCAAGTTACGTACACTTTGTATCCTATGCAGAACTCAGGTTCAGGCACAGGCACGGCAGTAACTGCTGGCGTTAGCAAATTAACTGGCGCATCCTACACGGTGACTGAAGGCTTTACGGGGCAAGTCAACACACGGATTCGTGGTCGCCAGCTTATCCTAAAAGTTAGTTCTAGCAATCTAGGAACAGCATGGCAGCTTGGCGCTACCCGTATTGACATCAGACCGGATGGCAGACGATGAGTTTTATCATTACGTCAGACTTTGAGTTAAACAAGGTAGCTGCACCTAACCTGCCGCTTCCTTTGGCTGAGTACGACCGGGTATATTTTGACCAGCTACTGAACGTGCTTCGCTTGTATTTCAACAGGATAGACGCTTTGACAACCCAGTTGATGACTTCTGGGTCTATTGATCCTAGCAACATTAACGTACCTAACGGGCTGTTCTTTAACACCGCAGACCAGACGCTTGCGGCTGTTAA
>Ga0315903_10008591_pt1 | contig 12539 bp, 11 predicted proteins | sample LakEriMetagenome_7_FD_203524 | JGI IMG/M metagenome (GOLD analysis project Ga0315903, IMG submission 203524) | Freshwater fungal communities from buoy surface, Lake Erie, Ohio, United States - Buoy 2 MA119 | ecosystem: Environmental > Aquatic > Freshwater > Lake | place: USA: Lake Erie, Ohio...
GAGACCATACGCGATTATAATATTCAGGGGCATAAAATATTGCGGCGAATGGTGCACGAAGTCGCGCTTCACCAGTATAAGGGTGGGGGCGGTGATTTCAATTATGGAAACTGTCATTATTGGCCGCATTATAGTTTTCGTCCGTCGCTCATTGATGTTGCGGCAATTTTGACGGTGGGGGATTATGATACACCGAACCAATTCTTTGAGATGGATTATGCGAATCGATGGATGCAAATGGGATTCTTGTCTGGGTTTTATAATCATATAACCAATCGGCACATTGGGCGACTAACATCCGAGAGAAATAACAATACACAAAAGAATGCGTATGAACTCAATAATGAAAGTCAGTTTGTGGCTCCACCTGATTCGGCCTCAGTCGTGGCATCACCCCCAGAAACGGTGGTGAATACACTTCTTATGATTCCTACTAAAAAGCGGTATTATTCTACGATTCCATTTGATGACGGGTTCGGTGCGCAATTCCAGCGATTTGTTTGGACGTGTATTTATGCAGAAGAATGTGAAGAGGCGACATTTATATATCGAACGCCTAAGAAGATGGCGCACAATTACAATGATGACCCCAACTACCTTGAAAAATTGGAAGATTTAATGAATATGAAACCGCATTATATGAATTATGAGGAGGCGAACAAAGATAAAACAATTGAGAATATACTCACGCCGGATTTCTACGATATTTTTAATTATGTCGAGAGAAATATCGATAAATGTATGAAGAGTAAAAGTATGGCGCGGATCAAGGAAAACTACTGGCGAAATAAAGACAGTTCCCGCGATCGTCCTCGGTTATATCGTATTCCGGTGGAGGGGGGTGGTGCCGGTGGTCATTTGTATACGCATCATCTCGCAGTACATATCCGCCGACCGAATTGCGATGACACTCGCCCAAATAGTGGCGAAGAGTATACAAATGCATATTATATCAAGTCTCTTTTGACGGTTCGAGATAAATATTTAATGCAAGACGGTGGCAACCGTATACAGTTTCATATTTACTCACAAGGCGCAGAAGAGAAATTTGCCGAGTTTTGCAGTCATCCTATTATTGGTGTAGATGTTATGCTTCATATTAATGAACAAAATGAAGACACGTATCTCGGGATGACAATGGCGGATATACTCATAACATCGGCTAGTTCATATAGTTATAGCGCGGCCTTTTTCTGCAATGGCGATATTTATTATACTGATTTTTGGCATAAACCGTGTAGTTGGTGGAATAAACTGGATAAGTTATAACGGCGTCGGTTCGCGTCGGTTCGCGTCGGTTGTTTTTATTCTAATCTTATAATAGCTGCGTAGAATGAACAAAAATGAAGATGAAGATAATATATCCTTTGGCGATTCTGATTTTTTAAGTATGCAGGATAAGGCTACACGCGATTTTCGTTCTAGTGGAAAATACGCAAATCATAAGATAATAGAGAAGATGATTACATTACGACACAATATGAAGTATAATCGACATTTGGTATCGGTGTATATGAAGGCAAAAGAATTATTTGATACAATGGTAGAAGAGCATCGGTCCCAGATACAATCTTTAGATGAAATATATCGCCACATCAATCATCTTATTCGTGAAAATCTCTCGGAACAACGTATTCGAAGCAAAAAAAATGCACGGCCGTCGTCGTCGTCGTCGTCGTCGTCGTCGATACTCAATGAACTTTATAAAGATAAGAAACGGATACACGCTTTACTTAAACGAATGAGGAAAAGTTATGATAAATTAACAAATGTAGATACGGTTATTGGTGTGACAATCGATAATATAAATAAAATAACATTTATAGATGATGATGACAAAAGTGGGAAATCAAGCGACGAGGACAGCGAATTGGAGGACGACAGCGAAGTAGAGGACAGTGAGGACAGTGAGGACAGCGAGGACAGCGAGGACAGCGAGGACAGCGAGGACAGCGAGGACAGCGAGGACAGCGAAGTGGAGGACGACAGCGAAGTGGAGTACGACAGCGAAGTAGAGGACAGCGAGGACGAAGACACTGAAGACGACCCCGAAGACGACCCCGAAGACGACCCCGAAGACGACCCCGAAGACGACCCCGAAGATGACCCCGAAATGGACGATGAAGACAAAGATATTTTTATATTTTAGTATATTCCCGTTTTAGTAAATAAGTAATAATCATATTCGACCTCGCATATTTTCGATTCAAAATCCAGGAACGACACACTCGCTGAAATATACGCAACCAAAATGTTTTGTATATTGCAACCATTTCGGTTCCGGGATATAACATTGCGGTTTCTATGATTTCGATTGTTGCACCATACCGCGCGGATAATGACGATGTCGAGAGATATAACCCCTCACACGTAAAATCAAACGTAAATAAACAAATATAGTGCGCTTCTATTTCTGGCGAACTTGTGTTTGGGTTGAATCCGTGGATGTTTCGATTGAACCTTTGACACAAACCTACCTCATACCGCGACATTATACCAAAGAATTGTTTTATACAAACTGTGTGTATATGAAACAATTTCAATTTTATTATTATATTTTTTTAATATATATTCCACCACATCGTCTACATTAATGCCAACCTTGATACGTTTACTATCCTCGCCATTTTTTCAGAATAAATTCGTATTATATGCTAGTTTATTCCTGGTATTATTGAGTATTTTGCGTTATATCTCAAATCAGAACTTTAATGCTGTTATACTTATAACATTGATCGGGTTGATTACATCTTACTTTAGTAAAAATATGATTATCGTTCTTTTAACTGCGGTTGTCTCAGTTTTTGTCTTGGAAATGATTGGTTCGCCTGGCGTAACTGAAGGAATGGCGACAAAAGAGGGAAATACTGGTAGCAAGGACAAATCAACCGAAGGCGACGACGACGATGATGACTCCTCTAAGGAAGATAGTGAAAAGATGACAACCGTCAATGATAAACCCACGGGTGAGACGCCCGTCGATAAGCCAGTCGATAAGCCCGTCAAAAAGCCCGATGAGAAGACTAAAATAGAAGGCAACCAAACCCAGACGACCAATAAATCAAAAAATAAACAACAAGGAATGACAAAATTATCCCCCGCCGTTTATAATGAAGGCAACAACAACAACGATAAAAACGCCAATCGTATTGATTATGCCAATACATTAGAACAAGCGTATGATAATATAGAAAACATCATCGGTGAGGAGGGGGTCCGTGGATTAACGGACCAAACGAAATCTCTTATGAACCAACAAAAACAATTGATGGAGAATATGAAAGAAATGGGGCCATTATTACAGTCAGCCGAAGGGTTTATGAAGCAGATGACAGGCAATGGAGGTATTGCCGGTATAACCGAAATGTTGAAGGGGTTTGCCACACCTGGCGGGAAGAAGTAATAAAAATAACTACATATAATAATACTAAATTACGCGTTTAGGATTATTAGTATTTCAATAATGGCGAAAAGATGTCCTCCTGGCGTTTTATGTTTTGAAAATATAACGCTTCTTATTATTGCGGTTGTGGTTATTGGTGTTGGCGTTTACTTGCATTCCCGGTATTTTTGTGGGGGTGGTGGTGGACCTGGCTACGGACACGGCCACGGACACGGACACGGACACGGACAAGTATTACTAGAGTCAACCGACCCTTTATCCAATACATTAGATTTCGGAATCGGCGGTCCATCATCGAACCAGGATGTTTTATTGAATCCATATGTTCCGCCATTGCGTGATAATTCAGTCGGATCTACACGCCCGATGTACGATATTCGAGGCGGCGTAGAAACAATCCATTATGGCGAACATGGTGGCTACGGCGGGGGTGGTGGTGGCGGTGGCGGCGTCCGTATTAACGTTCCAACTCAATCGGTGGATACAACATATCGCCAAGTTGGTATTCTTACTCGTAGCGGCGGACAAGAAATGATACTTCCACTAATCGGACGCCCATTATTCACAAATCGCGATAAATGGCAGTTTTACACATTAAGCGATAAAAACAATGCGATTAAATTACCGGTTATGGTAAATGGCAAGAGTGGAACCAGCGAATATGGATGCAATAATGTAAGCACCGGGGATATGGTATATGTAGAAGGATATAATGACGCTTTTCGCGTCACGGTTTACGATAGCGCGTCGCTTCGGTATTTACCATTTTAACCGACGTTTTTGATAATATCCATACTTGAGGATATCATCAATTCGTATATTACACTGTTGTCTGTTGCGCAGTTTCAGGTCGTAGTTGCTTTTCTAACTCTTTCGTATATGTTTCGTCTTCTTTCAAGTCATTCGTGAATTTCTCAAGAGTATTAATCGAATTAGTGAACGACGATTCTATGTCTTCTTTCGTTGAACCCCATAATTTCGCGCCAATTACTGGTTTCATAGTTTCATGTCTATTAAAAAAATCATATGATTCATTAAATTTTACCGCGTAATGAGCATAATTTTTGAATAAGGGACATATCTTTCTTGCAAGTTCTCGTGTTTCTGACCCAGAATACCAGTGTGGAATAAACTCACTTACTATTTCATCACAAAAGGTTTCTTCGTCTTTAATATATTTATACTCTTTACTTCCTTTAAACGATTCAACAAATAATGTCAACCTATCCATAGATTTTTTGTACTCTGGATCCGTTATATAAGTATTTGATTTTGAGTCATTCGTTTTATAGGATTCATTTGACTTTTTGAATATATCTAAGAGTAAAGATATCATTTCTTTGAGTCTCCTTTCAAAAAAATTCCTTAGGTTTAATATTTTACTTATCTTTTCTTTCTTTTTGTCGTATTTTTCATATAGTTTATTAATCGCGATTACTTCTTGAGACGGTGGAAGAGGTTTTTCTGGAATGGATTCCGGTGTAATATGAATTGGAGGCTGGGTCGAGGCTGTGGCTATTGCAACAGTGGCTATTGTTTCTGCGTCTGCTTGTTGCTTCATTTCAGTTTCGGTTAGTTTTTCGGCAGTCGCTTCAGCAGCAGCACCTTCATTTGCTTCAGCAGCACCTTCCTTCACTTCAGCGCCCTTATCGCCCTCAGCACCAGCAGCAGCCGCAGCAGCTTCCTTCGCTTCAGCGCCCTTATCGCCCTCAGCGCCAGTAGCAGCACCGTCCTTCACTTCAGCACCAGCAGCAGCAGCACCGTCCTTCACTTCAGCAGCAGCAGCAGCACCATCCTTCGCTTCAGGACCGCCACTCTTCTTCGCGTCTTCTTCTTCTTCAGAACTACTAGGATTTAATTTATTTAATTGAATGCCCAACTGGTCCATATTTGTAGGACTTCCCAATTTTTCAGTTGTAATAACATCACCGTTCATTAGTGTTGTTACATATTTGTCAATTTCCACATTCGTTGGTCTACCAAAAGATAAACACGCGCCATTTTCGCCAGCAGGTCCGTGTCCCAGCAATGTAAGCAACTTGAAGAACTCTTCTCCAAGATTTTTGGGAAGTTCATCTTTCTCTTGTTCGAAAAACGACATCATTTGCGCGAATCCGTATTTTCTCTCTGTTCCCGGAATCTTATATGTAAATCCAAATATACTTTCCTTGAAGTCGTCAAATCCTTCATTTTTGGCCATTTCCGGGTCTTCTAATATCGACGTAAGAAGTTTGAATATATCAAGTGCTGTTGTTTTACTAACATCCTCCTCATCTTCTAGACTTGCGCGAACGACTTCGAGAGATTTACGTAAGGTCTGAATTGATGTTATTTTACATCCGACAGATAGATTTACAACATAACTATTTGTATCATCTGCAATAACCTTCTTCTTCTTTTTATCGCCGTCGCCTGAACTTGTTGCAACCGCGCTTTTAAAATCGGCATCTGATAATGGAGCAACTTGAACTCTGAACTCGCTAGTATCAATCGGATTACCGCGTAATTTTAAAAGGTCATCCTTATTATCAATTGATGCCGGACTATCACCACTTAATACGTATAATCGTTTAGAATCGGAAACTATAATCTCGGATTTTGGAGTATCGGTCCCGGTCCCTATTTTAATTTTGATAGCGTTTTTCTTCGATTCCTTATCGAGTTCACCTTTTTCCTTTGTGAATATAAATACATCATTTGGATATTCGTTTTGCATCGTGTCTCCATCGGCAATACCAATAATAAGCGGTTTATCTTCTGTAAAATAGATTTCTTTGGCAGTCTCGGATGGTATTTTATCATATTCGGCCTTTGGCATAAATTTTCCATATAATATGCGACGCAGGTCAAATATATCGGTGTCATTTTTAGTGAAGGGGGTTCCTGTTTTAAGTTCCATTTGGATGTAATACGGAAGACCATTATCTAGTAAAAAATTGACAAGGTGATATGTTTCTTTTTCATTTTTCAACTCGTATGATATAGAGCGAATCGAAATATCGCCGGGTACTGCAGGACCCAAGTTCAGGGTTGATTTTTTCTTATCATCTCCGGGAGCGGCCGTAGGGGATGCGGAGGTGCTGGAGGTTTTATCATCGGTGGCGGTTGCCTTTGCTGGGTCGTCGACGGCAGTGGGTGCATCGGCAGTGGGTGCCTTTGCGGGGTCGTCTGTAGGTCCAGGGCCATTATTTACGGCCGCATCTACCTCCGACTCCGCCAGTGACACTGCCGCAATCGCCGTCGCATCCGCCGCCGCCGCCGCATCCACCGCCGTCGTCGTCGCATCCGCCGCCGTCGCACCTCCTATCATCAGTCTTTCTCGTCGCTGTTTTCTTCGCATTTTCCGCATATTGAGGTATTTCTCTTTTAAATACTCTAATACCGGAAGGGGTATATATTTTTTTAATGTTTTATTGAATACATTTTTCCGTTTTGGGATGAGTTCCAACGGACTTCGTCTAAATGTTGCAACCTTCCGTCGGATTGAGTTTCGCGCCTTTTTCCATTTTCGCACACTTTGATGTTGTTGTTTTCGTATCTTTCGTATCTTATTTCGTGTTAGTTTCATACGATTTCAATATACATAAATTATATATAATATATATAGAAATACAAACACTGATATATAGGCATATATATAAGAATGTCAGTAAGTAAAAAATCAAACCAAGATGCGCCAGTAAATTTAAAATCTGATGTTATGCGTCAGGAAGACCGGTCGTGTTCTTCCACCTGTAATTTTTCATATCAATATAACACAAGCACATGTAATGTGTTTCATAAAGGGTCATATTTGAGCATTCCATACGACAGTGGTAGCGGTGGATTATATCCGGCGAAATACAACGGCGTTGATTATAAGGTAGACCATATCCACATTTACCAACCATCGTTGCATCGATATGATGGCGCGTTGGCGGATGCAGAAATTCTCGCCTATCATTCTAGCTCAGATGGGCGCAACTTGATTGTATCCATCCCCATCAATATCGGCAATGGTGCAGGAAAACAGAGTTCGGATATTATGAACTCAATTCTGCAGAGTTTACCGAGTCGTTCCACTAGCGGCGGAAAATATGTTTCTGACGTCAATAATTTCAATTTAGGCAATCTTATTCCAAAAGAGGGGTTCTTCACGTATGTTGGGCGTCATTTACTACCACAATATACTGGTGTTTATAATTATATCGTATATCACAAAAAAGACGCAATTCTCGTATTCCGCGACTCATTAGCGAGTTTAAATGACACAAGCCGAGATACATCTATATCAAAAACCGGGCCAATTAGCGAGAATAAAATGCCGAAAAATATGTATTATTACAATAAGCGAGGCGCGAATAATGCAAAAGGGAGCGGTGATATCTATATCAAGTGCAACCCAACTGGCGAAGATGGGACCGTTTTATATCAGCAGTCCGCAAATAATGGTGAACTCGGTAGTTTGGCCGAACTGGATTTAAATAAGTTCGGGTTAAATTGGGAGACAATCTTGCAAAACGATATCTTTCGCACACTCATCGGAACGATGTTCGGATTAGTTATTGCCGCCATCTTGTTTTATATGTTCCGCTTTATATTCAATCGTATCGGGAATAAGGTGAGTTCGTCCGGTATAGTTATGGGGCAGCGTGGTGGCGGTGGCGGCGGCGGCAGCCAATAGCAAATAATGGTATCATAAAAGGCGCATATACCTTGTATGATACGGGAGACAATTAAATAACTCCCTGATAATCCGGTTCAACTGCTCCGTGAAGTGATCCGAGAACAGGCTGAAATGACCCACCGTCAGACAAACCAATATCATCATTCGGTGAAATAGGAACAAGGCTATCTACCAATTCCTCTTCAAGAGTCTTGACTGGCGCAGGGTTCATTGCCGTCATAACCTCTTGCTTCTTTTTCTCTGTGGGCGAAAATGTTTCAATGCCATAAACGCCGGTGGTGCGACTCGACCTGCGAATGAACTCATACGCGGCAAGGAATCCTAAAATACCGACAACCGGATTCGTACTTAAGAAAAGGGTAATTGCCAGAATAATAACAATAACTTGACCGACCGTGCTTTCTGCATACTCGGCCAACGCGTGGGGAACAGATGGCGTGAATACGATATACAATATCAAAAGCACAAAAATAACCATTTCGTGCTGTTTTTCTTGACGCATTAGTGTTTTGAATGTATCCATTTCAGCGAATGTGGTCTATATATAAACAAATAGAATGTTATTATTATTATACTATATATTTTTCTAAAACTAAATCAACGACATAATTGAAATCTCTCGAAACATATATTTTGAATCTACACAATGTCCGCCGCTGCCACCGCGTCGTCCTACTATGGACCCCGCGGATATACTCTTCTCAAAGAATGTATGGATGCAGATGACTTAAAATTGCTGAGAGATGAACTCACGGTTGGTGCATATGTCCCTAAAGCACCGGTACAACCCCCTAAATTCCCAATTTATCGCGAATGTTCTAAAAAGATATATATACCGCGGTTTTATGGAACCAAAATATACGGCATTCCAGATGAAACGCGAATCCCGCCTGGGTTGCCTGTTTCCGAATCTCTCGTATTTGCCGGCGAAATGCGCGAATACCAAAACATAATCGTCGACAAATATATTCACCAAGTATCCAAACCCGAAAATGCAGGAATGGGCGGCGGCGGACTCCTTGATGTCGACCCCGGCAAAGGTAAAACGGTTATGGCGCTTAATATTATTGCACGACTTCGCGTGAAAACGCTGGTTATCGTCCATAAAAGTTTCCTTTTGAATCAGTGGATCGAGAGAATCCAGCAATTTCTTCCTGCCGCGCGTGTTGGTGCGATTCAAGGTCAGACACTGGATATCGATGATAAGGATATTGTTATCGGGATGCTACAATCTCTTTCAATGAAGGAGTATCCGAGAGATTTATTTGATTCCTTTGGTCTCTCGGTATACGATGAATGCCATCATATGTCGGCAGAGGTATTCTGTCGTTGTATGATGAAGGTTGTGACGAAATACACGCTCGGGTTATCGGGAACGATGGTGCGGAAAGACGGCCTGACAAAGGTATTCAAGCATTTCTTGGGAGACGTTGTTCATAAAGAGAAGAACGACACGACGAGCCACGCAGTTATTGTCAAGGGAATCCAATATAAAGTAGACGACGCCGAGTTTAACGAGACGGAATATGACTATCGCGGCAACCCGAAATTCAGCACGATGATTTCTAAAGTATGTAATTATAACCGGCGAAGTGAGTTTATCTTAGACGTTCTACAAAATGAATTGGCAACGAACCCCGACCAGCAGATTATGATACTTGCGCATAATCGGTCATTACTCGAATATTTCCACAATGCGATCGAACATCGGAAAATCGCGTCGGTAGGGTATTATGTCGGGGGAATGAAAGAGGCCGCACTCAAGTTGAGCGAGAGCAAGAATGTCATCATTGCTACCTATGCAATGGCATCTGAAGGGTTGGATATTAAAACATTGACTACGCTAATTATGGCTTCGCCTAAAACGGATGTATGTCAGTCAGTCGGTCGTATCCTGCGTGTCAAACACGCGTCGCCTCTTGTTATCGACATTATCGACCCGCAGGATGTATTCCGCAGTCAATGGCTGAAACGGCAGACCTATTATATAAAACAGAGATACCGTATTATTATGACAGACACAGAGGGGTATTATAAAAACAAATGGACGGTCAAATATACGCCGCCGCCGTCCTCGTCATCGGCTGCAACGCGACGCGTTATGGAGGAAGAAGAAGCTGCGATGATTGCGGGTGCGGATATCATCGAGATTGACGAAGAGACAGGTGTTCTCTCGGTATCAACCGAGATAAGCGCAAAAAATAAGATGAAATCAACCATTCCGAAGACAAATGGGAAATGCTTGATTCGATTAGAGGAATGAAATGACGAATACCATAAACGCGATATGTCGGTAGGTCTATGCGACCGGATGGCAACTATTATAAGCAGTATAAGGCGCAGGATTAGCTAATGCTGTTGTATTTCTTCCAACCTCCGTTCCCGGACCCGCGACAGAATAGGCGGCGTTTGCGAATGAAGTACCGCCGTATTGGGTCTGGTTCATTTTACGAGACTTAGACCGACCGTAATTCTTTTTACTGCATCTAGGATGATGGTGGCGTCGACCTCCAATCAGACGACAATTACACTTTTTACCGTACTTCTTCGTCGCCTTACGCCTACTGCCTCCTCCTACTCTGCGCTTACTGCGCCTTCGCCCACCTTGTGTAATCGAATTATACCCCACAGTGACCGGCGCATATGAACCACGCGCGTGTACGGTGTCTGTACTCTTACCATCGAAGGAATGATACTGACTCATCCCCCCTCCACCTTGAACAAACGCCCGACCGGCTTGTCCGTTATACATATTTCCAGTTCCACCATTTTGTGGAGGAATATCTTTGCTAGATAATGCAATTCCTGCGTTATGTTCAGCTAATGGATTTGAACGCATATACATTCCAGGATTCTATATATATTTAACTACGATAATTCTTATTTGTTCGTCTACGACAGAAAGAACGCTTTGTTCCACGAGCATATTTGCATGTTTGTTTCAACTTGCTACCACTGCATTTCTTCTGGCTTTTTGAACGGCACGGAGAAGAATGTAAACGCGCTAAATACTTTTTCTCATTTTGAAATCTAAATGGTTTTATTTTACGCATTTTTTCACCACTAATCGGGGCAGAGGGTTGAAGATTCATATGATGACCACTCAGGCGGATTTTGCGCTTTGCGCCGCCGCCTGAAAAAATACTCATCGGATTTGCTTGAGATTCGTTCTCCGTCATTAGAATATGTAGTATATATTCTAATGATATATTCTAATGATATCTATTCTATAAAAGATCGTCAATCAAAGAGTCTACAATCAAACGCAATTCGGGACGACGACCGCGATACTGAACACACGACAATGCAACCTCGTTTAGTTCGTACAAGTTTCGCATTTGGATTATCGTATTTCGACCATCCATCATAATTGCAGGTGTTGTTATACCATACTCTTTCTCAAATGGGACCACCATATTTCGTAATATATAATCTAATGCAACCTTGTAGCTATAAAGTGATGGCGGGATGGACTGCAGTGGATGTGTAAAATTAGAAATGTCAAATACAATTCCATTAAAAATACATTTATCGGCCCAGATTCGTTCGAACATTCGCCTTGTGTCTTCAATCCCGTTATTTGAGATTGTAGTATGAACCCATACCGGAAGAGTCGCGGATTTCGGCATATCGAATGCCTTCATACTTCGCGCAATATATTCGGTTCTTTTTCCACTATCCATAATAACTAACGCGTTGTCGTTAACCATTTTCAATTCACGCGCATTATGACAAATCATTGGGATGCGTTGTTCGCGAAGCAACGAAATAACATCCAGCGATGTTCTCCTCGAAACCGAATAACACGGTCGGATATGCGGCAGGTTCTTATTCCACTCTTGAAAGAGACCCGTTAGTTTCGCCGCGTGATATACGCGATGAAATGAAAAAGAACGCGTTATATTGATGACCATACTAGATGACACTACTACTATATTTGCACACAATAGGTTTATACTCATTTACGACGATACTTCAGGTAGCGCATCTCGTGCTGATTGACTTGTTGAGCAGTTATGACCGGCCATTGCTTCGAACCCTGTTCTGTTATAATCTCAATCGGAACCCACCTACAAAACCGCTTATTAAATCGACACAACATTAATTTCTCTTTATGGAGTGAAACATATTTATCCGGTTCAATATTTTCAAAATCGGATTCGTCCTCGCTCTCTTCAAGCGCATCTAAACAACGATTTTCCACAATATTTCGAAACATCTTATTCATCATAACACTCGTTTTATAACTAGGGATGTGTGCGAAATTATGAAATACTAAATCAGCACTACGCCCTCCCGTCGTAGAGACAAATAAATCATAGATGTCATTCTGAATATTCGGGCGCACCATAAATATGGCTTGAATATTCGTAAGCATTTCATCCGGGGTAGGGATGTATTCCACACGGCGAGTAGGTGCAACGACGACCGGTGGGGGAAGAAGAGGCGCGGAGGTCTTGTAGGAATTGG
>Ga0315903_10008594_pt1 | contig 12538 bp, 10 predicted proteins | sample LakEriMetagenome_7_FD_203524 | JGI IMG/M metagenome (GOLD analysis project Ga0315903, IMG submission 203524) | Freshwater fungal communities from buoy surface, Lake Erie, Ohio, United States - Buoy 2 MA119 | ecosystem: Environmental > Aquatic > Freshwater > Lake | place: USA: Lake Erie, Ohio...
TGACCTTCTAAGATCACAGGGATGGCTTTTTCTTGAATAGGGGTGGGGGTTTTATAACCTACGCTATGTAACGCGCGCAAGATCTGTGGGTCGAGCTTTAATGAATCAAAAGACAATGTCGTACTCCTTAAAAAGGGTTAGGTGCATTTAATCTTTTAAAAAATTCAAAACTTCCAATCACTAGATTTAAACGCTGGCTGTGTTGCTTGATGTGAGTGCGCAGTATATAGATAAATCCATGAATATCAAAGCTTATTTTACTCATAATATGCTAGAATTCGGCCTCAATTCAATTTAGGTCAACTTCCTTTATGTCACGCAATTTAAGAAACATCGCCATCATCGCCCACGTGGATCATGGCAAAACTACCCTCGTCGATAAACTTCTCCAACAATCAGGTACTTTCGCACAGCATCAGCAAGTCGCTGAACGTGTGATGGATTCCAACGATATTGAAAAAGAACGTGGCATCACCATCTTAGCTAAAAATACAGCCGTTAATTTTGAAGGCACACACATCAATATTGTAGACACCCCTGGACATGCCGACTTCGGTGGCGAAGTAGAACGTGTATTGGGTATGGTAGATGGCGTGGTATTACTTGTGGATGCCGTTGAAGGTCCGATGCCGCAAACGCGTTTTGTAACAAAGAAAGCATTGGCACTTGGTTTAAAACCGATTGTGGTGATTAATAAAGTGGACCGTCCAGGCGCTCGTCCTGATTGGGTGATTAATCATACCTTCGATTTATTTGCGAATTTAGGTGCAACCGATGAGCAGTTAGATTTTCCGATTGTGTACGCGTCTGCATTGAACGGTTTTGCAACACTCGATATGAACCAAAAATCAGACACCATGAAGCCTTTATTTGAGACCGTGTTAAAACATGTGAGCCCGCCCGAAGGCAGTCGCGATAACCCATTACAACTTCAAATTTCAGCACTAGATTATTCAACCTATACGGGCCGCTTAGGTGTAGGTAAAGTCAAAAACGGTGTCATCAAATCAGGACAATCAGTCGTCGTGATGCATGGTGACAAACAAGTATCTCAAGGTCGTATCAATCAAGTGTTAGGCTTTAAAGGATTGGAAAGAATTCCAGTTGAAGAAGCGGAAGCAGGCGACATTGTCATTATTTCAGGCATTGAGGAAATCGGTATCGGGGTCACGATTGCCGACCCTAATAATCCAGTAGGTCTTCCTATTATGGCAGTCGATGAGCCAACGCTCACCATGGACTTTATGGTAAATACGTCACCACTTGCTGGCACTGAAGGTAAGTTTGTGACGAGCCGACAAATTAGGGATCGTCTCACAAAAGAATTATTAGTGAATGTAGCCTTACGTGTGGAAGACACGCAAGATGCGGATGTATTTCGTGTCTCAGGTCGTGGAGAATTACATCTCACCATTTTATTAGAAAATATGCGTCGCGAAGGATTTGAATTGGCGGTGGGTAAACCACGTGTGGTCTATCGTGAAATCAATGGTCAAAAATGTGAACCCTATGAAGTCTTAACAGTAGACTTAGAAGATGATACACAAGGGGCTGTCATGGAAGAATTAGGACGTCGTCGCGGTGAAGTGCAAAATATGGAGTCTGACGGTAATGGCCGTACACGCTTGGAATATAAAATTCCTGCACGAGGACTCATTGGTTTTCAAGGTGAATTCATGACGATGACCAAGGGTACTGGTCTCATGTCTCACGTCTTTGATGAATATGCACCTGTGAAAGCCGATATGCCAGGACGTCGTAACGGTGTTTTGATTTCAGCAGAACATGGAGAGGCGGTCGCTTATGCGTTATGGAAGCTTCAAGACCGAGGTCGTATGTTCTCAAGTCCTGGGGATAAATTATATGAGGGTATGGTGATTGGTATTCATTCGAGAGATAACGATCTGGTTGTGAACCCGATTAAAGGTAAGCAGCTTACCAATGTGCGTGCATCAGGCACAGACGAGGCGGTGCGCTTAGTCCCACCTATTCAATTGACACTTGAATCCGCAGTGGAGTTTATCGAAGATGATGAGTTGGTTGAAATTACACCTAAATCGATACGTATTCGTAAGCGCTTCTTACTTGAACACGAGCGTAAACGCGCATCTAAAGAATAAACACTTTCTTATAGATTAAAAATCTATAGAATATTTTTTATGAATCGTCATTTTAAAAAATATTATTTCTATGTCATTGCAAGATGTTTAAGCCTTCTTGGTTTCTACGATAAATCACTTCCTTATTATTCTAAAACGATTCAGATAAGAACTTTCTTTTTTGATGTTCAGAAGCGCTTTAGGCTTGCCTATGAAAAAAGCTCTAAGCGATGTGATTTAGAAATTCATGGTGGTGTCGGAGATTTTCTTCAGCACTTGCCTTTTATGATAAAACATCCAAAAGAAAATTATGTGGTGGTCACACATTTTCCAAAAGCTAAAGAATTTTTTGATACATTACATATTTCTGTAAAAAAATATCACTTTTACAGTGAAAGAGAAGAGCATCATAAGATTAAATCTTATTTTAGAAAAAAAAGTAAATCTTACCCCGCACCAAGAGAAGTTTTTTTTAATCGATTTCCGTTTCACGTGAACAAAAAAAACTTACATCAAAGAAAAGAGTTGATCACTATTGGATTACATATGACACCGAGTGCTATGACAAGCAATGCACTTAATCTCTCTTTCAAGCAAAAATTAATTCAAACATTGCTGAAGTTCCAGGTAGCGATCATTCTTTTCGGAACAAAAAAAGAGCTCTATGATTTGAGACATATAAAAAATAATAAGATTTTTTTTGCTTCAGATGAAAATATTATTAATAATTTATCTTTAGTTAAACATTGTGATGTTCTCATCGGTGCCGATAGTGTTTTTAAAACTATGTCTTCCATGTCAAGAATTCCTACAATTTTATTGTACGAGGATGTAAAAAGTCATTTTAGGGATAGAGTATTTATTAATCCTTATGTTAAAAATAAAATTATATATCCCTATACATATCCATTAGGGTCGATGGAAGGGTTGAATCTTAAACTCGCAATTGATTTTATATTAGATATACTCACGCGAGAATTAAAATTAATTTCTACGCCAAAAAGAACTTCTTAAATGCCTGAAATAAAAATTAAACAAGCCTTATTTATAAAAACAAAAAATATTGGAGACTCAATTATATTGACCTCTGCAATATCTGCGCTTCCTAAAAGCTATAGATACGTGGATATTGTCTGCTTACCTGAAAGTGAAGCTATTTTTAATATGCATCCACGTGTCAGACATGTATTTGTCATACCAAGACATATGAAAGGCGTTAAAAAAGTATCTGCCTACCTTAAATTTTTTAAACAGATTTCTGCAAACTCATATGATTTATTGGCACATTTTTCTAATGATTGGCGTGGCGCACTTGTTCAGCGTTTATTTCCTGCAAAATTAAGTGTAGGTAGGAAAACACATCGACGAGGTCAATTCTGGCATCAATCTTTCGATGTCCTAACTGAATGTTTAGATGATGTAAGACCGATCGCAGAACAAGATGTGGATTTATTAAGAGCTACAAATCTTTTTAAATCTCAAAAAGCCCCGCCTTATCTTGTTAAGCCATCATTAAAGCAAAAATCAAAAGTTGGAAATTGGCTAATAAAACAATCAGTAGTTCGGAATAAAAAGCTTGTAGTCATTCATGCGCCATCGCGCTGGAAATTTAAAGAATTACCGATAGCCACCTGGGCGTATGTGATCGATCAATTAAAAAAAAATAAACATGAAGTCATCTTATGTGGTTCTAAAGATGATTTTTTATCTAATCAAGCAATTGCTGCATCGTGCACGATGAAACCTATCATCACCAAAAATTTTTCATTAGAAGAAACCGCAGCGCTTTATAGCATGGCTCATCTTGTATTAACCATTGATAGTATGTCCACACACCTTGCGAGTGCAACTCAGACCCCTGTGATCAGTATTTTTGGACCGAGTAATGAAAAAAATTGGGGGCCTTGGGGAGTGAAATATCGTGTCATTGCTTTAACAACTAGAGACTCACCTACATTTTCGTGCAGACCTTGCGGTCAAGATGGCTGTGAGGGGACTAAAGTGAGTCAATGCCTAGTGCAAATGCAGCCTGCAATGATTGTCAAGGAAGCATTCAATATGCTTCGTCATATTTAAACATTAACTGGTAGCGACTTGCGTCAATAAATAATCTTCATAATTACCGGAGAAATCAATAATACGATCTTCTTTGATTTCTAAAATGCGGGTGGCAATCGAACTCACAAATTCACGGTCATGGCTGATGAAGAAAAGCGTGCCTTTATATTTATCAAGCGCTGTATTGAGAGACTCAATCGATTCCATATCCATATGATTGGTTGGCTCATCCATCAGAAGCACATTCGATTTAGCAAGCATCAGTTTGCCAAATAGCATGCGACCTTGCTCACCACCTGATAATACTTTGACAGATTTTTTAGTATCTTCGCCTGAAAATAAAAGTCTACCTAGGATACTGCGTATAGCCTGATCATCTTCACCAGATTGTGCACAATCTTTCATCCAATCAAAAAGTGTCACATCTTTTTCAAAATCAATCGCATGATCTTGCGCGAAATACCCCACTTTAGCTTTTTCAGCCCATTTAATTTCGCCATGGTTAGGTTTGAGATCGCCCACTAAACATCTTAAAAATGTGGTTTTACCAATCCCGTTTTCACCAATGATGGCAATGCGTTCACCTGCTTCAACGAGTAAATTAAAGTTCTTAAATAAATCACGATCATATCCATGGGTGAGGTTTTTAATTTCAACCGCTTGACGATGGAGCTTTTCACGGTCGTCATAATCAAAACGAATGTATGGATATTGGCGACTTGAAGCTACAAATTCTTCCACTTTAATTTTATCAATCTGTTTTGCACGGCTGGTAGCTTGTCTTGCCTTTGAAGCATTCGCTGAGAATCGACGCACGAACTCTTGAAGCTCTGCAATTTGTTCTTTAGCTTTTTCGTTATCTTTTAATTTTTGTTGGCGAGCCATGGTAGATGCTTCCATGTAATTATCATAATTACCTGGGTAGACAGTGAGCTTCCCATAGTCCATATCAGCCATGTGCGTACATACTTGATTTAAAAAATGACGATCATGGGAAATAATAATCATGGTGGAATTGCGATTGTTTAATGTATCCTCCAACCATTGGATGGTATGAATATCTAAGTTATTAGTGGGCTCATCCAATAATAAAATATCAGGATTTGAGAAAATCGCTTGTGCTAAAAGGACACGTAATTTAAATCCAGGTGCAATCGCACTCATAGGCCCTTGATGCTGTTCAATGGGGATTCCGACACCAATCAATAATTCACCTGCACGTGCTTCTGCGGTATAGCCATCAAATTCTGCATAAACACTCTCAAGTTCTGCAGCTTTCATATAATCTTCTTCGGTTGCATCAGGATTCATGTAGATGGCGTTCTTGTCCTCATTGGCTTTCCACATTTCTTCATGACCCATCATCACCACATCTAAAACACGTTGATCTTCATAGCCAAATTGATCTTGTTTGAGCCATGACATACGTTCATTTTTATCTAAAGACACATTGCCTGAAGTAGGTTCTAATACCCCTGCTAAAATTTTCATGAAGGTGGATTTGCCACAGCCATTGGCACCAATGAGTCCATAGCGATTACCATCACCAAATTTAACCGACACATTTTCAAAGAGGGGTTTGGCACCAAATTGTATGGTGATATTATTACTAATGAGCACGCGTGATTTCCTTCAAATAAATGATTTAAATTGATTTTCGATGACTACATCACTGAGTGGCAATTGACCACCTCGCGGCATCGCTTCTTTGATGGCTTTACCCACGCAGACAAACATTGAAGGTATATGATCTTGAGGTAGATTTAATAACTCGCTTACCTTGTCAAAATCAAAGCCATCCATAGGGCAAGTATCATACCCCATGGCTTTAGCAGAGAGCATTAAATTCATAGCCGCCATACCGCATGAGCGCATCGCTTCATCGCGCTGTATTTGGGGTTTATTGTGGTAATACTGATGAATCGCTGGGACTAAATAGTCTTGGACAGGCTTCGGTGCATATTTCCAGTAGCGTTGAGGTTCTTTATTCCAAGCCATTAAATCAGCGACCAAGACAATAAGAAGTGATGCTTCTTCGACCTGCGCTTGGCCCCAGCTTACTTCACGAATTTTTTGACGCAAAGCTTTATCTCTCACTAAAACAAATCGCCAATTTTGTATATTAAAGGCGGTAGGGGACAAAATCGCATTTGATAAAAGGGTATGAATTTCTTCTTTTGTGATCTCATGCTTTGGATCGAAATGTTTGATCGATCGTCTTAATTGGATGGCTTCATTCACATGCATAATTTTATATATTTCCCTTTAATAAATTAGTAACTGATTTTTTGAATGGTGAGATAACTTTTCCCCATAGGCTTTTCCCATACCACCTCATCACCCACGGCTCCGCCCAGAAGCGCTTCAGCTAAGGGCGAGAGATAACTGACACGACCTTCATGAATATTAGCTTCATCTTCACCGACAATTTCAAAGGTGAGTGATTGTGCCTCTTCATCCTCCACGGTCACTTTTGCTCCAAATAAAATATGCGTGGGATCTTCTTCTTTAGGATTTGTTAAAATAGCAGACTCAATCCGCGCTGCAAAGTAACGCATATCGCGTTCAATCACCGCTATTTTTTGTCTTACCATGGGATCATCTTTTTTTGTGATCAAAGCTTCGCGCTCTTTTCCTAGGTCATCTATAGTTTGATGAAGAAGACTCAATCCACGCGGTGTCACATAATTAGGCGCATCACTCAAAGGTCTTTCAGGAATATCAATGCCTGCATGCTCTAAATCATTTTCTTTAACAAATGCGCGACTCATTTTATCTATAAAGCGACTCTTGAATTAATTCGTAATTTTATCATTTGTAGTAGTATTCATATAGCTTAACTTTGATGTGTCACAAGACTTAAAGACAGGTAAAAATATTTTGAATATTCTTATTATTAGGCGCGATAATATTGGTGATTTGTTATGTACGACACCCTTATTTCGCGCATTAAAAGATCAACTCAAAGTGGATCGGCTTGATGTCGTGACCAATGCCTATGTAGCCCCAGTTTTAAAAGGCAGCACTTTTATTGATGCGCTTTATATTTATCACAAATTAAAACATGGCCATACCAGTTTTTTTAAAGTGATTATTGAAAGACTGCGACTCATCTTTACTTTGAGACAGCAGCATTACGACTACATTTTAGCTTTTGATCAACGCGCTTTAAATTTAACGCGCTTTTTAAGAAAAACTAATGTACTAACCCCTATTCAAGATTGGACAAATCAAACTGAAGTGGAAAGAGTTTGGGAACTAGGCCAAAGGCTTGGTTTAAAGGGTATGCCAGGCTCTCTCGTCCTACCTCTTCATCTTTATTATCAATCTTCTGATAAAAAAAATAGCCAAACGATAGGGATCCATATCAGTGCGAGACGTATCAAACAACAATACCCCATTACAAAATGGGCAACACTCATTCGGCAATTACATGAGATGGATCCAAAATTAACTTTTCATATTTTTTGGTCACCAGGGGATGCTCAGAATCCTATGCATCCAGGCGATGACGAAAAAGCTAATACCTTAAAAAATATATTAAAAGATTTCCCTATTCAATTTATACCCACAACGACGCTTGAATCTTTAATGGAAGGCATGCAAACCTGTGGCAGTATGATTATGTGTGATGGAGGTGCAATGCATATAGCTGCTGCCTTAAATCGCCCTATCGTTGCTTTATTTGGAGATTCGAATCCTAAAAGATGGCGACCGTGGGGGGTGCCTACTACCGTCATGCAAAGTGAAACAAAGCATGTTAAAGATATTAAACCCTCAAAAATTGTAGACGCATGGCTTCATTTAATCAATTCAATTTAACTCACAAAAAATCAATTTAAAATGCGCGGCCTTATTCGTTTCATTATTATTATTTCAGCTATTTTACAAAGTCTTTTATTTTGGAAAAACAAAAAAAGAAATCCAAAAAAAATTCTGATCGCCCATGATTTGCTTCTTGGTGATACTTTATTATTAGCACCTTTAATGAAGCGTATTCATGAAAAATATCCACATGCCCAAAAATATATTCTTGCTAAACCAGTATTCATTCCACTTTTTTTAAATGCAGCTTATGGCTTTAAAGCACTTTCGTTTCACCCTAAAAGTTTTTTGAGTTTATGGAATATTTTTCTTGCGGGACCTTATGATCTTACTTTCATTGCAGGTGACAATCGATATAGTTGGCTTGCAAGAGCCATGGGCTCAAGATGGATTGTGGGTATAGGAGGTGATAAACCTCAATGGAAAAATTGGATGTTAGATGAAGTGGAGCCCTTTGATTTAAAGGCTGCCACATGGGCAGATATGATGGGGCGATTAGTCGACGGACAAAATCCAAAGCCTTATCAAAATGGAGAATGGACTCGGCCCCCAATTAAAAAATTATTATGGCCGATCGACACATCAAAACCCTATGTGGTTTGTCATTTAGGTGCATCAAACCCATTAAAATTTTGGCCAGCTCAATCTTGGCAACGCCTTATGGAGGAGCTCAAGCGTCAAGGTTTTGAGATTTGTATTTCAGTGGGGCCTCAAGAAGATTATTTGATTGAAGAAGTGGATCCAGATCATCAATATCATCATATAGCAGGTACGTATTCTTTAATTGAGATGTGGGCTTTAATTGAGGATTCGAAATTATTAATCTCAGTGGATACAGGCATTGCGCATCTTGCAAAACTTGCTGGCACGCCTATTTTGACCTTGTTTGGTCCTGGATCACCTGTGAGTCATGGTGAGGGTTTATTTTGGGAAAAGTCGCCTCATCGTCATGCAACACAAAATAATTTTATGTGTCGAGATCAGCCGATACTATTTAGACGGAAAGTTTCTTGGCTAAAACGTTGTGGAAGACATCTGAATGAATGTAAAACACCAGGGGCTTGTATGCAGGTGATCACCCCTGAAGCAGTCATGTTAGAAGTGAAAAAATTAGTTTAAGTTTTATTCCCACTCAATCGTCGCAGGTGGTTTACCTGAGATGTCATAGACGACACGATTAATACCTCTGACCTCATTAATAATACGATTGGATACTTTACCTAATAAATCATAAGGTAATTCTGCCCAGTGTGCCGTCATAAAATCTGATGTGACAACGGCTCTTAATGCCACCACATATTCATAAGTTCTGCCATCACCCATCACACCCACAGATTTCACAGGCAAAAATACAGTAAAGGCTTGAGAAGTTTTTTCATACCAACCTGAATTGATAAGTTCTTCAATAAAGATTGCATCTGCACGTCGAAGTAGATTCGCGAATTCTTTTTTGACTTCACCTAAGATACGCACACCTAACCCAGGACCAGGGAAGGGATGGCGATATACCATGGCATGAGGCAAGCCTAATGCCACACCCAATTCACGCACCTCGTCTTTAAAGAGTTCGCGCAAAGGCTCTAGAAGTTTTAAATTTAGCGTTTCTGGTAAGCCACCCACGTTGTGATGGCTCTTAATCGTATGGGCTTTTTTAGTTTTAGCTGATGCCGATTCAATGACATCAGGATAAATGGTACCTTGTGCTAACCATTTGGCTTTTGGAATTTTTTTGGCTTCATGTTGAAATACTTCCACAAACTCACGACCAATAATTTTTCGTTTTTGTTCGGGGTCTGTCACGCCTTTTAAATCACTTAAAAATTTATCTGAGGCATCCACATGAATGACTTTAACACCTAAGTTATCATGAAATGTTTTCATGACTTGTGTCGCTTCATTTAAACGAAGAAGGCCATTGTCGACAAATACACAAGTGAGTTGATCACCAATCGCTCGATGAATAAGTGCTGCTGCAACCGATGAATCCACACCGCCAGATAAGCCTAATATGACTTCATCATCTTCCACGGTCTCTTGAATGTGTTTAACCGCTGTTTCAATGTAATTAGGCATCGTCCAGCTTGGCTTGCAATTACAAATCTGTGTCACGAATTGTTTGAGGATATTAAAGCCTTGTTTGGTGTGGGTCACTTCCGGATGGAATTGCACACCATAGAAATTTTTTGTTTCATGCATCATGCCGGCAATCGGAGTGGAAGCATTACTTGCAATCACTTTAAATTGCGGTGGTAATGTTGTCACCTTATCGCCATGACTCATCCATACATCAAGCAGTCCGTGACCTTCTGGATTTGTTTTATCTTGAATATTTGTGAGAAGTGGGGAGTGGTTATGCGCTCTAATTTCAGCGTATCCAAATTCACGTGAATGTGCATTTTCAACTTTGCCACCGAGTTGCGCTGCCATGGTTTGCATACCATAACAAATGCCTAAGACAGGTATACCTAATTCAAACACAATCGGAGGCGCTATCGGTGTATCCGATTCGTAAACTGAATTAGGACCGCCGGATAAAATTATTCCTTTCGGATTAAAGGCTTTGATGTCACTCTCACTCATGTCATAGGAATGAAGTTCTGAATAGACATGCATCTCACGCACACGACGCGCGATGAGTTGCGTGTATTGAGAACCAAAGTCGAGAATGAGAATTTTATCCATGGGATTTAAAAAGCCTCCTTGGTCGGAGGCTTTTTAGTTGAGATATTTAAATTAATCCACACGGTAATTAGGAGCCTCTTTAGTAATCTGCACATCATGCACATGCGATTCGCGCATGCCTGCACTTGTGATTTGTACAAAGTGAGCTTTTGTTCGCATTTCATAAATGGTTCTCGCCCCCACATAACCCATGGAAGCTCGAAGTCCCCCCATCAATTGATGAATGACATTAATCACACTACCTTTATAAGGGACGCGTCCTTCAATACCCTCCGGGACTAATTTATCTGCATTGTTTTCAGAGTCTTGGAAGTAACGATCGGATGAACCTTTTTGCATGGCACCAATAGAACCCATACCACGATAAGATTTATAAGATCTGCCTTGGAAAAGTTCAACTTCACCAGGTGCTTCTTCTGTACCTGCAAACATCGAACCTAGCATGACTGAATTCGCACCTGCCGCAATCGCTTTGGCAACGTCACCTGAAAATCTGATGCCGCCATCACCAATAAATGGAATGTTAAGTTTGGTTAATGCTTCAGCGACATTACTAATAGCTGAAATTTGAGGAATACCCACACCTGCAACAATACGTGTGGTGCAAATAGAACCTGGACCGATACCGACTTTCACACCGTCAGCACCTGCATCGACTAACGCTTTTGCAGCATCTGCTGTTGCAATATTGCCGCCAATGACTTCAATATTTGGAAAATTTTTCTTCACCCACGTCACGCGATCAATCACACCTTGTGCATGACCGTGGGCTGTATCCACGACAATGACATCGACACCTGAATGAGCTAATAATTCGACACGCTCTTCAGTACCTTCACCGACACCGACGGCGGCACCCGCACAAAGTCTACCTTTATCGTCTTTACAGGCAAAAGGATGGTCAGTTGATTTTTGAATATCTTTAACCGTAATTAAACCTTTTAACGCATCATTTTTATCGATCACTAAAACACGCTCTAAGCGATGGTGATGCAGTAAGCGAATCACTTCTTCTTTGGATTCAGCTTCTTTAACTGTGACCAATCGATCACGTGGCGTCATGATATTTTTAATGGGCTGATCAAGATTCGTCTCGAAACGCAAATCTCGGTTTGTGACGATACCAACAATCTTGCCGCCATCGATCACAGGTAAACCTGAAATTTTATGGAGTGCTGTGAGATTCATCACATCTCGGACTGACATATTAGGTTCAATCGTAATAGGATCATTCACCACACCAGATTCAAAACGTTTAACACGGGACACTTGGTAAGCTTGTTCTTGCGGCGTCATATTTTTATGAATGATACCGAGTCCACCTTCTTGAGCCAGAGCAATCGCAAGCCTTGATTCAGTCACTGTATCCATCGCAGCCGATACAATCGGAATGTGAAGTTTAATTTTTCGAGTGAGTTGTGTTGTTAAATTAACTTCGCGAGGCAATACTGAGGAATGAGCTGGAACGAGGAGCACATCATCGAAAGTGAGTGCTTGTTGTATTAAACGCATCTTTTAATCCTTTGCGCAAAACGAAATTATACAGAAAAAGTCTCGTTTTAGCTAAGAAATGCTCGCTTTTAAGCGCTATCCCCACCTTTTTTCATGACTTTACCTTCTGCCGCACGCTGACGTCTAATTTCTTTAGGGTCCGCAATAAGAGGACGATAGATCTCGATACGATCGCGTTCACGCATGACGTGATCGAGTTGTGTCAATTTTCCAAAGATACCAATTTGATTGACACTCAAATCAATTTCTGGAAATTTGTTGATGATGCCTGAAAGTTGAATCGCTTCTTGGGCTGTCGTTCCAACCATCACCTTGATAGGGATAATGAGCTGCTCTTTTGGTAAAGCGTAGGCGACCTCAAT
>Ga0315903_10008596_pt1 | contig 12536 bp, 17 predicted proteins | sample LakEriMetagenome_7_FD_203524 | JGI IMG/M metagenome (GOLD analysis project Ga0315903, IMG submission 203524) | Freshwater fungal communities from buoy surface, Lake Erie, Ohio, United States - Buoy 2 MA119 | ecosystem: Environmental > Aquatic > Freshwater > Lake | place: USA: Lake Erie, Ohio...
CAGCCCGCGAGGCAGGCCTTAAATTCTAATAGGAGATGGCAGAAACAAAACCAGTTCGCTCCAGCGAAACAGAATTGAAAGACCGCTTGGTTGCGGTAAACAGGGTTACGAAGGTGACCAAGGGTGGACGCACATTCGGATTTGCCGCTATCGTAGTAGTGGGCAATGAAAAGGGTGTAGTAGGCCATGGCCTAGGCAAGTCGAAGGAAGTTGCAGAAGCAGTAACCAAGGCTACCGAGGATGCGAAGAAGAACCTGATTCAGGTGCCTGTTCGCAAGGGAACCATCCCACACGAGCAAGACGGAAAGTTCGGCGGAGCCCGTGTTTTCATCAAGCCTGCTTCTCACGGTACCGGTGTAATTGCCGGCGGTGCGATGCGCGCTGTGTTGGAATCGGCCGGTGTAACCGACGTATTGGCCAAGTCGAAAGGTTCTTCCAACCCACACAACGTGGTGAAGGCGACCCTCGATGCCCTCTCAAAATTGCGCAATGCGCATGATATTGCCAGAATGCGCGGTATCAGTGTAGATAAAGTTTACAAAGGATAATAAACGACCATACCATGGCTAAAGTTGTGATAACACAAGTGAAAAGCGCTATCGATCGTCCAGCTCGTCAAAAAGCTACGATTCAGGCGTTGGGAATTAAAAAGCTGAATGTTCCGGTAGAGCATGAGCTTACACCAAACATCGCCGGTATGATCCGCGCAGTTCGTCACTTGTTGAAAGTAGAGAACAAATAAAAACGAAGAATTAAAAGATGTCGGCTGAGCCGACAGCAACACTCAAACGAATATGAAACTCAATAATCTCAAGCCGGCAACAGGTTCTACGCAAACACGCAAGCGCGTAGGTCGTGGCCAAGGTTCAGGTCTGGGCGAAACGTCAGGCCGTGGTCACAAAGGTGCAGGCCAGCGTTCAGGTACCAAGCGCAAGCTCGGATTCGAAGGTGGTCAGATGCCTCTTCAACGCCGCTTGCCGAAATTCGGATTCAAGAACATCAACCGTGTTGAATACAAAGGGATTAACCTTGACCTTCTTCAAAGCTTAGTTGAAAAACTCAACATAGCGGAGATCAATCACGATGTATTGGTGCAGAATGGAATTTGCGGGAAGAAAGATCTTGTGAAGGTGCTCGGACGCGGTGAACTGAAAGCGAAACTGAATGTAATCGCTCATGGATTTTCAGCTACTGCTAAGGCAGCAATTGAGAACCTCGGCGGAACTGCAACTACTCTCTAAACCAACACTATGAAAGGTTTTATTCAGAAAATAAAGGACATCTGGAGTCATGATGAACTGAGAACCAAAATCGGTTACACGCTTTTGCTCTTATTGGTTTATCGCATCGGATCGTTTATCGTTCTGCCTGGTGTAGACTCTAATCAATTGGAAACAGGTTCTCAGGGCGGTCTTTTGGGCTTCCTTGGTTTGTTTACCGGTGGAGCCTTTAGCCGTGCCTCTATCTTCGCTCTGGGTATTATGCCTTATATCTCGGCGTCCATTATCATCCAGTTGTTGGGATTGGCTGTGCCATCCATCACTAAGATGCAGCGCGAAGGTGAGAGTGGTCGCAAGAAAATCAACCAATACACGCGTATGCTGACCATCGCGATTGGTTTGGTGCAGGCTCCGGGATACATCAAGAGTACTTTGCCTGTAGGCGCATATCCCGAAGGCTTTACTTGGTTGTTCTCAGCTGTGGTAATTCTTACCTGCTCTACATTGTTTGTGATGTGGTTGGGCGAGAAGATCACCGACAAGGGAATCGGAAATGGTACTTCATTGATTATCATGACGGGTATTATCTCTGATATTCCTAAAGGATTTATCTCTGAATTCAAATTGCAATCACCATTCTTCTTCCTCATTGAATTGGCTACGTTGCTAATTGTGGTTGGTTTGTGTGTAGCTGTTATTCAAGCTGTTCGTCGCATTCCTGTGCAGATGGCCAAAATGAACATGGGCGGAGGATCTGCTATGCCGCAAGGTGAGGGTGCTCGTTCATACATTCCGTTGCGTGTTAACTCAGCCGGTGTAATGCCAATCATCTTTGCTCAGGCAATCATGTTCGTGCCACTTTACTTGCGCAACACCGAAACTTTCCAGGATAGTGAAGTATTGGCTAGCCTAACCAACATCCAAGGTTGGGGCTATAATATCTTATTGTTCTGTTCAATCGTACTGTTCACATTCTTCTATACAGCCATTGTAACCAATCCTAACCAGATTGCTGATGATCTGAAGAGAAACGGGAATTTTGTTCCCGGTGTGAAGCCCGGCAAGCCGACTGCAGATTTTATTGATGACGTAATGTCGAGAATAACGCTGCCTGGTGGTATCTTTGTCGCCCTTATTGCGATTTTGCCTGCTCTGGTTATGATGATAGGTCTGACCAAAGCACAGCAGTTTTCAATATTCTTCGGTGGTACATCCTTGTTGATCACAGTTGGTGTAATACTCGATTTGCTTCAGCAGATTGAAACGCACCTAGTGTCGCGTCACTATGATGGCCTCATGAAATCAGGTCGCGTGCGTGGTAGAAATACCGGAGCGATCGGTTCATCTGGTTACACCGGTTAATGCTGTTTTTTGGGTACAATGTCATCCAAGAAACCGATTTTAAAAACGGATGATGAGATAGAGCTCATCAGACAAAGTTCTTTACTTGTTGGAAAAACTTTAGCGGAACTGGCCGCTCGTATTCGCCCCGGTGTTACTACCATGGAGTTGGATAGAGTAGCGGAGGAGTTCATTCGCGACCATGGCGCATATCCGGGATTTTTGGGATATAACAATTACCCTAATTCCATCTGTGCCAGTGTAAATAGTTCTGTCGTACACGGTATTCCGAACGAGCGCCCTTTGCAAGAAGGTGACATCGTTTCGTTGGATATTGGAGTAGTGAAGGACGGTTACTGGGGTGATTCGGCCTATACCTTTGGTGTGGGAGTGTTGTCGCCCGAGGTTCGCCAGCTTTTGAAGGTGACCAAGGAAAGTCTGTATCTCGGAATAGAGCAGGCCATCGCCGGTCACCGCACAGGAGACGTTGGTTTTGCGGTTCAGTCGCATGCTGAGTCTTTTGGATACGGAGTTGTGAGAGATTTGGTTGGTCATGGTGTAGGTAAAAACCTTCACGAGGCCCCCGAAGTCCCCAACTTTGGAAAGCGCGGTCAGGGAGTGTTGATGCAGGAAGGGTTGGTGATTGCCATTGAACCGATGATCAACATGGGTACACGCAACGTAAAGCAGATGAAGGATGGTTGGACTATCATCACTGCCGATGCGAAACCGAGTGCACACTTCGAACATACCATAGTGGTGCGAAAAGAGAAGGCTGAAGTTTTATCCAGTTTTGAATTGATTGAAAAGGCAGAGGCTCTGCTTACATAACAGCAGGCCCGAAGCGAACGATATAAAGAGATATGGCAAAACAAACATCCATCGAGTTAGATGGAACAATTATCGAAGCCCTTTCCAACGCGATGTTTCGCGTGGAGTTGGAAAACGGCCACATAATTACGGCTCATATCTCAGGCAAAATGCGCATGCACTACATACGTATTCTGCCCGGTGATAGAGTGAAGGTGGAAATGTCACCTTACGATTTGACAAAAGGAAGAATTAGTTTTAGATACAAATAAGAATCGCCAGAGGCGATTCGGATAAAAGTTAAAGACATGAAAGTTCGTGCATCCATTAAAAAGCGCTCAGCCGACTGCAAGATTGTAAGCAGAAAGGGTAAGCTCTATGTGATTAACAAGAAGAACCCAAAGTTCAAGCAAAGACAAGGTTAAACGTTTGGTCCGGTAATACCGGTCCTAAAAACAATAAATAAATGGCTCGTATAGCAGGTATTGACTTACCAAGAAACAAGAGAGGTGAAATTGGTCTCACCTACATCTACGGAATCGGTCGTAGCACCGCTCGCAGAATTTTAGAAACTGCAGGCGTTAGCTATGATAAGAAAGTTCAGGAGTGGAATGACGATGATTTGTCCAAAATCCGTGGTTTCATTACCGATGAACTGAAGGTGGAAGGCTCGCTCCGTTCAGAGGTGCAAATGAGCATCAAGCGTTTGATGGACATCGGTTGCTACCGTGGTGTTCGTCACCGTGTAGGTTTGCCGGTTCGCGGTCAAAGCACTAAAAACAACTCACGTACCCGTAAAGGAAAGCGTAAGACTGTTGCAAACAAGAAGAAAGTAACCAAGTAATAATTCGTACGGTTGAATCCGATCAGGATATTCAACTCAAACAAAACGAACAATGGCTAAAGTCGAAAAGAAAAAGAAAAAGAATGTACTCGTGGAGTCTGTGGGCCAAGCTCACGTTCAGTCTACATTCAACAACATCATCATCAGCCTTACCAACAACACCGGCCAAGTTATCTCATGGTCTTCAGCCGGTAAAATGGGCTTCAAGGGTTCTAAGAAGAACACTCCTTACGCTGCTCAGCTAGCTGCAGAGCAGGCGTCGAAAGAAGCTATGGATCTTGGTCTGCGCAAGGTTAAGGTGTTTGTTAAAGGTCCAGGAGCAGGTCGTGAATCTGCTATTCGTACCATCCACAACACCGGCATCGAAGTATTGGAAATCGTGGACATCACTCCACTTCCTCACAACGGCTGCCGCCCTCCCAAGAAAAGAAGAATCTAATACTACCTCAAGAAATCATCAGCAATGGCCAGATATACAGGACCCAAGTCAAAGATTGCGCGTAAGTTCCGCGAGCCGATTTTCGGCCCGGACAAAAATTTGGATAAGCGTAATTATCCACCCGGACAACACGGACCCAACAAGCGTCGTGGAAAGCAGTCGGAATATTCCGTTCAGCTCAACGAGAAGCAGAAGGCGAAATATACCTATGGTATTTTGGAACGTCAGTTCGAAAACCTTTACAAGAAGGCTTCAGCTCGTCCGGGCGTAACCGGTGAAATCTTGCTTGCTCTTTGTGAGTCTCGCCTTGACAATACGGTTTACCGTCTTGGTCTTGCTGCTAGTCGCATGGGTGCTCGTCAGTTGGTAGGTCACAGCCATATTACTGTCAATGGACAGGTTGTAAACATCCCATCGTATCAATTGCGCCCGGGTGACCGTGTTGGTGTTCGTGAGCGCTCTAAGTCGCTTCCAACTATCACGATGGCTTTAGCCAGCCGCAAGAAGTTCGATTGGCTCGACTGGAATGATGCCGATAAACAAGGTGTATTCCTCAACTTCCCAGAGCGTGTGCAAATTCCTGAGAACATCAAGGAACAGCTCATCGTCGAATTGTATTCTAAGTAATAGTCCAGAACCAAAAAATAACAATCATACTCTACATGGCAATCATCGATTTCGTAAAACCAGACAAGGTCGTAATGCTCGACAGCAACGACTTCTCAGGATCGTTCGAATTCCGTCCGTTGGAACCAGGCTTTGGTATAACCATCGGCAATGCACTTCGCAGAATTCTGCTCTCTTCTTTGGAAGGTTTTGCAATCACCTCAATTAAAGTTGAGGGTGTTGATCATGAGTTCTCTACAATCAAAGGTGTTGTTGAAGATGTAACAGAAATCATCCTCAACCTCAAGCAAGTACGTTTGAAGCGCCAGATTGAGACAACCGATTACGAAAAAGTAACCATCAATATCAGCGGTCAGGATCAATTCAAGGCAGGCGATATCAGCAACTTCACAACAGCATTCCAGGTATTGAACCCCGACTTGGTGGTTTGCAACATGGATCCAAAAGTGAAGTTGAATATGGTAATCACCATCGGCAAAGGCCGTGGATACCGTCCGGCTGATGAAAACAAGTCGAATAGCGCACCAGTAGGTACTATCGCTATCGACAGCATTTTCACACCTATCCGCAACGTGAAGTACAGTGTAGAAAACTTCCGTGTGGAGCAGAAAACTGACTACGAAAAATTGTTGGTGGAAATACAGGGTGATGGTAGCATCACACCGAAGAACGCTTTGCAGGAAGCAGCTAAGATCCTCATTCACCACTTCATGTTGTTCAGTGATGAGCGCATCACGCTGGAGCAAGAAGCGAAGAAGGAAACTGAGGAGTTTGATGAGAGCTCTATGCACATGCGTCAGTTGTTGAAGACGAAGCTGGTTGACATGGATCTTTCAGTTCGCGCTCTCAACTGTTTGAAGGCGGCTGATATTGAGACCCTGGGTGACTTGGTTTCATTCAACAAAAACGACTTGTTGAAGTTCCGCAACTTCGGTAAGAAGTCGCTTACAGAATTGGAAGAACTCGTGGAAGGCAAAGGCTTGCAGTTCGGAATGAACGTTAGCAAGTACAAGCTCGATCGCGACTAATTGGTAACTTGGTGCGAGAGCACTTAATAAAAGAAATTATTTAAAGAACCCGAAGTAGTTGTAAAAGAAGGTGGCCCATGCAAGGATTCTCAAAGAATGAATGCACTAGCCAATTGCCAACGCTTCACTACCAAAAACGTTTATGAGACACGGAAGAAAAGTAAACCACCTGAGCAGAACCCGCGAACACCGCGCTGCTCTTTTGATGAACATGGCTTGCTCACTGATTGAGCACAAGCGCATCAACACCACATTGGCAAAGGCGAAAGCACTACGCGTATATGTTGAACCACTTATCACTAAGAGCAAGACCGACAGCACACACAGCCGTCGTACGGTATTCAGCTATTTGAAGAACAAAGAAGCAGTTACTGAATTGTTCCGTGAAATTGCTCCTAAGGTTGCTGATCGTCCGGGTGGTTATGTGCGTATCATCCGCACAGGCTACCGTCCTGGTGATAATGCTGAAACTGCCATGATCGAATTGGTTGACTTCAACACTATCTACACCAAAGGAACTGCAGCAGCATCTGAAGCAGCACCAAAGAAGCGCACTCGTCGCAGTTCTGCGAAGAAGGCAGAAGGCGCAGAAGGCGGCGAAGGTGCAGAGGCACCAAAGGCAAAAGCTCCACGCAAGAAGGCTGAGCCAAAAGCTGAAGGCGAAGAGAAGCCAAAGGCTACACGCAAGAAGAAGAGCGAAGAATAATCGCTAATCGATAAAACTAAAAAGACCGCTTTGTGCGGTCTTTTTTTGTTTTGGGAGGTTGGTAAGCGAAAGAATTAAGCCTTCGAAAATTCAACAACCTTTTTAGCAATAAAACTCATTAGGTCCTGATACGCGGCGGCACCGATTTTATTTAAAAGTTTTATTTCTATTACAATGCCGCCACCAGTGTTCAATGCTACTTCTTCGTCAAAGTTTAGGTTGTGGTTCTTTTCAAATTCTTTAATGTCTGTATGTGTGTTAGGGCCCCACTTAACCCAAATACGCATTGCGGGTGATTTTTTCGCCGGATTTTTGCAGTAGAGATATACGGAGTCCTTTTCCTTTTTTGGGACCTTGATAGTGGTTGCAGAAGCCGCAAAATTGATAGTACCGCCACAGCTTGGGATTTCAGTGTCCAGCACATCCCAAATCAATGCATACGATTGTATAGCTTGCTCGCTGATACCCCATTCACGCATTGCTTTCTTCTTAGCCTCTAATCCGTTGAAAAGTGTTTTGTTTCCTACTTTTTTCCACGCCTGCTTAGACTCTTGATGGTCGTCTACTGCTGTCATTGAAGCAAATTCCATGGCCTCGGAAATGTAGTCAGTCAATTCGTCTTCGAAAAACTCGGAAAGTGTATTCAGTAATTCCAAAATGCTAAAGGCCCTGCTTTTAAGAAAGGCATCTGTTTGGCACAATCCCCAGGCTACCTTTTCCCACTCTTCATCAACGAGATTGTTTTCACCATACAGAGCCACCTTCTCATTAATCAAAGCCATATCTAGATTCCACTTTGCGGCCTGTGCTTGATTCCAGGATTTATAGTCAGGGTTAATGCTGATAGATCTAAAAATGGATGGGTAGGTAATCTGAATACCTAGAAGGGAAAACAGCATCAGTGCCACTCGCTGCTCATCGCGTTGGTTGTCCGGGTCATTATCGATTTCGGCTTTGCGGATGGTGTTCAATAAACTGAATGAATTGATAAATCGCTTCAGGCTTCTCGGGTTAAAGCCAACCGAGTGTTTTACAACTTGCAAATACTGATCGAAATGCTCGGACGATAATTCCATGCCCAACCCCGAAAGCTTTTGCTTTAAAAAGCGATCAATGTCGTACGAGCCAACCGGCATGGTGAAGGGCACCTGAATGATTTTATCGAAAAAGGATCTAAATTCTCTTTCATTGTCATCCGTCTTAGGGCCAAATTTGGACTCTAGCCCTTTTACTACTACTTCATAATCGATAGCCAACACAAAAATGCAATGGTTTAAATCGAAGATGTTTTTCAGAGATTCAAGCACTTCGACGGCATCCGATGGATTAATTCTGTCTAGGTCATCCACAAAAAATACTACGCGTTGATAAGGATTCCGATTGTCCAGTATAAGCTTATCAATGACCTCTTCGATGTCTCTCTTTATTTGAGCGATAGCAGCGCGATCCAAACTGTCATCATCCGATTTGGTAGAGTCGGCCGCCTCTTTGATGTCTAAGCCGAGCTGATTGACGGACACCTGGTTAACCAGGTTGCCGAAAAACCGCCCGATTTTTTTCATCTTCTTTTCCGTCTCATTCTTGATAGTCCAATTCTCACCGCAAGACTCTTGCAGGGTGGTGAGCAACCCGTTCATTACTGCGGGCGTTGTTTCTTTCACGCCCCGGAACATGCTGTATTCCCATGTATTTACCCACGAAGTGGCTACATCGCGTTCGCTCAACGCTTCGCGCAAAAGATTCATCATGGAAGTTTTACCGGTTCCCCATTCACCCTGCAGCCCAATTGTGATTGGTGTATCGCTGTTCAGTATAAAGTGCACCAGAGCATCTGCATACTTGTTTATTTTTAATTGATCTTCCGCTTGTTTTTGGATAGGTTTATCCTTTATGGAGACTTGCATATTAAAACGTGTTTTTTTCTGGATGTTTTATTTGTTTTTTTGGAGATATTTAGTTTGTCCGTTTATAATCTAAACGTTAGGTTCTGTCTTATTCTGTGCTGCCGCAACTTATTACTTGTTTTATTTCCCTTATTAATTCTGATTTCTGCATAAAGTAGGCTTCTATTTCTTTTACAATGTCTTGTATGTCATTTTCCGACTTTTCATTAATAAAGTTTTGGATAGCGTTTTCTTTGGAATAGGTGATCAATTTTTTATCGATAAAACCGTCGGTAATTTGAACCTTGTACTTGGTAAGTATAGGCTGCAATTGGGAGAGATAACTACTGTTGAACCAAATCCCACAGAAAGCGTCTTCATGGAAATTTGTTTTATATTCAAGATAAAAATTTATCTGATTCCGACTTTTTTGGAATATGTCTAACATGATTGATCCATCTTTGAAGCAAACGGTGTTTTCGGATATGTTCGATATTGCCAAATGAGAATGTTGAGCTGTTTTTTTCCAAAAGTCATGTATTTTATTTTCTATTGTATTAATGTCATGTTTCAAGGAAAACAACTTGCTTGATATTGCTTTGTTGCTCATTAATCCGATAATTCTTTCTTTTTGTTTATCGTCCATAATTCCACAAATTTTATTTAATACTTCAATATATTGGCTTAATGTAATGTGCTCGACTGAAAATTCTTTTACGTTTTTTTGGTAGCGGGATAGCCAGCTCAGTATGTTTTTTTTATAGGAAAGTAATTGAAAGGATTTCTCTACTGATAGGTTGTGAATGCCTGAATCTTTTGCAGTGTCCACAATTTCAAAGGATTGTCTTTGAGGCATTGTACCGGAAGGTGTCAAATAAAGAAGAAGAAAATCATGGCCTGTTGTTTTGCCATATTTAAAGTATTTTATTAGCTGATGATTCTGATCTGAAGCATATATTTTATTTTCTATTATTATGGAAAAATGATTGAACCTAATCAAGAGATCAATGCGGCCATCTCCTAGGATTTCGTGTTCGGAATAAGCGGGTACTTCAATGAGGACTTCATGATCGGTGCTGACTTCCAGTATGTTTTTGTATTGCGGATATTCAGACGCTATTGACTGTTTAAAGCCTTCAATGTCTTTTTCAATAAAATACTTTAAAATTCTACTATGAAGACGAACTTCGTCATACTCCAAATTGAGAATCTCGAAAATGTTGAAGTTCTTCTCTGCTTTTGATTCGACATTAGAATAAAGTTTTGAGATTAACTCTGTAAAGCTCATTTCGTAATGAATATTTGTTCCGACTTGTGCGAAAATTATGATTTAGTTATTTGTCGAGAGTTTGAAAGGTTATTCAAAATGAATTAGATTACAGGCCTTTTCAATCAATAAATCATAATGAAAGTTGTATTCATTGTCTATCATCAGTTCATTCAGGTTGCTTTCGTCGATAACCATTAAATCAAATGGCCTTTCTAAATCCTCTAATATGGGCTTTGCATTCTCATGGTATGAGTCGACGCTCGGCGAGTGCTCATTTAGGGGCGCATAAAATATCAATTTGCAATTTTGAGTACCTGAGAGATTGGACAATGGAATTTTGCTGAACTCTGAGGGATTGTCGATATAGCCATAAACGATATCACTAATTCCATTGATAAGTTCATAATCGAGAATGAAATCGGCTGCCTGATTATAGGCGTAATCTTGAATTTCAAATGCGATTACTATATAATTCATATTAGAAGGTTGTTGATTTCAATATTGTCTACAAACTACTTCATGAAGTTCAATTCGCTCTTAGCTAATCAATTTTTAGAGATGGATGCAACTCAAGCAATTTCTTCTTCTGGTAGTCATTGATTAAGCTCCAATCGCAGTGCTCGGCGAATTGAGGTTGCTTTTCAAGAATTCGAAACCAGAATTGTGCGTTTTCTGCGGAGTTAAGTTGTTTGAAATCAAATTTGTCTGAATAATCTGGGCGCTTGGCAAGTAGGTCTGCAAACGATCGAACATCTATTTTTGAAAAATCTACTTTCTCTAAAAATTGTGGTTGTTCTAAAAGCACCTGCACTAGCCAGGTGTTTTTTAATTTGGACCAATCTGTTTTGGGTTCGTATTGTGGAAATTTTCTTATGATATAGGAGGTCATTCTGCCGATCCAGTAGTCGTTCGGACCATCTAATTCGCTAAAATTCAATTCTTCGATTAAGAATTCATAGCCTTCTTTAATAAGGTCAAATCTCAGTGCGGTCGGCAAGTTTTTAATGGCTGAATCCAAATCCATTTTGGCAGCTTCATCAACATAAGGATATTGTTTTTCCGCAGCTATTGGTTGAGGGCCATTTTTCAAGTCGAGAATAACGGATCCGTCTTTCGAGATACTGGAGATGACTTGTATAAAGTCACTATGTGAGGTGAAATTTTTTGACATGGTTTATTCTTCGATATATACGTTGTTTAGTATGTAGTTTACAAAGTTCTCGATAAAGTAGAGATTGAAATCTTCATCAATTTGTGTGTCTTCTCCTGCATTTATTAAGTCCGCAAATGTTTCTCGATACTTTTCGCGAAGAATACGAGCTATAATGCTTCCGTTTTCTTCTTCTTCAATAAAGTAATTTTCAAAATCATCAAAACTGTTAAGAATTTCAATATATATCCATTTCTCGCGACTAATAAAATAGAACTCGCAATCGGTATGTGTGATATCAAAATGATATGAGGTTGAGTTTTCGGCTTTTGGAAAATTAGCTGATATTCGTATGTGGTCGTTCGATATTCTTACAAAGGTGAAATCATCTTTCGACTTTTCATTCATAAAATTAGAACAGTATGCGGCAACCTTCGGGTTGAGTTTTTCAATGTCATTCCATGTCATACGGAAAAGATAAATTAAATGGTTATTTATATGCGCTTAGTAGTAGTTTTTACAATTCCGGGTGGTGTTTCTTGTGGGGACTTTTAGAGCTAGAGCACATGTTTGAAATGCTTGAGTACTTGCTGCCGCAATACTCACATTCGTATTACGATTTTTCGCTTGCTTCACACCATTTGCAATAAACATTTGCCATAGTTTTTTTTTATTGGATAGTGCGATTGTTCCTTCAAAGGCAGTTTTCCGCTGTGCTATTTGAATCAAAGATATGTTTAAACGTTTTAGGATCGCCTAGTAGATGTTTTTTTCTTGAGCATCTTCGAGAAACCTCGTAATTAAACGTCCTTTTGTTGTCTAATCAACGGAATGGGCACACTTGAAAGTTTACATCTTGTTTTTCATCGAGTAGTTTTGTTTTGTTATAACATTGCACTACCAAAATGAAAATTAACCGTCATTTCTATTTATCTGAAATGAATAACCACCTATAATTTTTGAAATTATGCCACAAGAAAACCCAGAAACACATCAAAATACTACTTCTAATCCGAGCAATGCGATTGCAAGCCCTGCCGATAAAATTTCCATTACAGTTGTTGTCGAAAAATACAATTATAGAGCTGAAAACTCACTTGTCTCAACCGCCCATGAGCTTGGTATCGCAGGGAAGTCTTATTCATCGGAGGATTACGAATTGAAGATTAGCTGGCGACAAATTGAAAGTGTTGATGAATACCATCAAGGTCTTGAGGA
>Ga0315903_10008598_pt1 | contig 12534 bp, 16 predicted proteins | sample LakEriMetagenome_7_FD_203524 | JGI IMG/M metagenome (GOLD analysis project Ga0315903, IMG submission 203524) | Freshwater fungal communities from buoy surface, Lake Erie, Ohio, United States - Buoy 2 MA119 | ecosystem: Environmental > Aquatic > Freshwater > Lake | place: USA: Lake Erie, Ohio...
AACCGAAAGACCCCGCGAAATGTTTTTCAATCACGAAATCATCGACATCGAGTCGATCATCCCATTTGCCATGAATTCAAGGCTGCACAGCGATGCACAAGTTGCACAGTTGGCCGCAAGCATTCGTGAGTTTGGATTTACCAACCCTGTTTTGATCGATGAGGACAAAAACCTGATCGCAGGCCATGGCCGAGTGATGGCCGCACGCAAGCTGGGGCTGAAATCGGTTCCAGCCATCTTGGTCACTGGACTGGATGAGCGCAAGCGCAGGGCTTTGGTCATTGCCGACAACAAGCTGGCGATGAATGCAACCTGGGACGAGGATGTGCTGAAAAACGAACTGCAAGACCTTGCAGGTGATTTTGGCGAGTTGATGGGTTTCAGCGAGGAAGAACTGGAAGCGATGCTTCAGGAGGCCACACAGATTGAAGATGGCCTGACCGATGAAGACGCTGTGCCCGAGTTGGCAGCCGAGCCTGTGACGGTGCTGGGCGATGTGTGGCTGCTGGGCAAGCACAGGCTGATGTGCGGCGACAGCACCAGCATCGATGCGGTGGACAAACTGATGGATGGCGGCAAAGCCGACATGGTTTTCACAGATCCACCTTATGGTGTGGACTACGAGGGAATCAATAACGATTCGAGGGCTGGATTGTCTGATCTCTTGGATCAAGTATTTTCAAATTATGTTATTTGCTCCAAGCCTGGCTCACCAGTTTATGTTTTTCACTCTGATCGATGTGCAGACATCTTTCACAATATATTCCGACAGCACTTTCATTTCAGCAGCATGGTGATCTGGGTTAAGCCATCTTTAGTACTTTCGCAAACAGATTATCAATCAAAGCATGAGCCTTGCATGTATGGATGGGTCGAGGGGGCTTCACATCAATGGCATTCTGATCGAAAGCAAACATCAGTTTGGGCATTTGAAAAAGAGCATGTTGCAGGGCATACAACACCAAAGCCCACTTTGATGGTGGCTTATGCAATTGAAAACAGCAGCAAAAAGGGACAAATTGTTGCCGATCTGTTCGGAGGCAGTGGCAGCACATTGATCGCCTGCGAAAAAACCAACCGACAAGCACGCCTGATGGAGCTTGACCCAAAGTATTGCGATGTGATCGTCAAGCGCTGGCAAGATTTCACGGGCAAACAGGCCACACACGCCGACACTGGCAAAACATTTGCAGAGCATGCTGATGGCAAAGCCTAAGACGATCAGCAAGATGACCCGAGGCGAGAGGGTCTGCGCATTTGTGGAAAATTATTTATACGTGCCCGAGGGCGATCTGATCGGCAAACCGATCAGGCTTGAGCCATTTCAAAAGCGATTCATCTTGGAGATTTACGACAACCCTGCTGGAACGCGCAGGGCTTTTCTGTCAATTGCCCGTAAGAATTCCAAAACGGCCACCATCGCCTGCATTTTGCTGGCGCACATCGCTGGTCCAGAGGCCAAGCAAAACAGCCGGATCATTTCTGGTGCGATGAGCAAAGAGCAGGCAGCCGAGGTTTATAACTATGCTTCAAAAATGGTGATGATGTCGCCAGCATTGGGCGAGGTCATCAGGATTGTGCCCAGTTCGAAGAAACTGATTGGGCTGGCGCGAAATGTCGAGTATCAGGCGGTGAGCGCCGAGGGCAAGACAGCGCACGGCAAATCGCCAGTGCTGGCCATCTTGGATGAAGTTGGCCAGGTCAAAGGTCCGCAGTCTGATTTCATCGATGCGATCATCACTGGTCAGGGCGCATATTCCGATGCGATGCTGTTTGCGATCAGCACACAGGCCAGCAGCGATGCAGATCTGTTCAGTATTTGGCTGGATGACGCGATTCAGAGTCAAGATAAACGAATTGTCTGCCACCTGTACGCAGCGCCAAAGGATTGCCCACTGGATGACCGTGAAGCATGGGCTTTGGCAAATCCGGCGCTCGGGAAATTCCGAAGTTTGGCTGATGTTGAGGAGCAAGCTGATCGTGCGGCACGAATGCCCAGTTTTGAGCCGACATTTCGGAACCTGGTGCTGAATCAGCGCGTGGAGATGGTCGCACCCTTCATTTCTCGCGGCATTTGGCTGCTCAACAGCCAAGACCCTGACGAATCCGCGTTTTATGACACCGAAATCATGGTGGGCATCGACTTATCAGGGCGAAATGACCTGACTTCCATGGTTTTGATCGCACAAAAAGAGGGGAAATATCACGTTAAACCCTACTTTTGGACACCTGAAAAGGGCTTGAAAGACAGGGCAAAGCGCGACAGATCGCCTTATGACGTTTGGGTCAACCAAGGATTTTTGCGAACAACACCAGGCGCATCGGTAGATTATTCGTTTGTGGCGCGTGAAATCAGCGAAATTTTGGCCGATTGCAGGGTGGAAAAAGCCAATTTTGACCGCTGGCGCTTTGATTTACTGAAAAAAGAGTTTGAAAATATAGGTTTTGACATACCATTAGAGCCATTCGGTCAGGGCTTCAAAGATATGGCCCCGGCGGTGGATCAGCTTGAGACATTGCTGCTCAATGAGCAAATCGCGCATGGTGGTCATCCAGTTTTGACGATGTGCATGGCGAATGCTCGGATTGAACGTGATGCTGCTGGCAACAGAAAACTGAACAAGGCAAAGGCCACAGGTAGAATTGACGGGGCGGTGGCACTTGCGATGGCGATTGCTGCGGCAATGACCAACAACGACGAGGACGATGGCGATTTTGACGATTACCTGAGTTCACCACTGGCAATCAAATACAGTTAAAGACATGGGCACAATCTACCAATCACTGCGGCGCTGGTTTGGCAATGTCGGCTCTACCGGGCAGCAAGAAGGCATCCAGTATGGAGAGCCTTTTACCCGTGTCTATGACAATAACAAAGATTACGGCATCGACGGTGCATTGCAGGTCAGCGCGGTCTGGGCCGCTGTTGAACTGCTGACCGACAACATCGCGTCATTGCCTCTGTTCGTTTACAGGCGTGCCAATGACACGCAGGGCAACAAAGAACTGGCCCGAGATACACAATTGTGGACGCTGCTGCACGACAGCCCGAATCGTCGGCACACCCCGATGGAGTTTTGGCAATACGCAGTTTTGAATTACTTGCTGCGCGGCAATGCCTATGCGCGACTGGTGCGCAATGACAGGGGCGAAGTGATTGAGATGTGGCCGCTGTCAGCCGACCAGATCGAAATCGATGTTTTGCCAGATCGTTCGCTGGTTTACAAATACAGTTATGAAGGTCAAATTGTTCACTATTCTGAGTCGAGCATTTGGCACTGGCGCGATAAAGGCAACGGTGTCATCGGCATGTCGCGCCTTGATTACATGCGCAATTCTGTCGGCGTGGCTATCGACGCACAAAACCACAGTTCTAACGTTTTCCGCAAATCTGCAAAGCGCCCTGGCGTTTTCATGATCGACAAGGTGCTCAAAGAAGAGCAGCGCGATGCGATCCGCAAGAACTATCGTGGCCTGGTCGAAGGCAATGACGATGATCTGCTGGTGCTGGAGGCTGGCGCGAAGTTCGAGCCATTGAGCATGTCGCCTGCTGACCTGCAATTGCTGGACACCCGCAAATTCTCGGTGGAAGACATCGCCCGGTGGTTTGGCATTTCGTCTGTGTTGATTAACGACACCGCCAAGACCACCACCTGGGGAACTGGTATCAGCCAACTGATCGAGGGTTTCTACAAATTCAAACTGCGGCCAATGCTTGAGGCTTTGGAGCAATCGCTTGAGCGCAGGGTGCTGACCCCAGCCCAGCGGCAAACTTTCACAGTCGAGTTTTCGCTCGATGCCATCTTGCGCGGGTCTTTGGCAGATCGCCTGGACGCTGGTTCAAAGGCTGTTCAAAATGGCTTGATGACCCGCAACGAATGGCGACAGCTTGAGAATATGCCGAGGATGGATGGCGCAGACGAATTGACTGCCCAGGTAAACCTCGCGCCATTGGCATCTTTGGGCAATAATCAGGGCCAATAAGATGCCAGTACCAACACAAGCAATGGCCGAAGAAGCGCAGCGCGGGTTGGATTGGCGTGCTGAGTTTGGCCGTGGCGGTACTGAGGTCGGCGTGGCACGGGCGCGAGACATATCGAATCGCAAAGACCTGAGCGACGAAACCATTGGCCGCATGGTGTCATATTTTGCGCGGCATGAGGTGGACAAAGAAGCGCAAGGGTTCAGACCCGGCGAAGATGGCTACCCCAGCGCAGGTCGGATTGCATGGGCTTTGTGGGGCGGTGACCCTGGCAAAGCCTGGGCAGACAAAGAATGGTCGAAAATTCAGGGCAAAGGAGCCGGAAAAATGATGATGAAGAAAAACATCGTTCTTGATAACGTGGGCTTGAAATTCGCCAAGGGCGATGCAGGCGGTTTCAGCGGCTATGCCTCAGTCTTTGGCGGCGTGGACAGCTACAACGACACCATCATGCCCGGTGCATACAAGAGCGTGATCGAGCGAATCCAGTCTGGTGCAGCCCGTATGCCCAAGATGTTCGTCAATCACAAATCCTATGAATTGCCCGTGGGCAAGTGGAAGTCGATTCACGAAGACGATGTTGGCCTGTTCCTGTTTGGTGAACTGACACCAGGCATGGCCGATGCCCAGGCAGTCAAGGCGGCCATGCAACACGGCACGATTGATGGCCTCAGCATCGGTTATGGTTTGAACGGCGATGATGTTGAATACGATGACGATTACGACAACCATGGCCGCGTTCGCATCATCAAAAACATCAGCGAACTGTACGAAATTTCGATTGTGACTTACCCAGCCGATGAATCGGCACGGGTTGATCTGTCTAGCGTCAAGAGCGTGCTGGATCAGGTCGAGTCCATCAAGGATTTTGAGGATTTTCTGCGTGAGGCAGGAGGTTTCTCAAAATCGCTGGCAACGGCTACGGCAAGCCGCGCCAAGCGACTTTTCTCTCAGAGTGAGTCTGAGAAATCAAAACTGCCTGACGAATTGCAGCGAATCATCGCTGCGAACCTCCAAAACTCTCGGACTCTTTAAAGGAAACTACCATGTCTGATATTTCTGAAATCAAAGCCCTTGCCGAAACTCAAGGCACATTGCTCGCCACCACCAAGGAACTGAAGTCCTGGATGGAAAAAGCCAACGGCGAAATCGCATCGAGCAAAAACGTCGAAGCTGAAACCAAAGCAGCTATGGAAAAACTGTCGGCCAAGGCTGGCGAGTTGACCGAAAAGTGCTTGGAACTTGAGCGCAAGATGACTGCTGGCGCTGAAAACGGCCAACAATCTGTTGATTCTGTCGGCTCGATGCTGGTCAAGTCCGATGCATTCCAGTCTATGGCCCAAGGCCGCAGCAAGTTTGCACGCATCGAACTCAAGACTGCCATCGTCAACGCCACAGGCCAAAACCAGCCTTTGGTCGCCGATATGCGCGTGCCTGGCATCATCGCCAATCCAAACCGCGTTTTGACCATTCGTGATGTTTTGCCAACTGGCCGCACATCGAGCAACCTGGTGCAGTTCACACGCGAAAACGTGTTCACCAACAGCGCCAATGCTCAATACTCCAGCCCAGCCCGTGAGAACGTGACCAAGCCAGAATCTGGCATCACATTCACATTGGCAAACGCACCCGTGGTGACCTTGGCCCACTTCATCCCCGTTTCGCGTCAAGTGCTGGACGATGCTCCCCAGTTGGAGAGCTACGTCAACAGCCGCCTGACCTACGGTCTGAAGCTGGAAGAGGAAGACCAATTGCTGAACGGTTCCGGCACATCCGGCAACATTTCCGGCATTTTGACATCGGGCAACTTCACTGCTTACAACCGCGCTGCAACAGGCGACACCCGTCTGGATACCATCCGCAAGGCGATCACACAGGCTGCATTGTCTGAATACACCGCCGACACAGTGGTTATCAACCCAGCCGATTGGGAGCGCATGGAGTTGACAAAGGCCAGCGATGGTCAATACATCATGGCTAACCCCATGGACATGGCTGGCCCCCGTATCTGGGGCAAGCGCGTGGTGGCTACCAACTCCATCGCTGCTGGCACATTCCTGGTCGGTGCAATGACCATGGGCGCTCAAATCTGGGATCGCATGGATGCTGCTGTTCAAATTTCTTACGAAGATGGCGACAACTTCAAGAAAAACATGGCAACCCTGTTGGCCGAAGAGCGTTTGGCACTGACCGTGTATCGCCCAGCCGCCTTCATCAAAGGCTCATTCGCCTAATTGACAAAAGAGACACCCATGCCCTATCCGCGACAAAACGAGCCTGAAAACGAGTTTGTGGCGAGGTGCATGGGTGACTCTGAGTCAGTCCGAGATTTCCCGAACGCGCAGCAAAGGATCGCCTTTTGCTACAGCGTTTGGGAATCTGAAAACGAACAACCATCCCGCGAAGAAGGTGAAAATGGAAAAAGTTGAAGTGATCGCTACGAGCCACTTCACAGACACTCGGATTGGCAGCGTGACGCGAAAGCAGCGACTGTTTGTCCCGGTCAATGTGGCCGAAGACCTGCACAGCATCGGCATGGTCGAATACCCAAACAACCAGGCAACAGCCACAAGAAACCCACAGATCGGACCGCTGGCCGATGGTGGGGGCGTGTTGCCTGCATCATCGCCAGCGGCCCAAGCCTTACAACCGAAGATTGTGATGCGGTTTCCCGCACAGGATGGGCAACCATCGCCATCAATGACACATACAGGCGAGCAGGCTTTGCCGATGTCCTCTACGCCTGCGACAACCAATGGTGGCGAGTCCATGCAGAAAAAGCGCGGTCGGCCTTCAAAGGCGAGTTATGGACTCAAGATGAGCTCGCAGCAAGCAAATTCGGCATCAATCGTATAGGCTCAGAGAACGAACCTGGGCTTGGCAAATATGACATCATCCACCAGGGCGGCAATAGTGGTTATCAGGCCATCAATTTGGCTTACCTCTGGGGTGCTGACACCATCATTTTGCTCGGCATGGATTGCAGCAGAGCGCCTGATGGAAAAGATCACTGGTTTGGGCAGCATGGGCCAGAACTCACGCAGCACCAGCCCTATGAACTATGGCAAGCCAAATTCCCGCGATTGGCGCAAGACCTCAAAGACGAAGGCGTGCGCGTTATCAATTGCAGCCGACAAACGGCGCTCACTTGTTTTGAGCGCATGAAACTGGAAAACGCAATTCATGAATTTGCCATTAAATAGCGTGCGAGGTCGAATCCGGCATCACATCGAGCGCCATGCCACCAGGCTGGGCGACGATGTGCTGGAGATCGGTTCACGACTGACCAACTCCGAAACATGGTGGATCAATAACCGCGATCTGGCAAAGGGGCAATGGACTGGCATCGACATGCAACCCGGCCCCGGTGTCGATCAGGTGGTGGACATTCACACACCGCCAGCAGAATGGACAGGACGATTTTCTGGGGTGCTTTGCTCTGAGGTGCTTGAGCATGTTGCGCGGCCATGGATTGCCCTGCCAAAAATCCGCGAAATCATGCAGCCTGGTGGGTGGCTGGTGGTGACAACCCTGACCAGTTTTCCAATTCATGGATTTCCAGACGATTACTATCGCTACACACCCAGCGGCTTGAAGCTGTTGCTGGAGGATGCGGGTTTTAAGAATGTGACCACCGAGAATGCTGGTTACATCGAAATTCAATTGAACGATCACGGCGAGCCAGGTTTTTGCACTCGCCAATTGCCACTGCACGTTTTTGGAATTGCACAATGTTGACCCTTTTGACCACCACAGGCAGCAGGCCAAAGGCTTGGGAAATCTGCCAAAAACTCATGGCCCGACAGACCTACAAAGGACAAGTGCGCTGGATCGTGGTCGATGATGGCGAAAAAGAGCAAGAGATTGACTTCAAACCAACGCATGGCCTTTGGCACATGGAGATATACAGGCCCGAACCTTTGTGGCAGCCTGGGCAAAACACACAAGCACGCAACCTGCTGACAGGTTTGGCCGTGATAAAGAACGAAGAAAACCTGGTCATCATCGAGGATGACGATTTTTATGCCACCGATTGGCTGGAAACTGTCGAACAGCAGTTGCAAAAGGCAGAATTGGTTGGCGAATGCCATGCCCGGTACTACAATGTCAAAAAGAGAATGGGCCGCGAAATGGTCAATCTCACACATTCCAGCTTATGTTCAACGGCCATGCGGGGGCAGGCCATTGAGACATTCCGCAGCGTATGCAGGCCAGGAATCCAGTTTATCGATCACATTTTGTGGCAGGCGCATTCAAACAGGCACATTTTTGACGGTCACAGGGTGGTCGGCATCAAGGGTTTGCCAGGTCGCCAAGGCATCGGCATCGGCCATGATGAAAAATTCACTGGCGTGAGAGATAATGATGGAAAATTGCTGCTTGAGTGGGTTGGCCCCGATGCGGTCGGCTTTTACATTGAGGATCAGGTCAAATGGCGCAAACAGTCAGAAAAGTGAAGGCAATTGGCTCTGTCGCCACAGAGCCGATCACACTTGCAACGGCTAGGCTGCATTTGCGCCTGGACACCATCGGATCACCACCAACACATCCAGACGATTCGCTGGTCACAGCACTGATTTCGGTGGCGCGTGAATCTGTGGAAAACTTCACCGAACTGACAGTGGCGGTCAATGATTTCCAAATGAAGCTGGATGCTTTCCCGACTGCTGAAATCAACCTCGGCACATGGCCTGTCAATAGCATCACCAGTGTGACCTATGTGGACGCAAACGGCGCAACACAGACGATCAACTCAGCCGATTATGTCCTGGACACATTCAGCAAGCCTGCCCAGATCGTGCCAGCATTTGGCAAGACATGGCCCATGGTGCGAAATCAGCCCAATGCGGTCACAGTGACCTTTGAGGCAGGCTACACAGGCGACACAAGCCCTGTCAACAACGAGATGCCCAAGGCGCTCAAACAGGCCATGCTGTTGACGATCACCGACCTGTACGAAAACAGGGGCGCGATCACCACAAAGCAGAATTACGAAATCCCCGTGGCCGCGCAGTATTTGATGATCCCCTATCGCATCAACATGGGGACATGACATGGACAAGATCGGGCGCTTAGATAAGCGAGTGACCATCCAGCGTCGATCAGCAACGCTGGACAGCTACGGCCAAGAACTTGATGCCTGGACAACCATCGCCCAGGTTTGGGCGCAGGTCAAGCCATTGGGCGGCAAAGAGCGCATGCGCAATGCGGCCATGGTGGTCGAATCGATCCTGACACACACAGTCACAGTCCGATACAGCGCAACGCTGATGCCACCACTTGAGGCCGATGCGTGGCGCATTCAGTATGGCACGCGAATCCTGAATATCACCAGCAGCCGCGATGTGGACGAAGATCGCAGGTTCATCGAGTTTGACTGCACCGAGGGCAGCATCAATGGCCAATGAATCATTCCAGGTTCAGGGTTTGAAAGAACTGCACGCCATGCTGCAAGAGTTGCCCGTGCGCATCGAGCGCAACATCATGCGCGGTGCGATTCGCGCTGGTGCAAACGTGTTTCGAGATGCAGCGCGGCAAGCAGCCCCGGTGGATGATGGCACGCTAAAACGCAGCATCAAGACCGCATCCAGCAAGGTCACCAAAGGCAAAGTCACAGTCAATGTCGGCACTGATCTTTACTATGCCAGGATGGTTGAATTTGGCACGGCCAGTTTTTACACAGGCAAGGGCCGATCTGTAGGCAAGCCCTACAAAATCCCGAAAACCTCAAAAACTGGCAAGATCAGCAAGCGCACGAAAAGGGCGATTAAATTCGGCAACATTATTCGCAACAATGCAGTGCACCCTGGTATCAGGCCAAAGCCATTCATGCGGCCAGCCTTTGACAGCGCCAGCGATGGGGCGGTGGCAAAGTTTGCCGAATATGTCGCGGCACGGCTCGATAAGGAAATTGGAAAGCTATGAATCCAGAACTGATCGTGGCCGCAATGCTTAACACCACAGCGATCAATGCGCTGGTGGGAAATCGCCGCGCCATGGCCCAATTGCCTCAAAACTCGGCATTTCCGGCCATTGTTTACACAATTGTTGATTCCAGCGCCCAGCCCAATCTAAATTATTCTGGTGGAAGACAGATGGCTCGGGCTAGAATCCAGATCAACCCCATTGCCAAGTCAATTGGCGATGTAAAAACGATTCTGGACGCAGTACGAGCAGCCATGGACTTCAAATTGCAACAGGTCTATGCAACCAAGACGGTTATCAGCAGCCGCCTTGAATTGCTTGGCCCGATTGAAAAAGATGATGATCTGGGTGTTTGGACTCAGCCTGTTGATTACATGCTGATGTGGTACGAATGACCACCAGCAAAACGGTTTCGTGCGAAAGCATGGAAAAAAATGCCAGCATCCCTGCTGGCCCTCTCTTTTGACCTGAAAGGAAACTGAAATGCCAGTCCGCACCTCAGCAGGGACGACACTACGAGTGACATCCTCTGCACCCGCTACATTCAACAGCAGCGGTTATAACACCCTCTTCACAGCATCCCCAGTGCCAGCACTTGTGGGCGAAATCACCGATCTGGGTGAGTTTGGCCGCGAATTCGCTCTGGTAACCCACAACCCTGTTGGCACTCGCGGCACACAGAAGTTCAAGGGTTCCTTCAACGAAGGCACTATGTCCCTGTCTTTGGGCCTGGATACCGATGACGCTGGTCAGATCATCATGAAGGCCGCAAGCCTGAGCGATAACGACTACAGCTTCATGGTGACCACTCAGAACGGTGACCGATATTTCTTCCAAGCCAAAGTGATGTCTTTCAAAGTTGGCGTCGGCTCTGTTGATTCGATCACCACAGCCACCGCCACTTTGGAAATCAGCACCAACTCTGCTGGTGTTGGCATCGTTGAATCGATGGCTGCTTAATCGCCAGTAATGGCAAAACGCGCACCGACTGGGGACAGTTCTCGCCTTTCGCGGGGTGAGGCTGTTCCCAGCACGGGCAATTTTTCAACCCGCGAAAGGTTACCCATGTTTGATATTTCAGCCCTGGCAGTGAAAGAGACTGCGATTGTTCACCTCGAAGCTGTCGATGGTGAGGCTTTGCTCGATGCCGATGGCAAACAGTTGAGCATTACTGTTTATGGCCCAGGCTCTAAGGCATTCCAAAAAGCCACAGCCGTGCGAAATCGTGCGATTCTTGAGTACGTCAAAAAGGGCGGCAAAAAGATGAAAGACAACGAGCAGCGCGAATTGGATTCAGATTTTCTGGCCTCTTGCACTGTGTCTTTCAACGGTTTCACATACAAAGACTTCACTGGCGTGGAAATGTTCCGCGAGGCTTACAGCGATCCATCGATTGGCTTTATCACCGAACAAGTCAATAAGGCGATCAGTGACTGGGCAAATTTTACGCCTCAGTCTGCGAAGACCTGATTCTCTATGCGAGGCAGTTGGCATGGTTTAACGCTATGCCAGTTGCGCCCGACAAGGGCAAATCTGTGGCTTCAGCAGACGCAAAGCCTGAGCAGTTGACCAGGGCGCAGAAAATTGAGCGCAATGGTGGATTTCCGCGATTTCCGAGTGTCGGTGATGCTGAGTATGTGATAACCTATTGGCACGATCTTGGCGTGATTGAAGCAGGGGCAATGGGGCCGATCCCATTGTCATCAAAGGAAATTCTGAGTTGGCAAGAATGCACTGGGGTTGATCTTCAGGCTTGGGAATTTAGGGTGCTGCGCGAGATGTCTCGCATGTATCTGATCCAGGCCGAGGAAAGCAAAAAACCAGAATGCCCACCGCCTTATGGCGACCCGGTGAATGAATTTGACCGAGGCGTGGTGAGCAAGAAGGTTTCCAACGCATTCAAGTCACTCTTACAGGCGAAAAGGTAAAACCATGGCGACACCAGTTGGACAACTAACCATCGAAATGGCGGCCAACATTGTCCGACTGCAAAAGGACATGGACGCAGCCCGAAAGACAGTCGATGGGGCGATGGCTAGCATTGGCAAGTCTGTCGAAAACGCGATGCGCACCATCGGTGGGCTGTTCGCTGGTGTTTCCATTGGTGCATTTGCAGGCAAGCTGGTGGCTGTCGAACGAGAGTTTGGCACGCTAAATGCCAGCCTGGTGACAGTCACAGGGTCGGCAATGGCAGCAGACAAAGCCTTTGCTTTGCTGACCAACTTTGCGGCCACCACCCCATTTTCATTGCAAGAGGTCACAGCGGCTTTCATCAAGATGAAGGCGATGGGCCTGGATGCCTCTGAAGGCGCTTTGCGCAGCTACGGCAACACGGCCAGCGCCATGGGCAAATCGCTCAATCAAATGATTGAGGCTGTGGCCGATGCAGCCACAGGCGAGTTTGAGCGCCTCAAAGAATTCGGCATTCGCGCAAAATCTGAGGGTGATCGGGTCACACTCACATTCCGAGGTGTCAGCACCAACATCGGCAAGAATGCAGCCGAGATCGAAGCATATTTGCGGCGCATTGGTGATGTGGACTTTGCTGGCGCAATGGATGCCAGGGCCAAGACTCTTGATGGTGCGATCAGCAACCTGGGCGATTCTTGGGATTCACTGTTTCGCAC
>Ga0315903_10008599_pt1 | contig 12534 bp, 9 predicted proteins | sample LakEriMetagenome_7_FD_203524 | JGI IMG/M metagenome (GOLD analysis project Ga0315903, IMG submission 203524) | Freshwater fungal communities from buoy surface, Lake Erie, Ohio, United States - Buoy 2 MA119 | ecosystem: Environmental > Aquatic > Freshwater > Lake | place: USA: Lake Erie, Ohio...
ACCGTGGAGAGATCGCCGTGCGCGTCATCCGCGCCGCCCGCGAGATGGGCATCGCCACCGTGGCGGTGTACTCCGAACTCGACCGGGGGGCCCTCCACGTCCGACTCGCCGACGAGGCCTACGCCCTGGGCGGACAGACCGCCGCGGAGAGCTATCTCAACACCGAGGCCATCCTCGACGCCATCCGGCGCAGCGGAGCCGACGGCGTCCACCCGGGCTACGGCTTCTTCAGCGAGAACGCCGACTTCGCCCGGGCCATCACCGAGATGGGCGTGGCCTTCATCGGACCTCCTCCCGCCGCCATCGACGAGATGGGCGACAAGGTGTCGAGCCGCAAGGCCGCCCTGCGGGGTGGCGCCCCGATCGTTCCCGGCACGACCGAGTTCGTCCACTCCGCCGAGGAGATCACGGCCTTCGGTGCCGAGAACGGCTGGCCCGTGGCCATCAAGGCGGCCTTCGGCGGCGGTGGTCGCGGCATGAAGGTCGTGCACTCCCCCGACGAGGTCGCCGAGGCGATGGAGTCGGCGCAGAGGGAGGCGCGCAACTTCTTCGGACGCGACGAGATCTACGTCGAGCGTTACCTCACCTGGCCGCGACACATCGAGGTGCAGCTGGTGGGGGACACCCACGGCAACGTCGTGTGGGTCTCGACCCGCGACTGCTCGGCGCAGCGTCGTCACCAGAAGCTCGTCGAGGAGGCGCCGGCGCCGGCGCTGCCGCCCGGTGTCGAGGAGGCCATGGGCGAGGCGGCAGTCAAGGCCGCGCGGGCCGTCGGCTACTACAACGCGGGAACGGTCGAGTTCATCTACCAGGACGGCGACTTCTTCTTCCTCGAGATGAACACGCGCCTGCAGGTCGAGCACCCGGTCACCGAGGTCATCACGGGCATCGATCTCGTGGAGTGGCAGATCCGCGTGGCCTCGGGCGAGAAGCTGCCGATGACCCAGGACGAGGTGCTCGCGGCGCGGCGCGGTCACGCCATCGAGATACGCATCAACGCCGAGAATCCCGCGGGCGGACGCTTCCTCCCCTCGCCCGGTCCGATCACCAAGCTCGTGACCCCGGACGGCTTCGGGGTGCGTTTCGACGGCGGCTACGAGAGCGGCGATTCGATCAGCCAGTACTACGACAACCTCGTGGGCAAGTTGATCGTGTGGGGCCGCGACCGCGAGACCGCCATCGCCCGCACCCTGCGCGCATTGCGTGAGACGGTCATCGAGGGCATCGCCACGACGATCCCGGCCGACATCGCCATCCTCGAGCACCCCGACTTCGTCGCCTGCACCCACTCCACGAAATGGGTCGAGGAGCGCCTCGACCTGTCGGGCATCGACTCCGCGCCGGCGGCGGCGCCCGAACAGGACGACGAACCCCTGGTGCGGCGCAGCACCGTCGTCGAGGTGAACGGTCGCCGATTCGACGTGACGATGTGGGTGCCCGAGTCCGCGGGGACCGCCGTCGCCCGTCCGAAGAAGAAGGCCGCCCGCGCCGGTGGATCGGGCTCCTCCGGCGGTGCCGGCGGGGGCAGCGGCCAGGTCAGTGTGCCCATGCAGGGCACCATCGTGAAGGTGCTCGTCGAGGTCGGCCAGCAGGTCGAGGCCGGTCAGAGCGTCGTCGTACTCGAGGCGATGAAGATGGAGAACCAGATCGAGGCCGACAAGAGCGGGACGGTCTCGGCCGTCAACGTGTCGCCCGGCGACACGGTCGGCTCGGGAGACGTCGTCGTCGTCATCTCCTGATCCCGACCGGCTTCCGCGTCGTGCACCGACCCCGTGGGGTCCGCGCGCGGCGCGGTCACTCGGCGGCTTCGGAGAGGGATTCGGCCAGTGACGGGTGCACGAGCAGGCTGTCGAGCAGGTCGGACACCCTCAGGTGCGCCGTCACGGCGAGAGCCACCACGCTCACGAGCTCCGCGGCATGGCGCCCGACCACGGTGCCTCCGAGCACGACGCCGGTGTTCGGGTCGGAGATCAGCTTGACGAATCCGTGCGGGTCGTTGTGGATGAGCGCCTTGGCGGACGACGAGAACGGCACCTTCGTCACGCGGATCTTGCGCCCCGACGAGAAGGCGTCGGCCTCGGCCAGTCCGACGTCGGCGATCTCGGGCTGGGTGAAGATGGCCGACGCCGCCTTGTCGTAGTCGACCTCGCGGCTGTCCGGACGGGCCACGCCCATCACGTACTCGGCGATCTTGCGCCCCTGCATGCTCGCCACCGACGACAGCGGCAGACGGCCGCTCACGTCGCCCGCGGCGTAGATGTGGGGAACGTTCGTGCGGCAGCGCGCATCAATGGCGATGTACCCACGCGGATCCAGCGCCACGCCCGCCGCGTCGAGGCCGAGTCCCTCCACGTTGGGCTCCGACCCGATGGCGAGCACGGCATGGGTGGCGCGCACCTGGCGGCCGTCGTCGCACTGCACGAGCACGCCGTCGCCCTCGCGGGTGACCGCCGTGGCGCGCGCCCCCTTGAGCAGTTTCACCCCGGAGGCGAGGAACCGGTCCTCGAGTGCCGCGGCCGCCTCGGCGTCCTTGCCGGGAAGCACCTGTTGGCGACTCACCACGAGGGTGACCGCGGCGCCGAAAGAGGCGAACATGTGGACGAACTCGACTCCGGTCACGCCCGAGCCGACCACCACGACGCTCTCGGGGAACACCCTCGGCGGATAGCAGTCGCGGGTCGTGAGGATGCGATCCCCGTCGGGCACGACCCAGGCGGGGATGCGGGGCCGCGATCCGGTGGCGATGACGAAGGCGTCCCCGCCGAGCCGAGTCGTTCCCCCGCTCCCCGTCACCTCCACCTCGTGGCTGCCGGTGAACCGGGCATCGCCCATGACGATGTTCACGCCCTGGCTCTCGAGGAGCCGTGTCGTGGAATCACGCATGTTGCCCACGATCCCCCGGATGCGTCCGGCCAGGGTGTCGACGTCGAAGACGGGCCGGTCGTTGTCGATGCCCATCCCCTCGAAGCGCTTCGTCGCGCTCATCGCGCCGCCCGTGGCGATCATCGCCTTCGAGGGGATGCAATCGAGCAGGTGGGCGGCACCCCCGACGATCTCGCGCTCGACCATGGTGACGTCAGCCCCGAGGCGGGCGGCCCACGACGCCGCCGCGTTGCCTCCGGGGCCGCCGCCGATGATGACGAGTTTCGTGGTCACCGCGTCAGGTTACCCAGCCCCTCGCTCGGGAACCGGGGAGCGTTCACGGCGACGGGTCGTTCCCTCCGTCGTCGGGCTCCTCGACCGGCGGAGGATCGCCCGGGAAGACGGGGCGCTCGGTCTCGGGGACCGGCACGAGGTTCGGGCAGTAGCGCGACGGATACCCCATGAGGTCGCGCCTGCCCCCCGCCCACTCGAAGTGCATGCCGTCGGGGCGCAGGAAGTTGCCGCCCCAGGCGAATCCCCACCTGCGCATGATGCGCACCACGTCGCAATCGAGGACGGGCACCTTCCCCTGCGCGTTCGACACGGTGTTCACGTCGAAGGCGATGCCCCATGCGTGCCGCGAGGGAGTGCCGTAGGCACCCTGGAAGCGGGCATAACGGGCGACGAAGCACCCTCCGTACCTGTTCGAGTTCACGACGTCGATGCGGGAGGCGAGGCCGGCGGCGGCGATCTCGGTGAGCGCCGACTGGATGGCGCCGACCACGCGGGCGTGGCAGTGATGGCGGAGTGCCACGCCCGTGTAGGCCACCCGCACCAGTCGGTTCATGTAGGCGGGAACCACGGAGATGCGCGTGCTCGACGGGGCCGTGTACATGAGCTGCCCGAACCGCGCGGCCACCTCGGAGGCACCGAGGACATCATCGGGATCGGGGGGATCCCACGAGCGACGCAACCGGTACTCGGTGCCGATGATGACGCCGCGGGCGCGCAGAGCCTCCTCCACCGACTCGGGGGTGACGATGCCCGCGATCACCACGTGCGAGATGGACAGAGCCCCGAAGCGCGGCTCCGACACGTGGACGGGGATGAGCAGGTCGCGTCCCTCGACGAGACGCTGGTCGACGATGGCCCCCACCCGCACCGACCGCACACGATTCCGACGATCCCGCAACTCGAGCGCATCACCGACCCGGATTCCTCGACGAGACGCTGTCACCGCCCCCACGGCCACCGCGCCCGGAAAGAGCGCGTCGTGCAGTGCCTGACCGCCGACGGCGCGGATGTACCACCGCGACACGACCGTGGCCGCCATGGGGATGCGAGCGCGGCCCGGTGCCGCCCACACGATGCGACCCCCGCGCCGGTGGGCCGTCATGGGCAGGGTCGGCGAAGAGACGCGGTATCCGGACGCACCCGCGGTCGCGGCCGCGCCGGCGATGGCCGTGGCCTGCCACGGCATCAGGGACCCTCGGGCGTGGACGATCATCGTGTGCTGGCTCGCCGCGACGACCGCGGGGACCGTCGTCCCGGCCGTCACCGGAGCAGGGAACACCCCGGCCGACGCCGCACAGGACACGAGAAGCAGGGCGACTGCTCTGCGACTACGGATGCGAGAGGCCACCGCCCGACCCTAGGGCGTCACCCGCGGGCGACCCGGCGACCGAAGGTGGGTCCGGGGACTCGCTCCACCACTACCGTGGGGGAACCGTGAGCGAGAACGACACACACGACGACGCGCTCGACGACGAGGCGGCCGGTGGCCTCGAGTCCGAGCGGACCCGTCGCACCGCCCTCCTCGCCGCGGAACTCGGGGCGGGACGCGACCCGTGGCCGCACCGCTTCGACCGCACCCGCACCCTCGCCGAGATCCGTGCCGCCCACGACGGGATGGAGCCCGGCACCGACACCGATGTCCGGGACGCGGTCGCCGGTCGCATCATGCTCAAGCGGGATCAAGGAAAGCTCGTGTTCCTCAGCATCCAGGACCGCGACGACGTCCTGCAGCTGTTCGTGTCGCGCTCCGAGGTCGGCGACGACACGTTCGGGTTCGTGACCCGGCTCGACCTCGGCGACTGGGTCGGCGCCGAGGGCACCATCATGACCACGCGCAAGGGCGAGCTGTCCCTCAAAGTGAACGCCGTGCGCCTGCTCGCCAAGTCGCTCAGACCGATGCCCGACAAGTGGCACGGCCTCGTCGACACCGACACCCGCTACCGCCAGCGCTACGCGGACCTCATCGTCAACGCCGATGCCCGCCGCATGTTCGCCGTCCGCCACGGGATCATCGCCAGCTTCCGACGGACCCTCCACGACCGGGGGTTCATCGAGGTCGAGACCCCCGTCCTCCACGTGGAGGCCGGGGGAGCCCACGCCCGACCCTTCGTGACCCACCACAATGCGCTCGACATGCAGCTCTACCTGCGCATCGCGCTCGAGCTGCACCTGAAGCGGCTCATCGTGGGAGGAATGGAGCGCGTGTACGAGATCGGTCGCGTGTTCCGCAACGAGGGCATCTCCACCCGGCACAACCCCGAGTTCACGATGATGGAGCTGTACCAGGCCTTCGCCGACTACACCGAAATGATGGAGATCACCGAACGTCTGGTGGTCGCAGCGGCGGTGGACTCCATCGGGACCCCTGTCGTGACGATCGACGGAGCGGGCGTCGACCTGTCGAAGCCGTGGCGCCGCGTCGCCATGGTCGACCTCGTCTCCGAGGCCGCCGGGACCCGCGTCCATCCGGGGATGCCCCGCGAGGACCTCGCCCGCCTCGCCTCGGAACGCGGCGTGAAGGTCGAGCCCGGCCAGGGGCCCGGCAGGATCGTCGAAGAGATGTTCGAGGCCCTCTGCGAGGACTCCTTGCGCGAGCCCACCTTCGTCACGGGACACCCGGTGGAGACGAGCCCGTTGGCCCGCACGCGCACCGACGACCCGCTCCTCACCGAGAGGTTCGAGTTGTTCGTCGGAGGCCGCGAGGTGGCCAACGGCTACTCGGAGCTCAACGACCCGGCGGAGCAGCGCGCGCGCTTCGAGGAGGAACAGCGCGCCAAGGAGGCGGGGAACCTCGAGGCCGGCACGGTCGACGAGGACTATCTGCGCGCGCTCGAGTACGGCATGCCCCCGACCGGGGGCCTCGGCATCGGCATCGACCGCCTCGCCATGCTCATCGGCGGCGCGCAATCGATCCGCGACGTCATCCTCTTCCCCACCCTGCGACCGGAGGCCGACACATGAGCACCACCGCCTGGGGCACCGGCCTCGCCACGATGTCGGCGGCGGGGACGGTGCTCGACGTCCGCTTCCGCGGACTCGGTCTCGGTTCGACCCCCGCCGAGACGCCGTCGATCGATCCACTCCGGCCCGACGATCCCGAACGGGGCGTGGGCTTCGTCACCGTCTCGCTCGAGGTCGATCTCGACGCGCCCCCCGCCGACGCGACCGACGCGTGGCTGAGACTGCACCTTCTCTCCCATCGCCTCGTGCGACCGCGGACGGCGAATCTCGACGGCGTGTTCGGCCTGCTCGCCAACGTCGCCTGGACCTCCCGGGGTCCCGTGGCCGTGGATACCGTCGAGAGCGTCGCGTGGAACATCGCCCGCCGTGGCGATCACCTCGTCGTGCACGGGGTGGACAAGTTCCCGCGCATGACCGACTACGTGGTGCCATCCGGCGTGCGCATCGCCGACGCCGGACGCGTGAGACTCGGCGCCCATCTCGCACCGGGCACCACCGTCATGCACGAGGGATTCTGCAACTTCAACGCCGGCACGCTCGGCGCCTCGATGGTGGAGGGTCGCATCTCGGCCGGCGTCCTCGTCGGCGACGGCACCGACATCGGCGGTGGTGCCTCGATCATGGGAACGCTCTCGGGAGGCGGCAAGGAGGTCGTCACCGTGGGCGAGCGATGCCTGCTGGGGGCCAACTCCGGCATCGGCATCAGTCTCGGCGACGACTGCATCGTGGAGGCGGGGCTCTACGTCACCGCCGGCACCGTCGTGCGCGATCCCTCGGGCACCCCGGTCAAGGCCCTGCACCTCTCGGGACAGAACGGCCTTCTCTTCCGCCGCAATTCGCTCACCGGGGCCGTCGAGGCCATCGCCCGGTCGGGATCGTGGGGCGGGTTGAACCAGGACCTGCACACCAACTGATGTCTCCTGACGCGCTCGACGCGCTCATCCACCGACGCACGAGCTCGATGACCATCGACCGGGACGCACCGGTGGAGCGGTCGATCATCGAGCGGATCGCCCGGGCGGCCCAGGCCGCACCGAACCACCGCACGACCCGCCCGCTGCGCGTCGCCGTCCTGCGGGGTGCGGCTCGACTCGACTTCGGCGCATCGGTGGCGGCCGTCATGGAGGCCCGGGGCGAGGACGCGGCGAAGGTGGACAAGACGCGCACCAAGTACGGTCGCGCGCCCGTGGTGCTCGCGGTCGCCTCCGCCCCCGGAGGGAGCGCACTCGAGACCGCGGAGAACGCCTACGCAGTCGCCGCCGGCATCCAGAACATGCTCCTCATGATCGAGGCATTCGGCCTCACGGCCCTGTGGAGCACGCCGGCCACCGGTGCCGAGGCGGAGATGAACGCCTTCTGCGGCTTCCCCGAGGGATCCACCGTGATCGGTCTCGTCTATCTCGGGCACGGGACCAGGGACACACCCCCGAAGGACCGCCCCGAACCGATCGTGAACTGGCTCGACTGAGCGCAGTCGCCCGGCGTCAGTGTCCGGGCTGGTGGACTCCGAACACGTCGCGTAGGGCGTCGCTGACCTCACCGAGCGTCGCCCCCACGAGGAGTGCCTGCTTCATCGGCACGAGGAGATTGGACGCTCCCCGCGCCGTGTCGCGCACCGCCTCGAGGGATGCCGCGACGGCCGTTGCGTCACGGGCCTCCTTGTAGGCCCGCAGGCGCGCCAGCTGCCCCACCGCGAGGCTCGGGTCGATGGGGAACACATTCGGCTCCGGCTCGCTCTCGACCGTGAACCGGTTGACGCCGACGATGACGCGCTCGTCGTCGTCGATCGACTTCGTGTAGTCGTAGGCGCTCTCGCCGATCTCGTCCATCTGGAATCCGGCCTCGATGGCCTCCACCGCGCCGCCCATGGCGTCGATCCGCTCGATGTACTCCCATGCCAGTCGCTCCACCTCGTCGGTGAGCGACTCGACGAAGTACGAGCCGGCGAGGGGGTCCGGGGTGTCGGCCACGCCGCTCTCCCAGCCGATGATCTGCTGGGTGCGCAGGGCGATGCGGGCCGCCTCCTCGGTGGGGAGGCCGAGCGCCTCGTCGTAGCCGTTGGTGTGCAGGCTCTGGGTTCCGCCGAGCACGGCGGCGAGTGACTGCACGGCCACCCGCACGACGTTGTTGAGGGGCTGCTGAGCGGTGAGAGTGCTCCCGCCCGTCTGGGTGTGGAAGCGCAGCAGGGCGCTGGCCTCCTTCTTGGCCCCGAAGCGCTCGGTCATGATGCGGTGCCACATGCGGCGGCTCGCGCGGAACTTGGCCACCTCCTCGAAGAAGTTGTTGTGTCCGTTCCAGAAGAACGAGAGGCGCGGGGCGAAGTCGTCCACGTCGAGCCCGGCATCCACCGCAGCCTGAACGTAGGCGATGGCGTTCGCGAGCGTGAAGGCGATCTCCTGCACAGCGGTGCTCCCGGCCTCGCGGATGTGGTACCCCGAGATCGAGATGGTGTTCCACTTGGGGATGTTCTCGGAGCAGTAGGCGAAGATGTCGGTGACGATCCGCATCGACGGCCTGGGCGGGTACACGTACGTGCCGCGCGCGATGTACTCCTTGAGGAGGTCGTTCTGGATCGTGCCGCTGATCGCGGACGCCGGCACCCCCTGTTCCTCGGCCACGATCTGGTACATCAGCAGGAGGATGGCCGCCGTGGAGTTGATCGTCATCGACGTCGACACCTTGTCGAGGGGCAGGTCCTTGAGCAGCAGGCGCATGTCGTCGAGGGAGCTGATGGCGACGCCCACCTTGCCCACCTCGCCCTCGGCACGGGGATGGTCCGAGTCGTAGCCCATCTGGGTGGGCAGGTCGAAGGCGCAGGACAATCCCGTCTGGCCGGCCTCGAGGAGGAACTTGAAGCGCTGGTTCGTCGCCTCGGCCGACCCGAAGCCGGCGTATTGGCGCATGGTCCACAGCCGTCCGCGGTACATGGTTGGGTACACACCGCGCGTGTAGGGCGCCGTCCCCGGCTCGCCGAGGCGCTCCGCGGGGTCCCACCCCGTCAGCGACTCCGCCGTGTAGAGAGGTGCGATCTCGATTCCCGAGTCGGTGCGCTTCGCGTCGTCAGCCATGGAACAAGGCTACGAGGCGGTGCCCCCGCCGCCCCAGCCCGCCGACGGACCGGTCAACGGCAGGCGACCAGGCTGATCTCGACGCGCCACTCGGGTCGTGCGAGAGCGGGCACCGTCACGAGCGTGCTCGCCGCGCGGTGCTCGGCGAACACCTCGTCGCGCACCGCCATGACCGCGGCGAGGTCGTCGGCGAGTGCCGGTCCCGCCACCACGTAGGTGACGATGCTCGCCACGTCGACGAGGCTCATGTCCGCCTCGGCGAGGAGGAGACCCAGATTGCGCCACACTGCGCGTGCCTGCTCCCCGATGTCCCCCGGGACCGTGCCGTCGGGAGCGATGGGCACCACCCCGGAGGTCCGCAGCGTGCGCGACGTGTCGGACGAGAGCGTGGCGTGGGCGTAACGGGCGGCGGGTGGCGCCATGCCGGGCGGGGCTATCTCGCTGATTCCCATGCCCCTCATCCTGCCCTAAGGTGACGCCATGACCGTCACTCCCGATGCACCGTCGACCACCGTCCCGTCCATCGACGGGATCCCCCTCACCCCGAAGCAGGTGCGGGTGTACGGCCAGGAGGCCCTCGCCCCGGCCGCCACCGTCGAGGAGGAACGGCTCCGACGCAAGCAGAAGCTCGCAGGTGCACTGCGCATCTTCGGTCGGTTCGGATTCGGTGAGGGCGTTGCCGGGCACATCACCGTGCGGGACCCCGAGTTCCCCGACCACTTCTGGGTGAATCCGCTCGGCATCTCGTTCCGCCACGTGCGGGTGTCCGACCTCATCCTCGTCAACCACGACGGTGAGGTGGTGTACGGCGAGTACGCCGTCAACCGCGCCGCCTACTGCCTGCATGCGGCCATCCACGCCGCACGCCCCGACGTCATCGCCGCCGCTCACGCCCACTCCGTCTACGGCAAGGCGTTCTCGAGCCTCGGACGCATCCTCGATCCGCTCACCCAGGATTCCTGTGCGTTCTACGAGGACAACGTCGTCGTCACCGACCACGGCGGCGTCGTCGTGTTCGACCCGGAGGTCGGGCGCGAGTTCGCCGCCTCCTTCCCGCGCGGCAAGGTCGCCATCCACCAGAACCACGGGCACTTCACCGTCGGTGCCACGGTCGACGAGGCCGTGTTCTGGTTCGTGTGCTTCGAGCGATGCGCCCAGGCCCAGTTGCTCGCCGAGGCCGCCGGCACCCCCAAGCACATCCCGCACGATTCCGCCGTCTACACCCGCGAGAATGCGGGCAACTCGATGACGGGATGGATGCACTTCCAGCCGCTCTGGCAGGAGATCTGCCGGACCGACCCGGACCTCTTCGACTGAACCACGTCACCGACCGGGGGATCGCCGACCGCGTCCCTCCCGAGTTCCTCTTCCTCGTCTCGGCCTCGGCCCAGTACGGGGGGGCCGTCATCGCGGTGCGTCTCTTCGACGACGTCGGGCCCTCGACGCTCGCCTGGCTCAGGGTGCTCGTCGGCGGGTTGGTGCTCCTCGTCGTGGTCGGACCCCGGGGCGCCGTGCCGTGGAGGAGGCGTGATGCCGTTCTCGCGGTCACCTTCGGCGCGGTGACCGCGCTGATGAACCTTGCCTTCTATCTCGCCATCGACCGGCTCCCGCTCGGCAAGGGGGTGACCATCGAGTTCATCGGCCCCATCGCGGTGGCCGCCGCGACCACGCGCACCGGTCGCAACGCCGGTGCACTGCTTCTCGCGGCCGCGGGTGTCGTCGTCCTCGGCGGAGTGGAGATCGGCGACGAACCGCTCGGTCTCGCCTTCATCCTCCTCGCCTCGGTGATGTGGGCCGGCTACATCGTCGCGGGCTCCCGCGTTGCCCTCGGCGACCGTGGACTCTCCGGACTCGCCGTCGGTCTCGTCGCGGGATCCCTCGTCATCGCCCCCTTCGGGGCACCCGGCGCGGGTGCGGCCTTCGCCTCGCCGGGCATCCTCGCCGGATGCATCGCGGTCGGTGTGTTGTCGAGCGCCATCGCCTACGGCATCGACCAGGGTGTGCTGCGCAGGATCCCTGTACGGAGGTTCAGCGTGATGCTCGCACTCCTTCCCGTCACGGCATCGGTTTTCGGTCTCGTGTTCCTCGGACAGCGCCCGAATGCGCTCGATACCGCCGGAATGGCACTCGTTCTCACAGGAGTCGCCGTACAGGAACGTGAGCGTCACCACCGCCCCCATCTCGAGGAACTCACCGCCTAACCTCGACCCATGGCTCGACCGCGGCGCCGCGCCCTCCTCGCGACGATTCTCGTCCTCGCCTCCTCGGGTGGCGTCGCCATCGTGCCGTCGTCCCCGGTCGCCGCCAATGCCCTGCCGGGAACCCAGGCCACGATCGTCATCCGCGGACTCGGCAACGGGCACGGCCGGGGACTCTCCCAGTGGGGCTCGTGGGGCTGGGCGACCCACCCGGACCTCGCGGTACGCAAGGACTGGCGCGGAATCCTCGACTTCTACTACGGCGGCGGCGGTCGCCGCATCGGTGTCTACCCCTCGGACTCCGCCGCCACGAAGGCCGACGACGGCGTGATGTCGGTGCGCCTCACCGCCCTCGACGATCGCCACACCTCGACGATGGCCGAGTCCGCCATCCTCTCGGCCACGTGGGGCGGCGGCACCACCGGCGCGACGAAGTACGGCTCGATCGTCGCCGTCCCCCGTTCCGGGACCACCACCTATGACGTGTGGGCTTCTGCCACCTCGAAGTGCGCCCTCACCACCGGTGACCTCACGGGGATGACACGGATCGCCTCCGGAGTGGCCGGACCGGTCGCCGTCACCACGCCGAGACGCAACGACCTCACGAACAGTTCCGCCGATCTCGTCTCAGTGTGTGAACCGATCACGGGCGGCGTCCGTATGCGGTACTACCGCGGCTCGGTGCGCGCGGTGCGCGACGGCGACGGCGCGGCGCGCACCGCCAACTTCGTCATCTTCGGCCAGTACCTGCGGGGCGTGGTGCCCCGGGAGTCCCCTGCCAGTTGGGGCACGGACGCCGGTGGCGCCGGCATCAACGCCCTGCGGGCCCAGGCGGTGGCGGCCCGCAGTTACGCCCTGCGCCAGAACCGGTACAGCTACGCGAAGTCCTGCGACTCCCAGAGCTGCCAGGTGTACGGCGGCGCCTACATGAGGGCGAAGAACTCGAGCGGGACCTGGGTGACGACCCGCTTGGAGCAGGACACGACGAACCGCGCCATCGCCGACACCGCCCACCACGCGGTCATCGGATCGGACAACCTGCCGGCGAGCACCGAGTACACCTCCTCGAACGGGGGCCGCACGGCCGGCGGCACGTTCCCCGCCAAGGAGGACCCCGGCGACCTCTACGCCGCCAGCCTCCACGGCAAGGT
>Ga0315903_10008601_pt1 | contig 12533 bp, 6 predicted proteins | sample LakEriMetagenome_7_FD_203524 | JGI IMG/M metagenome (GOLD analysis project Ga0315903, IMG submission 203524) | Freshwater fungal communities from buoy surface, Lake Erie, Ohio, United States - Buoy 2 MA119 | ecosystem: Environmental > Aquatic > Freshwater > Lake | place: USA: Lake Erie, Ohio...
ACTGCACCACCTCCAGTAACGCTCATCGGCCGGCATAGAGGCACCTTCGGCAAACCGGTGCAATTGCCGGATTCGGTTTGCGAGCGGAGAATTTCTGGCTCCTTCAAATGGCCGGAGCAAGGGAGATACTATCTGGGTAAAAGAGCTGAACAATTTTCTGTTCCTGATGATCCACTCGGCTCTGTGCTTGTTGTATCCGGCAAACATTTCGTCAGCGCCGTCTCCTGAAAGGGCAACCGTCACATGTTTTTTCGTCTGCTGACAAAGGATATTGACGGCAAGGGCAGATGAGTCCGCAAATGGCTCATCAATGTAGTCCAGCACATCAAAGACATTTTCATACAAATCATCTGAGGTCAGCCGAAACTCAGTATGATCTGTTTTGTACCGGTCGGCCACCAGGCGCGCGAACCGGGTTTCATCATACATGGGTTCATCCTGATATCCGATGGAAAAAGTTTTGAGTTTATCTGTATGTGCCGAGGCCAGAGCTACTATTACTGAAGAATCAATTCCACCACTCAGGAATGCCCCCAGCGGAACGTCGGAAACCAGACGCCGGTGAACGGAGGCATCGAGCAAGTCGCGGAGTTTGTCTTTAGCCTGTTCATAGGTACCACTGAACGGTGGGGCGTGACGTTCAAGTAGGCGGTAGTAAGGTGTTTCTGTTATTTGACCGGCAACTCCGGCCCTGACGATGGTATAATGGCCCGGGCGCAGTTTTCTGACCTGATCAAATATCGACCAGGGACCGGGTACATAATTCAGCTGAAGATAGTTCAGGAGTGAAATACGGTCTATTTCCTTCGGAACACCGGCTGCCATGAGAGATTTCAGCTCACTGCCAAAGATCAATTTATCGTTGTCGGAGTAATACCACAACGGCTTAATACCCATCCTGTCGCGGGCAAGAAAAATTGTGTTTTCAACTCGATCATAAATAGCAATACTGAAAAAGCCGTTTACTTTTTGCAGGCAGGCAGGACCTTCCCTGATAAACAACTGCAACAGTACTTCTGAGTCGCTGGTTGTTCTAAAGAGGATTCCCTGTTGTTCCAGCTCCTTCCGGTGCTCCGAAAAGTTAAAAAATTCGCCGTTGAACACCATTTGATACCGCCCCGATTCATCCTGCATAGGCTGGTTGGCCGCGGCGGAAACATCTATGATCGACAGCCGGCGGTGGGCGAGTACCACCTGATCTGCATGAAAGAAACCTTCGTGATCAGGGCCGCGCTTACCGAGTGCGGATGAAGCTGCTGAAATACGGTCGAAAAAAGCTGCTCCGGCAGGGTTAAAAGCGACAATTCCGGCTATTCCGCACATTTTAAAAGTTTATTTAACCGGTGAAAGAATCCTGAATTCATCAGGATGGGAGTAAGAAATAGGTTTTAATGATCATTATGCAATCCTCTTCACTTAAACCTTCATTGCTCATTTTAGGCGGCTGACCGCCATCCGTAACCAAAAAACCATTGCGATTGCCAAATTTGGTCCGGTCAACCATCATGGGTTTGCCGGTGGCACGGTTGAATATTCGTATAAAGGATGCTGAAGTATAAATTTTTTTAATGTCTGTTTGAGCCTCCAGTGATGCGGTGATTCTGTCACTCATGGAAAGAAAATCCTGGTCATCTTCCGTTGCCTTTTCCCTTTCAGGACCGTAAAACACCAATACTTTTCCGTGAATGTTGATGGTATCTCCTTCAACCGAACCTGATTCCGGCCACTCATTTACGGTGTTGCCAGTGGTCGAAGGAGCTGTTGCGGCTTCCTCCTGTGCTGTAGTCTCATCCTTTTTTTGATTGCCGCAAGCGGAAACCAAGAGCAAAAGTGAAAAGAAATAAATGGGAATCCTGAATATTTTCATGCCACAAGAAATTGTTCAATGGGCAAAAATAGCAAAACCGGCCGCATGAAACAGCCGGTTTTACTTCGTTACAGAATGCTCAATTACTTTTTAAACTCGCAAGTGTTCAATCCTACAATGGCATACAGCGGACAAAATGAAACGAGACTCGTTAAAACAAATACTCCAGCCAGCACCAAAAGCACGGTAGCCAGAGTACCTGTAATCATTCCTGTATAAGCTAAAACCGCTATGATCACTGCAATAACGATTCTTACAGCTTTGTCGGTTTTTCCCATGTTTTCTTTCATAATAGTTTTATTGATTTTAGGTGAATAATAATACGGCCAGACTTATCGATGCAATGCAAATGATACAGACCAATGCAAATTTCTGAAACCGGTTATCAGATTTAGCATCCATTAGGTTCAAAAGTATAACATCTATGCAATTGAATTACTGATAATTATCAGTTAGTTGTCATGACATATATTTCATTTTCATCAATTTAAAGTCTGACGGGGATCATGCAATTTACCTTACTTTTGACTATCCTGATGATTGAAGCTAAAGCATTTATAAACTTAGATCATTGTATATGAAATTATTGATAGCTATTATCTTAATTATAAATTTAAGTACTGTCGACGGTTTTTCACAAATCTATTTTCAGCAAAAGACAAACTATCACATCAAGGTGCAACTGGATGATTCGCTCAAGATGCTTCGGGGTAACATCACTATTACGTATACGAATCAGTCCGATGATACACTCAAACTGATCCGGTTTCACTTATGGCCCAATGCTTACAGTGGAAGAAATACTGCCCTCTGCGATCAACTTATTGAATCGAAAGAAACCGGGTTATTTTTTGCCACCGACCAACAGAAGGGCTGGATTGAATCTTTGAACTTTCAATCGGAGGGCATTACGCTTCAATTAATTCCCGATCGTGAACATACCGATATCGCAGATCTGCAACTTAAAAAACCATTGCTACCCGGAGAGGCGGTAGAATTGACATCTCCGTTTGTAGTTAAAATCCCCGACAGTCGTTTCAGCCGTTTCGGATACCATAAAAACTCATTTTATATCTCTCAGTGGTTCCCAAAGCCTGCAGTTTATGATCAACAGGGATGGCATCCCATGCCTTATCTCAATCAGGGAGAGTTTTATGCCGAATTCGGCAAATTCAGAGTAGAAATCACCCTGCCTTCAGAGTATAGGGTTGCAGGAACTGGCCGGCTGTTAAATGTCGATGAGTCAGAATGGCTGAACAAGCTTTCATCAGGAAATTTGGTCCCCAATCCCGCAGGTACCCCGTTCAAAACGCTCATATTTGAGCAGGACAGCATCCACGATTTTGCCTGGTTTGCTGATCAGGATTATCAGGTGTTGAAGAAATCGGTTCGTCTGCCCGGAAGTGAAAGGGCCGTAGATGCCATGGTGTTTCATGGTTCAAAGGGAGACCAATACTGGAAGAAAAGTATGGATTATATAGAGCATGGCCTGAAGTACTTTTCCGAAACCATTGGCGAGTATCCGTACGATCATTTCACGGTGGTGGACGGACATCTGGCAGCGGGAGGAGGGATGGAATATCCCATGATAACGCTGATCAATTCGCCGGCATCTGATGCCTCCCTGGAGCACGTAATTGTTCACGAAATGTGTCACAATTGGTTTTACGGAATGCTGGCCACCAATGAACGCGAGTTTGCCTGGATGGATGAGGGCTTCACGTCATTTTATGAAACGCAGTACTTCGAACACCGCTACAGCGGACAGGAGCTGGTTAAGAGGAGCAGTACCAGTGAAACGGGACTCCTTGCGGCCTTGTTTGGAGCTCAACATCTCACGCCATTAGATGATCACAAACTGACTTACAAACTGGCCGCTTCAGGTAATAACGACCAGCCCATTCAAACACCCGCTGCTGATTTCACCGGTCTGAATTATGCCGGAGTGGTTTACAGTAAATCAGTGCTGGCACTCAGTTTCCTTCAGGATTACCTTGGCAGGGATATCTTTAACCGATGTGTCAAAGCTTATTTCAGTGAATGGAAATTCAAACATCCCTACCCTGAGAACCTGCAGCTGATATTTGAAAAGGAGTCTGGTAAAAATCTCGCTTGGTTCTTTGATGGAATGCTGAAATCCAACAGGCCTGAATACTACAAACTAAAGCACAGTCATCAGAACTCCAATGTAAAATCACTTACCATTCAGTCCGAAAGCCCGTCCCTGGTTCCGTTGATAGTGGAAAATGATAAAGGTGACAGACATCTGAATGAAGGATTTTCCGGTAGCCAACAAATGAATATTTCATTCCTTGAGGATACAGGACTCCGTTTTAACCCCGGTCATGAGGCCTTACTGAAAGCACCGGACAGGTATGTCAGGAACACTGGAGGGTTCAGATTTCCCTCTCTTAAATTCAGAGGATTTTATAAGCTTCATGACGATTTTGCCTCTGAAAATCTGATTGTATTTCCTGTGGCTACCTGGAACCGTTACAACAGCTGGATGGCCGGAATTCATCTGACTAATATGGACCTGATTCCTGAAAAGACAGAGTTCTTTCTGACACCCTTGTTTGACTTCAAAAACAAGCAATTCGGCGGAACCGGTGCCATCAATCATCACATCTACCCATATTCAGGTATCTTTTCTTCAGTCAGTCTTTCGCTTGCCGGGAAGCGTTTTGCCTACGATCAAAACCGGTTGCATTCCGATACCTTTCCGGGCTCAAAACCGGTTTTCATGTACAGCACAATAGCCCCGTCTGTCAGATTGTTTGTCAGAAAAGACAAGCCACGTTCCCCTAAGCAGCAAATGCTGATGTTCAGGAACGTTACTGTCTGGCAGGATGAGATACGCTATACAGCCAATGCTTCCGGCTACGACCGTGATTACATATCAACCACTCAAAATTTTTCGGAAGCGGGGTATGAGATCCTCAACAACAGCGCCATCGATCCATGGAGCTTTCATTCCACCTTGCAGTATGGAAACGAACATCTGAAGTTATCAGCCGAACTGAACTACAGATTGAGTTATAAAAAGCGAAATAAGGGTTTTGACATCCGGGTTTTTGCTGGTGGTTTTCTTAGAAATGAAACTACAGACCGCAACTATAACTTTCGCATGAGCGGATGGAAAGGGAGAGACGATTATTTGTATGATGAGATTTATTTTGGGAGAAACGATGACCGTGGACTATGGCCGAATCAGTTTTTGGTTAAAGACGGTGGATTTAAAATCGCCACAGCCATTGGTCAGACCCGCGACTGGCTGGCTTCCGTTAACCTCCAGGCCGACCTTCCTTTACCTTTACCGCTCAAATTTTATTTCGACATCGGTACTTTTGAGGGAATTACAACCATTATTGAAGGAGAAAGCAAAGTCGTGATGTATAATGGGGGATTGGCTGTTTCATTGATCAGGAATACCATTGAAGTATATGTACCACTCTTTTATTCATCCGATATCAAACGAAATCTGGAGGTGAATAATGTTAGTTTTGCGGAAAGAATCCGGTTTGTACTCAACCTTCGGAACCTTGCACCAGTGAAACTGCGCGACGACCTAATCAACAGCATGCGATGACCGGCAAAATCTACTTTATATCCGATTTTCATCTCGGCGCCCCTGATGCTGCAAAAAGTCTGATCCGGGAAAAGAAGATCGTCCGCTGGCTCGACCGTGTCTCAAAAGATGCCTCTGAAGTTTACCTTTTGGGGGATGTGTTTGATTTCTGGTTCGAATACAGGCATGCTGTGCCCCGGGGATATGTCCGGTTGCTCGGCAAGCTGGCTGAATTATCCGATAAAGGAATCAAAATCCACTATTTTACCGGTAATCACGACATGTGGGTTTTTGACTATTTGCCCAAAGAAATTGGCGCTGTGCTGTACCGCGAACCGATTCAAAGAGAAATAGGAGGTAAGTCATTTTACATCGGCCACGGCGACGGACTTGGCCCCGGCGATCACGGATATAAATTCATCAAGAAAGTATTCGCAAACAAGCTTTGTCAGTGGCTTTTCGCCCGCCTTCATCCCAATTTCGGAATCCCCCTGGCTCTGTATTTTTCCAGGAAAAGCCGAATTGCCACAGGCACCACCGACGAAAAGTTTTTGGGTGAAGAAAATGAGTGGCTGATCATTCACTCAAAGGAAATTCTATCCAAAAAGCACTACGACTACTTTGTATTCGGGCATCGCCATCTGCCGCTGGATGTAAATCTGGGTACCGGAAGCCGGTATATCAATCTGGGTGAATGGATCACCCATTTCACCTATGCGGTTTTTGACGGAACCGATTTCAGACTCGAAAAGTTTGATGAACCTTCAGAAGTGTAGTGACCGGTTTTTTCCATAGCCCGCAGTTGATCTGATGTCATCCTGCTGCCGTCGTGACTCCAACCGGGCCGGCTGAAGAGATAACGGAATTTATGGTACAGGGAAACGGGTTTTTTAAGGTCCTCCGCTATGCTTTTCCATTCATGAAAAACAACATGCACCGGGTCATGTTTCCTGATATTTGAAGTTAGACCATACTTTACAGGCTCTTCCTCCAGCTCCTCCTGAAAAGTACCAAAAAGCCTGTCCCAGATAATCAAAAGCATTCCCATATTTTTATCAAGATACCGTGGATTGGATCCATGATGAACCCTGTGATGAGAAGGTGTGACCAGAATATACTCCAGCCAGCCCAGCTTTCCGATGCTTTGAGTATGCACCAAAATACCCCAGATCTGAGTGGCAGAATACATGAACATGATATCGATCCCTTTAAAGCCCATCAGCGCAAGCGGAATAAAGTAGATAAAACGGTAAACCGGCTGAAAGACCGAAGACCGGAAACCCACCGTGAGATTGAATTCCTCTGAAGAGTGATGGGTTACATGCACTGCCCAGAATAGCCTGCAATAATGATCGGCCACATGCAGCAGATAATAAAGAAAGTCCTGGGCAACCAGCAGTACCAGCCAGTAAATCCAGGGATTTGAAAAACTGATAAAACTGAACTGAAGAAAATAATTAAGCACCAGCAGACAAACACCTCTCAAAAGGACATCAAGCGCCATGTTCAGACCCATCAGGTAAACATTCGTCAGCACTCCTTTGGCAGAATAATAGTTCCTGTGATGAAGGTGGCTGAAGATGATTTCCAGCCCTATTACCACCAGATAAACCGGAGTGGCAATGGCTATGAGAACTGATTCCCGGAATTCTTCCATTTTATCTGAACAAGGCCGCGAATTTACAAAATATTAAAATTGCGATAAAATGAAGTTAAAAGTATGAAGAATTTGTACTTTTCAATGATTTGAGAGCGCGTACCCCTGATTACCATTGATGTTTTTTACTTTAGTGTCCCGTTTAAACCCATTATTTCATGATTAACTTCAAAAACCCAACCCACCAGTACCGAATCGTCATCTTTCTGGCGCTGTTTCTGGCCAACAGCATTGCTTTCGCAGACCTGAATTACGACCTGCGATTTAAAACCGGATCCAAAACGATTTCACCCAATCTGGAATCTGTCATTGCCAACCCAGGAATCACTCAGGCATCACTCTTTGCCGGAAGTTATTTCAGGATCATACAGTTCCAGCAAATTCCAACTGAGGCTCAGCGAAAAATGCTGGCTGATGCCGGGATCAAACTCACATCTTATTTTCCGAATTACGCCTATCTGGCCGTAATCAGCCAAAACGCTCAGCTTGCTGTCATGCGTAGCGCCGGCGTAAGGGCAGTGGTTGAGTTCCGTCCCGAATGGAAACTCAACAGGGATCTGCTGAGCGGTAGCTATCCTGAACATGCTTTAACCGAAAAAGGAAAAATTGACCTGGTGGTGAGATATTACAAAGGTCTTAGCGGTGAAGCTATCACTGCTGATCTTCTTTCGAGAGGATATACCATCATTCGCCGTTACGACTACAGCAGCTGGGTCGAAATCAGGGCAGGAGTGGATCAGGTAAATAACGTGGCTTCATTGCCATATGTAAACGGTTTGGAGCCCATTGCACCTGCACCCACACCTGATGATGAAAAAGGTCGTTCTCTTCACCGTTCCAGTACCATCAATACTTACTCGCCCATGGGCCGCCATTATGACGGTACCGGTGTTTCAATTGCTCTGGCAGATGACGGCCCGGTAGGTCCGCACATCGATTATCAGGGACGTATTGATCAGTCGAACGCAACTGCCAATGTAGGCACTCACGGTGATATGACTGCCGGTATTGCCATGGGAGCGGGCAACCTTAATCCTACTATGAAGGGCATGGGAACAGGAGCGTTCATCTACATCTATGATATTGGTGGTTACAATCACATCCTGAACAGCCCGGTTACTAACCAGACCCTGGGAGTGATGGTGACTTCAACTTCCTATTCTCAAGGCTGTAACGACTACACAACAGATACACAAACCGGCGACCAGATCCTGAATCAGAATCCAACCCTGCTGCATGTTTATTCTGCCGGTAACAATGGAACAGGAAACTGCAATTACGGCGCAGGTGCCGGCTGGGGAAATATCACAGGCGGTTACAAGCAAGGTAAAAACGTTATTGCATGTGGCAACCTCAGTTACCTTGATGTACTGGAAGCCTCATCAAGCCGCGGTCCGTCAGAAGACGGTCGTATCAAACCTGATATTTGTGCGAATGGAGTAGGGCAGATGTCCACCAATGGTCCCAACACTTACCAGGTGGGAGGCGGAACATCCGCAGCCTGTCCTGGAATCGCCGGAATTGTGACACAGCTTCACCAGGCATTCCGCGAACTCAACGGAGGTCAGAATGCTGAAGGCGCACTGATCAAGGCCAGTTTGCTCAACACTGCTGAAGACCTTGGAAACCCGGGCCCTGATTACCGTTTTGGCTGGGGTCGCGTCAATGCACTTCGTGCTGTTACCACACTTGAAGACAACCGTTACATCAGTGATCAGATTTCACAGGGCGCGCAGAACACACATCAGATTACCGTTCCTTCTAACACCAAGCAATTGCGTTTGATGGTTTACTGGAATGATGTTGAAGGAGATCCACTAGCGGCTAAAGCATTGGTGAATGATCTGAACCTTTTGGTCACAGATCCTGCTGCTGCCACATGGGAGCCATGGTTACTGAACCCCACACCGAATGCCACTACACTCAATGCCAATGCTGTCAGAGGTGTTGATGATTTGAACAACATGGAACAGGTGACCATTGATGATCCGATTGCAGGAGTTTACACTGTCGACATCAGCGGATTCCTGGTACCACAGGGCCCTCAGAAATATTACATCGTTTATGAATTCGTAGGAGAAGAAATTACCGTCACTTATCCTATCGGTTATGAAGGATTTGTTCCCGGAGAAACCGAAACCATCCGCTGGGATGCATTCGGTGCAAACGGTACATTTACTGTAGAATATTCTGCTGATAACGGTGCCACCTGGAATACCGCGGCAAATAATATTCCTGCCACACAACGTTACTACAACTGGGTGGTTCCTACAATCCTGACCGGACAAGCTCTTGTGAAAGTTACCCGAAACGGTATTTCGCATCAAAGCCCTGAAGCATTCAGCATCATCGGTTTGCCTTCCAACATTCAGGTCGACTGGGCTTGCCCTGATTCCATCCGACTCACCTGGAATGCAGTGGCCGGTGCCATCGGCTATGAGGTGAGTATGCTTGGGACCAAGTACATGGATTCGCTGGCTTACTCAACTACCAACTCTGCAATCATCTATACTTCTTTGAACCCGACACTGGGTTACTGGTTCAGTGTGTTGGCTTACACACCAGATAATACCAAAGGTCGTCGCGCTAATGCCATCTACAAAACGCCGGGATTAACATCCTGTCCGATCGCTGTAGATGCTTCCATAACCGAACTCATCAGTCCCAAAGGAAATCTTCAGGATTGCCAGGATCTTGCTACTTACGGCATCACCATAAGTGTACAGAATAAAGGCCAGACGCCGCTGAACAACATTCCTGTATTCTACAGCATCAACAACCAGCCGGCAGTGTCTGAAACCATTACCGGAACCCTGAACCCCAATGCCTCGATTGTTTATACATTCAATGCCACTTATGACTTTTCTACTCAGGGTGTTTATGATGTAACAGTATGGACTGATATCGTTTCCGACGGAAATCATTTCAATGATACAGCCAAGTCGGTTGTAGAGGTAGTCCCCGGAACCATCATCACACTTCCTTACACTGAAAATTTTGAAACCTTCACAGCCTGTGCCACTACCACCAACTGTGAGCTTGGTACATGCGGACTGACTGCAGGATGGCTGAACATGACAAACGTAACGGTTGACCGGATTGACTGGAGAACAAACTCAGGAGCAACACCGTCGGCTAACACAGGTCCCGGTACAGACCACAACCCGGGAACAGCAACAGGAAAATACCTGTATCTTGAGGCATCAGCCTGCTTCCAGCAGGAAGGGATCGCTGTTTCGCCTTGCTTTGATCTCAACGGAGTCAACAATCCCCGCTTTGAATTCTGGTATCACATGTTTGGAGCCAATATGGGCGAGCTTCATGTCGACATCTTTGCAAACGATGTTTGGACAAATGACATCATTCCTGCTTTAGTAGGAGATCAAGGCAACCTCTGGCAGCAGGCTACCATTGATCTCACTCCATTTGCCGGGCAGATCATCAACATTCGCTTCAGAGGAATCACAGGTAATGATTACATGAGTGATATGGCCATTGATGACATCAATGTCTATGATCTTGGAGCACCTCCTGTCACCAACTTCAATGCCAGCGCCACCAGCTTGTGTCCGGGAGAGATCATCACCCTTAACGATCTTTCACAAAACTTCCCGACTACGTGGAACTGGACCATTACACCTGCAACAGGATTCACCTTTGTAAACGGAACAAGCGCGACATCACAAAATCCACAGGTACAATTCACCACCATTGGAACATATGATGTTTCCCTTACTACCAGCAACGGTTTCGGCAGCAGTAACCTGAATATTGCCTCCTACATCTCTGTCGGATCGGGAGCTGTCACTCCGCTCATCGAAACCTTCCAGGCCCCTGTTTTCCCACCTTTGAACTGGCAAGTGGAGAATTTCGATGGCGCTACAACATGGCAGCCTTCGGTATCCGTAACCGGCGCATTTGGCACTCCAACCAATGCAGCCTACGTGGACAATTTCAATTACAATGCCGCTGGACAGGAAGACGGTCTGATTACTGAAAGAGTTGACCTGAACAATACCCTGAGCCCCATAGTGACATTTGATGTGGCTTATGCCCGTTATTCTGCTGCCTATGAGGACGCACTCAGGATTGACATTTCAACTGATTGTGGTTTAACTTACATTCCTACCGGATATTTTAAACAAGGAACTGCTCTGGCCACAGTACCTGACCAAACGGCTGTTTTTGCTCCAACTGCTTCCACTCAATGGAGAAACGACACCCTCGATCTTTCAGGTTATGTGGGAAGTGAAGTGACTCTCAAGTTCGTCAACATTACCGGATACGGAAACCAGCTTTATGTTGATAATATCAACTTCAAGGAAAGTCCGACAGGTATCAGTGACGCGACCAATGAGAATTTCTCAGCTGTGGTATTCCCCAATCCCGGTAACGGACAATTTACTCTTGAGGTCAATTCCGGTTTGAATTCCGTTGCAGGAATAAGGATTACTGATATCAAAGGATCTCTGATTGAAGATTCCAGTATCAGGTTGACGAATGGCATCAACCGTCATACTGTTGATATTTCCTCCTATGGAAAAGGAGTTTATGTTCTGGATCTCAGCACGGAATCTTCTTCTGTGAAAATCCGTCTGGTGGTACTTTAACCACATTTCCACGATGATACGGAGGCCTTCCTTTGCGGGAAGGCCTCTTTTTTTTATCTTCACGTTTTACCATGTATCAAAAATTCGCCATCGTTGATGTAGAAACAACAGGACTCTATCCTGACCGTGACAGGATATTAGAATTAGCTGTGATTTTGGTGGATGATTTTCGAATCAGATCAGAACATCATTTTCTGTTAAATCCTGAAATCAGGCTGAAACCACTAATCACTCATCTGACCGGTATATCGGATTCGGATATAGCAGGGATGCCGCTTTTCAGCGATGTGGCCATGGAGGTAGCTGAATTGCTGGCTGACCGGGTGCTGGTGGGTCATAACATACAGTTCGATTATTCATTTCTGAAGAAGGAATTTGGATTGATCGGAATGAATTTTAGCGCCCGCACCATCTGTACACGAGATTTCTCTGAATTTATTTTCCCTTCACTGCGTTCTTTCAGTTTGAAGTCGATATGCAAAAAACTGAAAATTACCAACGACCGCCCGCACCGGGCCATGCCTGATGCCAGAAGTACCTGCAGCCTTTTCATTGAACTTTCCAGGCGGTCAGGCAATGATTTTATTGATCAGCTGCTGAATGGCAATACTGGCAATACCCTCATCCCGGTACATCTCAGAAAAACTGTCAATGAAATACTGCCGGAAACAACAGGTGTCTATTATTTCATCGGTACCCGAAACAAACCGGTTTACATTGGTAAAGCCATCAATATTCGACAGAGGGTTTTATCTCATTTCAGGGGTGATGGTAACAGTCTGAAGATACTCGCTTTTGCAGCCGGAATTAAGAATATCATATTTCATGAAA
>Ga0315903_10008603_pt1 | contig 12532 bp, 11 predicted proteins | sample LakEriMetagenome_7_FD_203524 | JGI IMG/M metagenome (GOLD analysis project Ga0315903, IMG submission 203524) | Freshwater fungal communities from buoy surface, Lake Erie, Ohio, United States - Buoy 2 MA119 | ecosystem: Environmental > Aquatic > Freshwater > Lake | place: USA: Lake Erie, Ohio...
GCAAAGAGGTTTCCAAGGTAACGCAGATTGAGCGTGAGATTGCCGCAGGTAGATTCAAGAACGCGGCTCCTGCTCTTCAGCAACAGCTTCTTGCCCAGGCTAAGGCTTACGATGAAGTGTCTGCGGCGGGCAAGCGGACGATGGGGGTTCTGTCTGAGCAGCAGAAACTTGCTATCACCTACCAAACAACTGACCTTGTAACCCAGATCGCATCAGGCCAAAACGCCATGATAGCTCTGCTCCAGCAGGGTGGTCAGTTAAAGGATCAGTTCGGCGGCATAGGCAATATGTTCAAAGCCCTGGCAGCGATGATCACGCCGATGAAGGTGGCGATCACAGGGCTTGCTGCTGGATTTGGTGTACTAGGAGTTGCGTTTTATCAAGGCGCTAGAGACGCAGCAGAACTAAGAGATCAGTTGATCCTGACAGGCAATTACGCCAACCTGACTCAAAAGACCTTCCTTGATCTGGCCGATACGGTCAGCACAAAGACCAACTTGTCTATTGGCAAAACCAAAGACATCTTGATGGAGTTGGTCAAGTCTGGAAAGTTCACAGATCAATCTCTAGGTTCTGTCGCCCAGGCTATTGCCAACGTCACCAAGTTGTCTGGTGAAACAGCTACTGAGGTTGCTCAGAAACTAATCCCTGCTTTTGATGGCGGCGCGTCTTCTATTAAGTCGCTCAATGACAGGATGAATTTCCTCACGCTTGAGCAATACAAGCACATTGTTCTTCTTGATAAGCAAGGCAAAGCTCAAGAGGCGGCCAAGGTTGCTGCTGATGCGCTGAATAAGAAACTGCAAGACCAAGAGCGCCAAGTGGGAACTCTTGAGGGCGCATGGACGAAACTTAAGAACGCGGCTAGTGCGGCATGGAATGCTCTGCTTAATATCGGTCGTCCACAAACACTTGAAGAGCAACTGGATCAGATAAACCAGTTCATCACTGCTGCGGCAAATCAACTTAATAAGGCTAATCCTGACTCTGTGTACTACGGTAAGTTATTGCAGAGTTTTCAGGATTTTGTATCCAAACGTCAAGCAATTCTTGACAAAATGCAAGCCGGTGAAGAAGCAGCAAAGAAATCACAACAGGATACGCAAGCAATCAACGATGAGGTTAAGTTTGGCGAAAAGCGCCGACAGCTTGCTTTTGAGATTGATCAAGCAATAGTCAAGAATCAATATGATCTTCGTAGGATGACTGCAAATGACATGATGACTATTGAGTTAAACGCTCAAGAAAAGATATTCCTTGCCAGAAACGAAATGGCAAAAAAGAACCAAGCAGAAGCTGATGTATTTGTTGAGCAAAATGCAAAACTACTTTCTCAACAGTTAATTCAAATTGAGCAGGATAAGCAAAAGCAACTGCGTGACCTTGCAAGAAAGCGTTACGCAGATGAAATGGCCGACCGTCAGAAACTTGCTGATGAGGCCATGAATGATCTTGCTCAAGAACTATCGCGTAGGGATCAGATTTACAACCAGTTGGTTCAGGCAGGTCAAGTAGAAAAGGAAAGCCTTGAGTACGAAATGCAGAAACTGCAACTCAAAGGTTCTCTGATCGGAGCCTCTGACAAAGCACTTCAGATTGCCATGCTGGAGTTGGAAACTCAGAGAAAGATCGCTGAGATCATGGCTAATCCTGATCTCAGTCCTGAGAAGCGCGATCTATTGGTCTCCCAGGCTCGAAGGAACCAAGGTATGCAAGAGATGTTCATCTCTATGCAGGACTCTCTGAAGGCCACTCAGCGTGTCTACGATGCCGTGTTTGGGAACATGGAAAAGGCACTCGAGAACTTTGTCCGCACTGGAAAGCTATCGTTCAAAGACTTGGCTCGGTCGATCATCCAAGACTTGATCATGATTCAGTTGAAAGCCTCGGCAACGATGCTGTTCAACTCTTTCTTAAGGTCTATGGGATTCTCATTTGGATCGGCCAGCGGCGGAACCATCACTGGAGGTTCTGGGCTTATTCCTCGGGCCTATGGAGGTTCTGTCAACGCGGGGACTTCCTACATGGTTGGAGAGAAGGGACCAGAGATGTTTGTGCCTCGCACATCTGGGACTATTGTTCCCAATAACGCTCTATCCTCTGTTGGCGGTTCTCAGATTATTAACAACTACAACATCCAAGCGATTGACGTAAAGAGTTTTGAGGATAGGATCATGGGAAGTAGTACAGCGGTGTGGGCGGCTAATGCCTACGCTAACAAGTCTCTTGCCATTGGAAGAGGACGCGCATAATGTCGTTTCAATCGATAGTCGATATTCAGCAGTCCATGACTGTGAATAACCGGCGTACTGTCGGCCAGCAAGTCTCTAGAGGCGGACAGATCAGGACTGCTCAGTACCTTACTGCTGTGCCTTGGGTGTTCACCATCGTCCCTCACAATTATCTGTACTACCCACAGGTCCGAGATGTTATCCAGACGATTGACAACCTTGACCGTCAAACTGCTGCAAACATCACTTTTTCTAGCAGTAACCTTAGCTGGTTTACTGCTTATCGCGGTGGCCTATCTGGTGCCCAGGCGGCGGCGCTGACTCTGGCTTCTGTGCCTGCGGCTAACGCAACTACGATCTCTATTGGGAACCTGCCCGCTGTAGGAAGCTCTGTAGTCGTCCTGGCGGCGGGAGACTTCATCCAACTAGGGTCTTACGTCTACAAGATCACTGCGGACGCTCTAAGGGGCGGCGCGGCCACTGTCAATGCTACGATTCACCGGCCTGTGATTGGTACACCTTCTACGGGTACGTTGACCGCTGTTGGCTCTGCTGTGAGTTTTCCTGTGTACGCAGAGCAGTGCCCGACTTACACTCTGACCCCAATGACCAATGGTGCTTTTGTGAACTGGGACGGTCCTTTTGTGTTTAGGGAGAACGTGGCTCCATGAGTACGACAATGAACGCGCTTTCGAGCGCAAATATAAGACACGCTGAGTTTGTCAGGCTTCAGATTGGCAACCCAGTAACGACGACTTACTCATTCTGCAATGCTGCCGCTCCGATTACGGTTAGTGGCATCACCTTCTCTAACCTCGGGATGCTGCTCCAGCTTGGGGATATTCCTCAAGACATCAAAAGCACATCCGACGACATCACGATCAGCCTGACGGGTATTGATCCTACCAACGTAGGCTTAATACTTTCTTCTAATATCAAAGGCTCCACGGTAGAAATCTGGCGAGGCTTCCTAGATTCAAACAACCAGATCATCACCAGCCCATCAACTCAATTCTTCAAGAGATACACAGGGATCATCAACTCTGTAGGCATCTCTGAAGACTTTAACGATCAGGCTAGGACTCGCGTAGCTACCTGCACCATCTCCTGCACCTCAATGAGGAAGGTTCTCGAGAACCGTATTGCAGGACTCAGGACTAACCAGAAGTCCTGGCAGTTCTACTATCCTAGTGATACATCCATGAACCGCGTTTCTGCGATCTCCAATCAATATTTTGACTTTGGAGCGCCACCACAAACAGGTAGTGTTTCTACTCCAAGCGAAGACAAGTTACCGCAAGAATTCAGAGATCAACCATGATCCGCTTCGCGTCTAAGTTTGACGTACCTGCATGTACCGAGATGATGCGTAGGTACGCAAGCGAGTCGCCTATTGACGCGCTCAGAGACCCTAAAGTACAGAATGATGACTATGTAAAAGCCTTGATTGAGTCTTTGATCATTGGAAGAGGGTTTGTCCTATTGGATGATCAGATGCGAGGCATGTTGGCGGCCATCATCACGCCTAACTTTTGGTGTCCACAAGTCGCAGAGATCAAAGAAGTCGCTTGGTGGGTTCATCCTGAATATAGACAGGGCACAATCGGCGGAAGACTATTCTTTGAGTTTGTGAAGCACTCGGAAGAACTGATCCGAGAAAAACGTGCGGACATCGTATGTGCATCACTCATGCACACAAGTTCTGTGCAAAGTCTTCCAGGCTTCAAGAAGATCGAAACGACATTTGTTAAGGAATAAGATATGCCATCAACGATAATTATTGCTGCTACATATGGTTCAACAGCAGTAGCTGCGGCGGCGTTAGGTACGGTTGGTTTAGCTATTGCTCAATTTGCAATAAATTTTGCTGCGTCTTACATCATCACTCGAGTCTTCGGCCAGAAGGCTCCAACTCAAGTAGACAACGGAGTTAGGCAACAAGTACCTCCTAGCTCTACCAACTCAATCCCTGTCGTTTATGGCGATGCCTGGATGGGAGGCACGTTTGTGGATGCTGTGCTGTCCACAGATCAAAAGACAATGTACTACGTCCTGGCGATCTCTAACATCTCGCCAAACGGACAATTTACTTTTGATAGAACCAAGTTCTACTACGGTGATCGGCTTGTTGCTTTTGACGGTACTGATCCAACTAAAGTTATATCGTTGACTGACGGTGATGGAAACGTAGACACCAAGGTTTCTGGAAACCTATACATCAATCTCTACACCTCGACCACTGCTGGCGTTATCACTAATGTCACAGGGACTTCCCCATCCACGTTCATGGGTGGAAGCGACATTGCTGCTGGCCTACGTTGGACCGGCACTCGGCAGATGAATGGTCTGGCGTTTGCCATCGTCAAACTCATCTATAACCGGGATGCTGGGACGACCTCTCTCCAGCCTGTCACCTTTAAGGTCAAACACGCACTGAACGGGACAGGTGTTGCAAAGCCTGGGGATGTGCTTTACGACTACTTGACCTCCACAACCTACGGAGGAGCGGTTCCTGCGGCTTCAGTCAATACGACTGCCTGCAACGCCTTGAACACTTACTCGGACGCCACGATCACCTACACGCCTTCTGGTGGCGGCTCTTCTACTCAAGCTAGGTATCGAATCAACGGGGTCATTGACACCGGAAGATCGGTCCTAGAAAACGTAGACAACATTCTGACAGCGTGTGACTCTTGGTTGTCTTACCAAGCCTCTACAGGTCAATGGGCTCCGGTAATCAACAAAGCAGAATCTACGGCTTTTGCCTTTAACGACTCCAACATCATTGGAGAGATCAAAGTCTCTGTGGTTGATCTTGCATCTTCTATTAACCAGATCGAAGTCTCATTCCCATTTAAGGACAACAAAGATCAACCGGAGTACGTTTTCCTCCAGACTCCTGCTGGGCTTCTCTATCCTAATGAGCCAGTAAACAAATACTCAACCAGCTTTGATCTGGTTAATGACTCAGTACAAGCTAGTTATCTGGCTAACCGTATTCTTGAGCAGGCCCGAGAAGACCTAATCGTTTCTTTCTCTACTGCATATACAGGTATTCAGGTAGACGCTGGAGATGTGATCTCCGTAACAAATGCAGATTACGGGTGGTCAGCAAAACTATTCCGGGTTACGAAAGTTCAGGAGGCTTCTCTTCCTGATGGAAACCTTGGGGCCAGACTTGAAGCGTCAGAATACAACGCCGCTGTTTACGATGATGGAAGCATCACTCAATTCACGCCTGCTCCTAATTCGTCATTGGCAAGCGTTTATTTCTTCCCTGCACTATCTGCTCCGACATTCTCAGATCAACTTCCCGCGAACAATCCGCCTAAGTTTAGTGTTTCCTGTCAGCTTCCATCTTCAGGAAGAGTAACAACAATCAGTCTGTTTTACACAACTGTAGCTTCCCCTACTCAAACTGATTGGAAGATTTGGGCTACTCAAATATCTCCCAACTCTCAACCATTCACACCTGGGGCGACGATCAAGTTCACGGATGTGATACTTGGTAGCGCGACATATTACTTTGCTTTCAGTGTTTCTAATGAATACGGTTCTTCTCAACTCTCCACAATATCATCTGCTTTTTCTTGGGCAACAATAACTATTGATGCTTCTTTCTATACTTATTTCTCTCCATCATCTATTTCTGTATCAAGAACTGGCGGCACTCCATCATTTACTGGTATCAACCCAAGACTTTACGGATCAACCAGTAGTGGAGCAGTTGATTTTGTTACGTCACAAACAGACTCTGACGCTGCGTTTGTAAATAACACTTGGCGCATCGGCGGAAGCTCAACAACAGGAAATGGAGACATCACCACAACTGGTGGATTGACGCTTGGTTCTATTACTGATGGCGGGACATATGCTCAGTGGGGCACTCCTACAGCGATGAGCAGTACACCGGCTACTTTAAGTGTTCCTGTCAGATACAAAGACAATGCAGGGAATGTTTATCAATATTCTGGTTCTGCATTGCAATTCATCTTTGTAGATAACGGAACCAATGGAGTTGATGGCCTTCAGTACGCTGAACCTACTGTTTACCAGTGGGCAGCGACGATACCAGCAGGCCCGTCTGGATCGGCCACGTATACATGGTCTACAGGATCATTCGGCTCGGCTCCTTCTGGATGGTCTTTGACCCCAGGTTCATCTCCTTCTGTTGGTTTCACGCTTTGGGGAGCGACTGTTAATCTCATCGCTTCTGCTAGCACAACCTCGACCAGCTTCAACTGGACAAGTGCTTCCATAACAGCAAGGGGATATGCAGGCACTAACGGAGCCACAGGAACTAATGGCGCTTCATCAAGGATTTGCTATACATCAACCGACCTAACGGCCCTAAGTTCAAGTCCCGCAACAATTACGACTTCTGGCAGTACAAGTTTCCCTTCTGCTGGCTCATGGGGCGCGACTATTGGAGGCGTAAGTCAAAGCTGGGTAGCGACTCCTCCAGCAATTATTGCTGGGCAATCTGTTTATCAAAGCGATGGTATTTATGACCCAGCGACCGGCAACACGGTTTGGAATGTTCCTTACCTGTCTACTCTTAAAGTTGGGTCATTGTCTGCTATCACGGTAAATACTGGAGCATTGACTGTCCAAGATTCATTGACTATTAGTACAACAGGCAATATTAAAGGTGGTCAAACAGCATATAACACAGGAACTGGCTTTTTCCTTGGTTATTCAGGTGCTGCTTATAAGTTTTCAATCGGTTCATCAACTCAGTCTTTGACTTGGGATGGCACCAGTTTGAATATTGATGGAAAATTAAATTGTACTACAACTTATCAAAGCGGATTGTTTTATACGGTTGCCAAATTTACTGACCCAGGTGGTGCGTTTGCTGCTGATATTACAAATTGGTCAACAAATTCAAAATCAACCGGAACTGCTGTTGTCGGAAGTGCTACTTATTTGGGAGTTTCAGGTAGTACCAGTTCATACCGAGGTGTTCAAGGGACCACAACTGGAGGAGTAACAACCTATGCTGTATATGGCAGTGGAGGCTCTGGAATTGGTATAGGATCAACATCAGCTCATATAGCAGTTGAGGCTACTGCAACTGGCACTGGAACTGCCATTTATGTTAATGGCCCAATGACCATTACTAATACAACAGTGGTTGCAAACCTTAATGCTGATATGGTTGATGGCCGGCATGTTGGAACTGGAAGCAATCAAATACCTATTAACAATGACACTGTAAATCCAGGTCTTGTTGCTGGATATCTTGGTTTTGGAACTAATAAATATTATTTGTCTGGAACTAATGCTACTGGAACTGCAACAGCAACAACGTCTTACACAACTAAGCCTGGAGCCAACAGTACAAATCAATGGTTAAAATTAACAATTAACTCAAGTGATTATTACATACCAATTTGGCCTGCTTAAAGGAAATAACATGAGAACACAGACAATCCCAGAACAAGTCGTTAACGAGGACATCATCTCGTTTGAGCACATAGTTAATTCTTATGTTAGATTTTTGGTTGGCAAGGGTGAAATTGTTGATGGTAAATTTCAACCCTTCCCTTCACAGACCTATGATTCATTTGTGATCTGTGACACGCCAGGGCTAACTGCCGCTGATGGCACAGTGATCAGAGAAGATCGCTTTGACTACACAGAGCTTATGAGCGCGAATCCTTCATGGGCTCCGCATAAGCCTGCTGGAGTCTTTCGTCAAGATGATCTTTGGCACTTTGTTGACTTGATCAGATCAAGGCCATAGAATCATTCAGCCTCGCTGGCCTGCAAGTCTGTAGGTAGCGGTTAACCGGAGTACCGGGATGGCAGTTTTCTCCCAGAACACCCTGAACCAAGTCTCAGGGTTCAACAATCAGATTCTGTCTTCTGAGTTGGTTTACCAGCAGAAGATTTACTGGAATCTGTCCATTAAGAACGCTGGCACTGCAACCAATCTCACTGGTTGCACGATAGATGCCCAGATTGTTCGCCGAGTCGTTTCAAACCTTCAGGATACCCGTAGGGGCCTGTCGTTTGACCTTAGCGACTACACGCCGACTCCGACTCCTATCAATCTGACGATCTCCAACCGCGTGGATGCGGCGGGTACGTTCACGGTTGCAATGGACGACACAACCTGGGTGTTGGTTGGTGATCCTGATCTAGAGATCAACGATCAGAACCCTGCTTGTTTCACAGGCAGGATCAAGATCAGTTTTCCTGCTGGCACAAGCCCTGCGGAGGATGTGATCATCTTCCTGATGTTCCTTGTACGTTCTGACGGGGTGGTGAACACATGAGTTACGAAGTGACCGTCAGCGGGCAGGATGTGTCCGTAACGATTGACCGAGGTGTTGCAGGCCGAGGGGTCAGCAACATCGCTCAAACGGGCTCAGGAGCCAATATCAACTGGGTAGTGACCTATTCAGACGGGACGACCCAAACGCTCGGTCCTGTGGGCTATTCGGCCTATTCTGGTACGTCTCCGATCAACATCGCTGGGTCGGTGATCTCGCTGAACACCGTGCCCATTGCTTCAGGTGGAACTGGTGCTACGGACGCGGCCACAGCCAGGACGAATCTCGGTCTTGGAAGTCTGTCTCTCCAGGCGGCTAACTCGGTTGCGATCACTGGCGGGTCTGTCGCTGTAGCTACACTGAGTGCTACAGGGGCTTTCTCGCTCACGGGTGATCAGGTTCAAGTCTCTGAAGGTGGAACCGGAGCGACTACAGCGCCTGGGGCAAGGACTAACCTCGGTGCTGCTGCTTCTGGAGCGAACACCGACATCACCTCTCTCTTGGGGGTAACTGGTGGTGTAGGGACTGCGGACTACTACGACCTAGACACTGGAGCGACTGTCGCTAACGCTGTTGGTCGTCTTTACTGGAATGGAGCCACGGGAACTGCCCAAATGGGCATGGTTGGTGGCAACGTAACCAGCCAGATCGGCCAGAGTCTTCTTGCGTATGTGGTCAACGCTGAGTCCACCACAATCGGTAAGGGACAAGCGGTCTATCTCTTCCAGGCTCAAGGTAACAAGGCTTCAGTAAAACTAGCCAACAACACTGGCGATCCGACCTCTGCCAAGACATTGGGTCTTGCTGCTGAGAACATCGTTGCCGGTCAGGCTGGCTTTGTGATGTGTCAAGGTGTCTTGGAAGGAGTCAATACCGGTGCTTACGCTGAAGGCGACACCCTATATCTCGGCTCTAGCCCAGGCTCTCTGACAAGCGTTAAGCCTGCTGCGCCTAACCATCTTGTCTATCTTGGTGTAGTCGAGAGGGCTAACGCTGGCAACGGCCAAATCTATGTCCGCGCCCAGAACGGATATGAGCTAGATGAGATTCACGATGTCCAGATCACTGCTCCGACATCTGGTCAGATTCTGATCTACAACGGAACCCTGTGGCAGAACCAGAGTTTCTTCCTTGCCAAGACAGGCTATTCTGTTGGTGGGACTGTTACTCAAGCTACCAGTAAAAATACTGCCGTAACGCTCAATGCGCCAAGCGGTCAGGTTGTAGTGAATGCCTCAAATCTCTTGGTTGGAGCGATTGCTAGGTTTACACTTAACAACACATCGATTGAAGCCAACGATGTTGTTGTAGTGAACAGAAAATCTGGTGGCGGTGATTCCTCGTATCATGTGTGGACCGACAGTGTTTCTGCGGGTTCTTGTGGAATTTGCATTGAAAACGTCAGTGGCGCTCCTTTGGCGCAATCAATCACTTTAGGATTTGTCGTCATCAAAGCGACGGTGTAAGGAAAGAAAATGCCTCAAACGACTATTCTTGCTGCTGGTCAAAGTGCTGCAAATTCTGTGGACATCGTTGTTCCTCAGTACACGGCATTCACGGTGGCTATGTTCTCTGCTTCAACGATTCCTTCTGCATTTAGCTTTACGCTGTATCAGAAGACTCCGAGCGCAAGCGTGAAGGTAGCAACCTTGAGCGCTGAAGTTCCTTCGTTGTCGTTGACTAGTCCGGGAACTTTCTTTGTTTCCAGACCAGATATTACTTCTGGTGGTGTGAACGTAGGCGTCTTTACCGAGTCTTGATATGCTGGTCAAAGCAGCAGTTCGACCAACTGTTCAGCCTGTTGTAACCAATCCGGTTGCAACGGTTGGAATTACTGGATTGGTGTCTGAAGCCGATCCAATCCTCGGACCATCTGTTGATAGAACTTTGGTGCTTGAGTTCAACAATATGGACAACTCATATGCTACTGGTGTTGCGTTGAATCTAGATTTCATCAATTTGAGTTATCAAAGATGGGAACTGCCAACGGAACAAGGTTTGTTCTTGGTACAGGTGTAATATGCCTCTGATCGCAAAATCGTTCTCAAACCTCATCACGTTTACCCGTGCGAGTACGGCAACGTATTTTGCGGCTAATGGCATTTTGACGACAGCGGCGACTAACGAAGTAAGATTCGACTACGACCCGTCAACGTATATCGGAAGAGGCATTTTGATTGAGGAGTCCCGCACCAATTCCATCCGCAACAACACGATGGTTGGGGCGGTGGCTGGGACGCCGGGGACGTTGCCGACGAATTGGGCGTTTACTTCTGGCAGTGGCAACGGAATCACCCGCACTATTGTTGGCACTGGCACAGAAAACGGCATAACGTATATTGATCTTCAATACACCGGAACAGCTATTGGTGCAGGCAACATAAACATCGTTGCGGAGCCCAATAACCAAGTTGCTGCGGTTCAAAACCAAGTTTGGACGTTCACTTGTTACGCCAAGTTAGTTGCAGGGTCGTTTGCAAATACTACAGCACGTACTTTGTTCATAAACAGCTACACGGCAGCAGGCGCGTTTGACGCTAACGCCTCATCACCTAACAGCAACTTTCCAGTAGGCGGGCCAACCAGCGCTGCATTGAACACGCAGAGGTATTTCTATACCGGCACGCTTGCAAGCGCCACAACAGCATTTGTAAACTGTGGAGTGTTCATCACGTACAACGCTGGCGCGGTGATTGATTTTACGATCCGCATCGGCCTGCCTCAGCTAGAGCAAGGTGCCTTCGCAACGAGCGTGATCCCCACCACGACCACAGCCCTCACGCGCTCTGCTGATGTGGCGTCGGTGAATACGTTGGCGCCTTGGTTTAATGCGGTGGAGGGGACTACATATTTTGAAGGTGTGACGTTTGACTCAACTGCGGGTTCTTTTCCTAGAGCTTTTCAATTCAATGACGGCACCAACAGTAACGTCATCCAAGTTACACGTAATCCTTCCTCTGCAAAAGCACGCATGTCTGTTGTTGTCGGTGGTGTAGCGCAAGCAGCTGACGATGCAACAACGTGGACATTAAATACAAATACAAAAGTAGCGTTAGCTTATGCTGTTAATAATTTTGCAATTGTTGCAAACGGCGGCGCAGCTACAACCGATACTTCCGGAACGCTTCCAACCGTAACGAGCCTGTTGCTTGGTAGTCAGTCAGGTACGGTGTCGTTTCTCAACGGCTACCTCCGCCGCATCACCTACTACCCTCGGAGGCTGGCTAACGCTGATCTCCAAAGTCTTACGGTGTAGTCATGGCAAAACCGCGCATTGATCTCACTGGACGCATCTTTGGCCGCTTGACGGTCAAAAGTCGGATTGTTCCTCCAAAGGGTAAGACGTTGTTTGTCTGCGCTTGTGAGTGCGGCAAAGGAGTTACTTTGAACGGTTCTGATCTTCAAAGGGGGAACAATATATCCTGCGGGTGCGTTAAGGCCGCAAGGATAGGTAGCCTTAACTATAAGCACGGCGCAGCATCAAAAGGCGACCTAACTGGCGCATACCGTTCGTGGCGCACCATGAAAGACAGGTGTTACAACGAAAGCCATAATCGGTTCTACGCCTATGGCGCTCGCGGCATTAGTGTGTGCGACCGGTGGCGCGACTCGTTTGAAAACTTTTTGGCCGACATGGGTGAGCGACCTGAAGGCATGAGCCTTGACCGCATCAATGTAAACGGGGACTACACTCCAGAAAATTGCCGGTGGGCATCAACTGTAGAACAATCCCGAAACAAGCGCCACAATATTTGGTATCAGGTTGGTAACGAGCAAATGATTCAGGCGGATGTGGCTAAGATTTTGGGAATACATCCAGCACAAATGCTTGATATGCGCCGCAGAGGTGTTTTGCCACCACACATCCAGGCGATCACTGCTTGACGGGGGAAGATCATGGCACTCGTCAACAAGACCTTCAGCGACATCATCACCTTCACCCGTGCCAGCACGGCCACGTTCTTCAACTCGGCTGGTGTTCTGACCAGCGCAGCGACCAACGCCCCACGCTTCGACTAC
>Ga0315903_10008604_pt1 | contig 12532 bp, 17 predicted proteins | sample LakEriMetagenome_7_FD_203524 | JGI IMG/M metagenome (GOLD analysis project Ga0315903, IMG submission 203524) | Freshwater fungal communities from buoy surface, Lake Erie, Ohio, United States - Buoy 2 MA119 | ecosystem: Environmental > Aquatic > Freshwater > Lake | place: USA: Lake Erie, Ohio...
ACCATAAATGACGAACAAACCCCCGGTTGGACAAACATCCCATCGTAAGGACAACAAATGGCGCTAGTATTAAAAGACCGAGTCAAAGAAACGTCCACAACGGCTGGCACGGGCACACTAACGCTTGACGGTGCGGTAACAGGCTTCCAATCTTTTGCCGCAGTGGGTGATGGCAACACTACGTACTACGCTATTGCAGACAACGCTACAGGCGCGTGGGAAGTGGGTATTGGCACTTACACTTCTTCTGGCACAACGCTGTCCCGTACTACTGTTCTGTCGTCTAGTAATAGTGGGTCGTTGGTATCGTTTACATCCAACCCCAAGGATGTATTTGTAACGTATCCGTCTGAAAAGTCTGTTTATGAAGACGCTGCTGGGGTTGTAGTTCAAACGTCTTTTGGTGCAATTACAGCTACTTCTGCGGCTTTGACTACGGGCACAATTACCACAGCCCCCGCCGCTAATACCGATATTGTTAATAAAACTTACGTTGATACGCTTGTGGCAAGCGGTATTCACTTCCATCAGCCCGTGATGGTTGAAAGCCCTACTAATCTAAACGCGACTTACAACAATGGAACTGCGGGTGTTGGCGCAACGCTTACTAATGCGGGAACGCAAGTTGAATTAATTATTGACGGTATTTTTACATCCCCGGGTGATCGCGTTTTGGTTTATAGCCAAACCAATCCAATCGAGAACGGCATTTATGTTGTCACAGTTGTAGGTACAGTTTCTACAAATTGGGTACTGACACGCTCAAGCGATGCAAACACCTATGTGATTAACAGCGCAAATGGTTTGAGCGAAGGCTCCACAGTTTTTGTTCAATTGGGCGCAACAGGCGCAGGCGAGACGTATACCTGCAACACATCTGGCGTGATTACATTTGGCACAACAGCCATCACATTTGCTCAAATTAGCTCCGCACAGATTTATTCTGCGGGTACAGGGTTAACACTGACCGGTACGCAATTTAGTATTACGCCTACAGGAACGGCTGGCACATACGGCTCGGCTTCTGCGGTTCCTGTGTTTGTGGTGAATGCCCAAGGGCAACTTACGTCTGTAACCAATACCAACATTGCCATCACAGGATCGCAGGTATCGGGCAATATCTCTGGATCGGCTGGGTCTGTGGCAAATGCGCTGACGTTGGGTACATACCTGACGGGCACAAGTTTTAACGGCTCTGCTGCTGTAACAGCAACCGTTGATGCGACTTCAGCCAATACAGCTTCCAAGGTTGTAGCGCGGGATTCTTCTGGCGACTTCTCTGCGGGCACAATTACCGCAGCTTTATCAGGTAACGCAACAACGGCAACCACCGCAACTAACGTAGCTGGCGGGGCGGCTAACCGGATTGTGTACAACACATCGGCTGGAACTACAAACTTTGCGGTAGCTCCCACAACGTCTAGTACCTATCTGTACTGGAACGGCTCTGCCTTTGCTTGGGGCACTGTGGCGCAGGAAACTCCAATTGCTGAAACAAAACAGACAATTTCATCTAACTACACACTGACAACTGCTAAAAACGGATTTAGTGTGGGGCCAGTGACTATAAGTTCTGGCGTAACGGTTACTGTAGGCAGCGGTCAGCGTTGGCTGGTTGTTTAAGGAATAAATATGGCTGTCGTAGATTACACAACAAACCTTGGACTGGCGCTTCCCACAACGGGTGATTTGGCCGGTCTTTGGGGCTATACAGTTAATGACTCAATTACATCCCTGCTGGATTCAGCAGTGGCTGGCACAGTCACATTAAGCGCAGACGCAGACACAACGCTGACTACGACAGACGGCGCAGCCAACCAAGCACGGGCGGCGGTCATTAACTGGACAGCTACGGGCACAGTAACTAGGAACATCAACGCTCCCAAGCACAGTAAAGTGTATGTGGTGTTTAACAACACGGGCGGCACTCAGGCTATTGTGATTCGTGGTGGCCCAACGTCTCCTACTACGGGCGTAACCATTTTGGCTGGCGACCAAGCGATTGTGGCTTGGAACGGTTCTGACTTTGAGAAGGTTGGCGGTGGCCAAGCTGGTGGCTCTACGACTCAGGTTCAGTTTAATGACGGCGGGAACTTTAATGGTTCTGCTGGTCTGACTTGGAACGGCACTACGCTTACGGCAACTAACCTGTCTGCCGGGTCTTTGAGCCTGACCACTACACCTTTGGCTATTGCTTCAGGCGGCACGAACTCTGCGGCTACCCCCACTCTTGGCGGTGTTGGATACGGAACTGGTACAGCCCACGCATATACAGCGGCAGGTACTGCTGGTAAAGTACTGACTGCAAACGGAGCAGCAGCCCCGACTTGGGAAGACGCACCTAACCTCCCAAAAGCCAGCGGTGCGCTTTTGGTTAACACAACGACAGTCAGTGAGAGCTATGTCTTACCGGCTGGCTCAAACGCATTCTCTGTAGGCCCAATCACCATTGCCGACACGTATACTGTTACGGTATCCTCTGGGCAGCGTTGGGTTGTAATTTAGTAAGGAAATAATATGTCGATAATCGCGGCTGGCACAACCACTACCACGGCTTTAAGTAGCACGGGCAATACTGACGGCACGTTGCAGTTTCAAGTTAACGGCACAACTCCATCCGTCACACTGAACACGCTTGGTGCTGTTGGTGTTGGTTCAACTCCAGAGTTTGGCACATCTGGTCAAGTGTTGATTTCGGGCGGCTCCACTGCGGCTCCTACGTGGGGCACTGCTAGTGCTGCAACAACCGCTACAAACTTGGCTGGTGGCTCTAACGGCACGATTCCCTATCAGTCAGCAAGTGGTACAACTCAAATGCTGGCAGTAGGCTCGGCAGGTCAACTGCTCCAAACAAACGGCGCTGGCGCACCAACGTGGGTAGCTCCTCCGGCTGGTGGTTCAATGATTTTCTTATCCACAGTGACTGCAAGCAGTAGTTCAACAGTTGATATTGAAACTACGTTTGACTCTACCTACGATGAGTATGTAATTAAAGTTTCTAATTTAATTCCTGACACTAGCAATGTTCAATTAGTTTCAAGACTTAAAGTTGGGGGCAGTTATGATACTGGCTCTAATTACAGCTCAGCGGCAGTCATGATGACAAGTGCGGGTGATACTTACGCCGGAAATGATGGTGGAACAACCATATTTCTAGCACCAGCTAACATTGGGGCAAATAGACCAACAAGTTTTGAGTATCGTGTACATAGCCCAGCATCTACTTCTTATGCTAAAGGGGTTGATTGGGCGGGATTTTTCTATAGAAACGGAGCAACTTTGGGTGCATGGTTTGCTGGGGGAGGAGTAAATTCAAGTACCAGCGCACTTACAGGGGTTAGATTTTATTTGACTTCTGGGGTCATCACGGCTGGCACTTTCCGTTTGTATGGTATTAAGAAAAGCTAAGGAGTAATCATGACAAGATTCCATGCAACAGTAAATGGTAATGTCCCTTTCACACCAGAAGAAGAGGCTGAGTGGGATGCTATGGAAGCCTCTTATATTCCTCCCACTGCGCCACCCGCACCAACAAAAGAACAACTGCTGGCGCAGCTTGCCGCCCTGTCAGCCCAAATCCAAGCATTGGAGTAAATCATGGCAGTAGTAATCACAGGTAACAACACACCCACCGCTGGCGGCGTAACGTACGGCGACGGGACAACGTATGCAAACACAGCGGCTGGGACTTCTGGTCAGCTTTTGCAAAGCAATGGTGCTTCTGCGCCTACGTGGGCAACAGTAACAGCGACACCCGGTGTAAACGTGCAAACTTTTACTGGCTCCGGCACATGGAGTAAACCCGCTGGTTACGCTTCCACCTCTCGCGTTCTGATTCAATGTTGGGGTGCTGGAGGTTCAGGTTCTAAAAATAGTTTTGCTTGTTGCGGTATTATTAAACAAGGAGGCGGCGGTGGTGGTGGTGGTTATAACTACCGTTGGACGACCTTGTCTGCTTTGGGCGCTACAGAAACGGTAACTATTGGCGCAGGAGGCACGGCTGTTTCGGCAGCAAATACTTCAGGAAATTCAGGAGGCACAACATCTTTTGGCTCTTTGACGTACGCGTATGGAGGAGCAGGAGGATCATCAGGTGGAGCGGGCGGCGGTGGCGGTGGTCAGTTGAGTGCAGGTTCTGGCGCTCAAAGCGGGTCTCCAACGCCGGCTTCAATAAATGTAGGAAACTCGATTTTCCCAGAAGGTGCTGGCGGGGCCAATGGAACAAGTTCCTCAAATGCTCCCGGCGTATCAGCTCTTTACAAAGGCGGAGGCGGCGGCGCGACTTTCTATAGCCTTGGAAATTATGGACAAGGTGCTAACGGAGGAGCGGCTGTATGGGGTGGTGGCGGTGGCGGTGGCGGAGGATATGACGTAACGTACGGCCCCGGCACAGGCGGTGCAAGCAGCTATGGCGGAGCAGGTAGCAATGGCACTACTACAACCGCAGCATCAGCAGGCACTCAACCCGGCGGTGGCGGTGGCGGCACTAAAACAGGCACTAGCGGCGCTGGCGGTGCTGGTCAAGTAATTGTTACCGTGTTTGCAGGAGTTTGATATGCTTTATAAATGCGTGATAAACAGTAATACAAAAATTGTTGAGAATGTAATTGTTATTGCTAATGGTGTTGAATGGAGTCCTCCGCAGGGTTTTGAATTTGCCCCAAAGCATGACGGCAACATTGGAGATCAGTGGGACGGCACTAAATTTGTTGCGCCTGTGGTTGTTGATGAAACCTTAGAGGTTGCAGGGGAGGAGCCAGATGTTATTGGTTAAGCCTATATCTCTTGGAGACATTCGCGGCTCTATGTACGACTTTGAGTTTGTTGGCGACATTTTGCAAAAACATGTACACGATGAAACTAATGTACACATTACTATTGTGACGCGTGGCAGTATCAAAGCGTACTCTCATGATTGGGAAAAAGAAGCAATTGCTGGGCAAATTTTAAATTTTAAACCGGGTGAGCCACATGAATTTATGGCTTTGGAAGACAATACGCGAATCATTAACATCATCAAAAAGTATGGTGGTGTTTCCAATGATTACATTCAGGAGTAACACATGGCAAGCTCGATAAATTCTGACAACGGCGTAGTATCCGGCTCTTCAGGAGTCAAAACGACAGCCGACACCAGCGGTGTTTTGGCATTGCAATCCAACGGCACTACGGGTCTGACGCTTAATACGTCTCTGGCTATCGGTGTGGGCTCTGGTAATGCAACCGGCACCTCGGGGCAACTGTTAACTTCGGCAGGGTCTGGTGCTGCGCCAACTTGGTCTGATGCGCCCGCTGGCGGAGCGCAGGGCTTCGTGACACAATATCAAGGCATATCCGCCCCACCAACGGTCAATTCTTTTTCAATTGCCTTAATTTAAGGAGTAATCATGGCATCAACCGCACAATATGCGTCGACCCCCAAGTTTGGGTCGGCAACTTTAACAACAGCAGACACCTCTCTGACTGCACCCTCAACAGTCGGAACAATCGTAAGCGCAGGCGCTTCTGGTACTCGCATCGACTACATCGACATTCAAGGCGTGGCGACCACTGTGGCGGGTTTAATTAACCTGTTTGTTTATGACGGCACAAACTACATTTTGTGGAATCAAGTGCCTGTGATTGCTATTACTTCAAGCACAACAGCACCAGCGTTTTCGGCTGTTTTGTCAAGCAACAACAATTCAAACATCATGCCGTTGACATTGCCAACAGGCTATTCTCTACGTGCTACCACATCGGTAGCGCAGACGGGCGTTCGTGTAACTGCTTATGGAGGTGACTTCTAATGAATCAAGGTATGTATGGGTATGGGTTGCCACCTAATCAAGCAACCCGCGTGGCTCCACCTGAGTGGAAAAACGCTAAGTTAATCGTAACAACAACTTCATCAGAAACTGTTCCATTAAATGTTTATCAAATGGGCGTTGCCGTATTTGGTGGTGGTGGTGGCGGTGCTGGTAATGATGGAGCGGCTGGTGTTCGCGCACAAGGTGGTGGTGGCGGTGGATTTGCCTTTGGCATTATTGATGTCATACCCGGTCAAACTTTAGCCACTATAACAATTGGCGCGGCAGGCACGGCAGGCAATAACGCTGTTGGTGTTGCTGGTGGGACATCAAGTTATGGTTCTCTTTTAACAGCCACAGGTGGAAGTGGTGGAAGTAGAACTAGCGGTGTAAATAGCGCTGGCGGAACAGGAACCGCTTCTGCATCTTTACGCGGGGCTATGACTGCTAGTGGCGGCATTGGTTTTGGGTCTACTGATACTGGTGGCACGGGCGGTGGCGGTGCTGGTTCTTTTTATGGAGATGGCGGCCCGTCTGTTCGCGCTGGCGCGGCGGCTGACTCTTGCCAAAGTGGCGGTGGTGGTCTTGGGCCGTTTGCATGGGGCGGTAATAGTAGCGGTACTGGTGCTGTAGCCTCTGGTGGCGGTGGTTCTGGTTCATGTGGGGGCGGTGATGGCGGTGGCGGCGGTGGCGGCGGCACTGGTGGCCCCTCTGTTAATAATAGTACTGGTAGTGGTTTGTCTGGGGTTGGTGCTAGTTCAACTACACAGGCAACTGCCGGACCATCCACTAAGAGTGTATTTTTACGGTTGATTGAACGCTCATTAGATGGCGGTGGCGGTGCAAATACTGCCGGTTTTGTTAATGGTAGTTTAGGCGGCGGTGGTGGTGGCGCTGGTAGTACAGGCGGCGCTGGTGGATTTGGCGGCGGTGGCGGTAGACCTAGTTCGTCAGGTCGGGGTGGTCAAGGGGGATTTGGCGCTGGAGGATCTTCAGGCAACGGTTCTGCTGGGGTTGGTGGTGCTGGCGGTATAGGTGGCGGTGGTGGCGCTAGTAGCACTACTGCCACTCTTGGCGGCGTAGGCGGTCAAGGCGCAGTAATTCTCTATTGGACTGAAGGATACTAATCATGAAATACGCATGGATTGAAAACGACAAGATTCGTGATATTGCTCATAGCAACCCCGAAGAAATTTACCACCCTGATGTTGCGGTGTTCTACAACACGCAAGTGCCTGACGATGCAGTCAATGGTGATGGTTGGGTGAATGGTGCTTTGGTTAAGCCTGTAGTTGTTGAGCCAACACCCGCACCTCGTCAATGGACTGCTGACAGTTTCCGCACTGGCATGACGCTGGCTGAGAAGACTAAGTGGGACAACGACAGCGCACCAGAAATCAAGACTGTCAAAGCTGAACTGCCTCAAGAGTTGGCTGGTGCTACTGAGTTGTTGGAATTCTTGGTTGCAGCAAACGTAATAGCTGAAGCCTCTAAAACCAAAATCTTGGCGTAGTCATGATTGCATGGAGTTGGATGTGGTGAATGCGCTGGCTTTTGATGCTCTTTTTGGTGTTTCTACCGGGAGCAGCCAGCCAAGACAGAAAGACTGAATATCGCTGTGTGCGATGGGCGTGGACGGGTGATGTCTACAACCGCAAAGTAGTATGCCTTGAGTGGCAAAAGGTTAGAAGATGATTGATCCGATCACGGCGCTAGAAGGATTGCAAACTGCAATCAGTGTCGTTAAGAAAGCTAGTAAAGTCGCTAGTGATCTGGCAGGTCTAACGCCGTCAATCGCCAAGCTTTTTGATGCCAAGTCAACCGCTACGAAAGCCATGCTCCAAGCCAAGCGTACAGGCGGTAAGTCTAACCTTGGTGCGGCGTTACAAATTGAGATGGCTTTGGATGAGGCCAAGCGGTTTGAAGAGCAGTTAAAAATGTTGTTCATGCAAGCTGGGCGCATAGACGTGTGGAATGCAACCAAAGCCCGTCAAGCTGAAATGGACAGGGATGATGCCAAAGAGATGGCGGCCTTACACGCTGAAGAGAAAAGGCGCAAAGAGGCCGAAGCTGAACAAATGCAGTGGGCAGTTGCCATTGTGATTATTGTGATGTTTATTGGCGCTGTTGGCTGGGGAATCAATGAAGTATCTGATCTGTGTGCTAGATCAAGGTGTGGGCGGTGAATGAGTACCAAAAACAGTTTGACCTTTTCCTCAAAGTCTTTGTCAGGCTGTGCATTGCGTGGTGGGTACTTGGACTGCTCCGCTTCCTGCCAGATGAGTTGGCAGGGAAAATTGTCAATAAACTACTTGGAATGATAGGACTAGGATAATGCTGACTTTACTTTCAACCTTGATCTCGTTCTTGATGGGCGGCTTGCCCAAGTTGCTAGACTTCTTTCAAGACCGTGCAGACAAGCTACATGAACTAAACCTTGCTCGGCTACAGATTGAGCGTGAGTTGGAACTACGCAAGGCTGGCTTTGAAGCGCAGGAGCGCATTGAGCATATCCGGTCAGAGCAGTTAGCAACCGAGAGCGCAGCCAACACCCAGCAAGTCTTGATTGGCGCACAGCAGGCCGAAATGCAGGCCATTTACGCCCACGATGAAAGTTTAAACGAGGGAACGTCCCAGTGGATGAAGAACCTCCGAGCCAGCGTTCGCCCTGTCATTACCTACGGCTTTTTCTTCCTGCTGTTGTTTGTGGATGTTGGCCTGTTTGCCTACGGCTGGCATCAAGGTACATCGTTTGTAGAGTTAGCCGAGATGCTGTGGGACTCTGACACCCAAGCCCTGTTTGCTTCTATCATTGCTTTCCACTTTGGTGGTCGGGCGTTTGGTAAATGAACATCTCAGAAAAGTGCCTGCACATGATCCGCCATCACGAGGGGGTCAGGCAGAATCCGTATAAATGTCCAGCAAAATTGTGGACTGTGGGCGTTGGGCACGTTATGTTTCCAGAGCAGGGCAAGCTCAAGATAGACCAGCGGGATGCCTTTGTGCCACCGCCAGAGTCTATGCGTAAGCACAGCATGGAGGAAGTCAATGAAATACTTAAGGCCGATCTTGCTAGGTTTGAGTGAGGCGTGGCTACCTATTGTCCTGTTCCTCTTACTCAAGGACAGTTTGACGCACTTGTATCGTTTTCATTCAATGTTGGGCTAGGCACACTTCAGCGGTCAACCATGCGTCAGAAAGTAATTCGTGGTGATATGGCGGGCGCAGCAGAAGAGCTCTTGAAGTATTGCATGGCGGGGGGTAAAATTCTCAAAGGGCTACAGAAACGTCGTATTGACGAACGAGCCGTGTTTCTATCCTAGGACTGCCGATGCCATTACAAAAAATTCTGTTTAAGCCGGGCGTCAACCGGGAGAACACTAGGTATACGACCGAAGGGGGTTGGTACGAGTGCGACAAAATCCGTTTCCGTCAAGGCAACCCAGAAGTTATTGGCGGCTGGGAACGCATCTCTGCGTCTACGTTTCTTGGCATCTGCCGTTCCTTGTGGAATTGGGTCACGCTAGATAACCTCAACCTTGTGGGTGTCGGCACTAACCTTAAGTTCTACATTGAGTCTGGCGGTGGTTACAACGACATCACGCCGATTCGCTCTACAGTTACGCTTAACAACCCATTTACGGCTACGTTAGGCTCGGCTGTTATCACTGTGACCGATACTGCGCATGGCTGCGGTACTGGAGACTTCGTAGTGTTTAGCGGCGCTGTTGGGCTTGGCGGTAACGTAACCGCAGGCGTCCTAAATTTATCCACAGGCTACCAAGTTACAGTTATTGACGTTGACTCCTACACAATCACTGTTGGCGTAAATGCCAACGCTACGGACGTATCAGGTTCTCCCGGTGGTGGGGCTTCGGTTGTTGCGGCTCACCAACTTAATGTTGGCCCGGCTATTCAAGTGCCGTTAGTGGGCTGGGGTGCTGGTGGCTGGGGCGCTGGTGGTTGGGGTGAAGGCGTCTCTAACACGCTGGGTTTGCAGTTGTGGAACCAAATTAACTACGGCGAAGATTTGCTGTTTGGCCCCCGTGGACAAGGCATTTACTATTGGGATGCATCCGTAGGTTCAGCCCTCACAACTCGCGGGGTTAACTTAAATACCCTTGGCGGCACAGTGTCCTTTACAAACGCTTCGCCGACTGTGGTGACTTCTACTGTTTTATTTACAGAAGGCGCGGCGCTTAAATTTTCTGGTGGTTCGTTACCAACAGGCATTACTGCGGGGACTACGTACTATGTATTCCAAGTTAATGGCCTGACTTTTAACCTGCTGGACTCTGCTGGCGCAGAGGTAAACACTACTTCTTCTGGTACGGGTGCAGTGTCTACTATTGTTGACGTGCCAACTGCGGTGAACTCCTTTACAGTCTCAGACTCCTCACGCTTTGTGATTGCGTTTGGTTGCAACGACTATGGTGAGACAGCTATTGACCCTCTGCTAATCCGCTGGTCAGCGCAAGATGACTTGTACAACTGGACGCCAGACCCCACCAATCAGGCAGGGTTTACCCGACTGTCCCACGGCTCTGAGATCATAACGTCCATCCAGACTCGTCAAGAGATTGTGGTGTTTACGGACTCAAGCGTTTACTCACTCCAGTACCTTGGCCCCCCATACGTGTGGGCACCGCAGTTGCTTGGCGACAACATCTCCATCATCAGTCCTAACTCGGTAGCGCAGGCTTCGGGTATTGTGTATTGGATGGGCGTGGATAAGTTCTATGCCTATGATGGCCGTATACAAACGCTTAACTGCGACTTGCGCCGCTTCATCTTCCAAGACATTAACCTTGACCAAGAATCGCAGGTATTTGCAGGTACAAACGAAGGCTTTAATGAAGTCTGGTGGTTCTATTGCTCTGCCGACGTAACAGCGGTTGATCGCTACGTGGTGTATAACTACCTTGAGAAAATTTGGTACTACGGCACGCTGGCACGAACAGCTTGGCTAGACTCTGGCTTGCAGCCCTCCCCACTGGCGGCTACATACACCTACAACTTGGTTAACCAAGAGCAAGGGCTGGATGATAAAGAAACCGCTACAACTGCTGCGATTAACGCTTATATTAGTTCGTCTGAGTTTGATATTGGCGATGGCCACAATTTTGGTTTCGTCTGGCGCGTACTGCCTGACCTCACCTTTGAAGACTCTGTAAACTCCCCTACAGGAGTACTGCCCACAGTAACCATGACGCTGTACGGTCTGGCAAATTCAGGCTCAGGGCAGACAAGTACCGCCGCGCAGCCTGTGGTTAAGGGCAATACATACGTACTTACAGAAGAGTTCACGGGTCAGATATTTACCCGCATGCGCGGTCGCCAGATGATTTTTAAGATTGGCTCCAACCAGATTGGCACGGCTTGGCAGCTTGGCGCTCCGCGTATAGATATTAGACCGGACGGCAGACGCTAATGTCTCAAAAGGTTATTAACCCTGCTGCACCCAATTTACCACTGGGGCCGGATCAGTACGAACGCCGTTATCAGGATCAATTTTCTAATGTCTTGCGTCTGTACTTTAATCAACTGCGCAATGCGTTGGGTGAATTGTTCGGTATAAACGGGGGGCAATACATTAGCTTCCCTCATATTGCCGCCTCCGACGGAGCGCTCCAGTACGCAACTGCGGCAAACACCCCAACCATAGTTCAGTGGACTTCGTTAGATGCAGGTAGTGGGTTTACGCTAAATGTAAACAATACAGCTACAGCCCAGATTACTGGTATCTATAAGATAACCTACAGCCTTCAGTTTGCTAATAATGACAACGCCATTCATGACGCTATTGTTTGGCTGCGGATAAACGGTTCTACTTCTGCCGCTGATGTAGCAAATTCAACAACTATTTTTACCCTACAAGCTAGGAAAAGTGCGCTACTTCCAAACTTTGTTTGCGGCTATTCTGAAGTTGTGTTTACATTAAACGCAGGGGACTCTGTTGGGCTGTGGTGGGGTACAAATCAAGCAGCCACATCTGGTGGGGCAACAGGCATCTACATTGACTACCAAACCGCCCAAACAACCCCTATGCCATACCCAGCCGTCCCATCAGCGATTGGGTCAATAACATTTGTCTCCGCGCTACCAACATGATATTATCAAACAACTCCCATTTTGAGAGGCAACTATGAGCCTTGCTGTACTAGCCGACCACATGGCATCCAAGGGTCGCGGCCCTGACTCGATGCTTATCCACATGTCCCCACGTGAAGTGCAGGGACTACAAGCGTTGGCCATGAAGCATGGCGGCTCCCTTACCATTAACCCAGAAACTGGTCTCCCTGAAGCTGGCTTCTTAGATAAGTTGCTCCCAGCAATTATTGGTTTTGCCTTAGCCCCCATGACTGCGGGCACGTCTTTGGCTTTCCTTGGCGCAACCCCACTTGCTTCGGCAATGACTGTGGGCGCTCTTCAAACTTTGCGTACTGGTGATTTAGGCAAAGGATTTATGGCGGGTGTTAGCGCTTATGGTGGTGCTGGATTACAAGCAGGTTTGACTACTGCTGGGGCAACTACGCTTGCCGGAGAAAACATTGCAACAGAAGCGGCTAAAAATGCTGCTTTAGAGGGTGTCACACTTCCAGCAGACTATGCTGAGTTAGCAGCAAGAACAGCTACGCCAGATCAAATAGCGGCGGCTAAAGCAGCGGCCAGCCCAATGGATTTAATAAGCACCGGGGCTAAATCCGCAACAGCTAGCCCAGAAGCAATGGCCGGTTTTGCCA
>Ga0315903_10008607_pt1 | contig 12530 bp, 11 predicted proteins | sample LakEriMetagenome_7_FD_203524 | JGI IMG/M metagenome (GOLD analysis project Ga0315903, IMG submission 203524) | Freshwater fungal communities from buoy surface, Lake Erie, Ohio, United States - Buoy 2 MA119 | ecosystem: Environmental > Aquatic > Freshwater > Lake | place: USA: Lake Erie, Ohio...
TCAAGAACTTCAAGGACCAGCCCCACAACTGGGGCGATCCGATCAGCTGAGACAACAGCCTCCACACGACGAACCGGGACACGAGACCATGACCTTCCGCACGCTCAACGGCGCTGACCTCAAAGGCAAGACCGCGCTCGTCCGCGTGGATTTCAACGTTCCGATGGAAGAGGGAAAGGTCACCGACGACACCCGCCTGCGCGCCGCCCTGCCGACGATCGAGCTGCTCGCGAAGGCCGGCGCCAAGACCGCCCTGCTCGCCCACTTCGACCGACCCAAGGGCAAGCGCGTGCCGGAGATGAGCCTCAAGCCGCTGGTCGACGATCTCTCCGCGCTGGTCGGCAAGCCGGTCGCCTGGGCCGATGACTGCATCGGCGATCCGGCGGCAAGCGTGATCCGTGACATGCAGCCGGGCGATGTCGCCCTGCTCGAAAACGTCCGCTTCCACGCCGGGGAAGAAAAGAACGATCCCGCCTTCGCCGCCGAGCTCGCAAAACTTGGCGACATCTATGTCAACGACGCTTTCTCCGCCGCCCATCGCGCGCACGCCTCAACCGAAGGAATCGCGAAGCTGCTGCCCGCCTATCCCGGCCTCTCGATGGAGCGCGAGCTGTCCGCCCTCGACGCCGCGCTCGGCAATCCGCAGCGCCCCGTGATGGGCATCGTCGGCGGCTCGAAGGTCTCCACCAAGCTGGACCTGCTCAAGAACCTCGTCACCAAGCTCGACAAGCTCGCCATCGGCGGCGGCATGGCCAACACCTTCCTCTATGCGCAGGGCCACGATGTCGGCGCCTCCTATTGCGAGAAGGACCTCGCCGAGACCGCGCGCGAGATCATCCGCCTCGCCGGCCACAACAACTGCAAGCTCTTCCTGCCGCTCGACATCGTGGTCGCCGAGCAGATGGCGTCCGGCGTCCCCACGCGCGTGCGCAATCTCGGCAACGTCGACGACCATGAGCGTATCCTCGACGCCGGCCCCGAAACCGTCGCCCGCCTCAAGCGCGCCATGGGCAATTCGAAGACGCTGGTCTGGAACGGGCCCCTTGGGGTGTTCGAGATTCCTCCTTTCCAGCGCGGCACGATGGAAGCCGCCTGGCACGCCGCCCAGCTCTGTCGCGAAGGCAAGCTGATCGCCGTCGCCGGCGGCGGCGACACGGTCTCCGCGCTGAATGCAGCGGGGGTCGCCATCGACTTCACCTTCGTCTCAACGGCAGGCGGCGCTTTCCTGGAATGGATGGAAGGCAAGGAACTGCCGGGGGTTGAGGCGCTGAAGGTCTAGCGCGCTCGGCGAGACGCGACCGCTTGACCCTTGCCTTCCGCGCCTCGCTTTGCCATCCGCATCCAGCAGATCTGAGCAGGAGCTCCCATGACCATTCGTTTTGACGGCAAGGTCGCCATCGTCACCGGCGGCGGCAATGGGCTTGGCCGGAACCACTGCCTCCAGCTGGCGAAGCTGGGGGCGAAGGTCGTCGTCAACGATCTCGGCGGCTCCGTCGACGGCTCCGGTGGTTCGATCTCTGCGGCCGAAAGCGTCGCCAAGGAAATCCGCGACGGCGGCGGCGAAGCCATCGGCAATGGCGCCGATATCACCAAACTCGACCAGGTCGAGGCGATGGTCGCGGAGGCCAAAGCAAAATGGAGCCGCGTCGACATCCTGATCAACAATGCCGGCATCCTGCGCGACAAGTCGTTCGCCAAGATGACGATGGACGACTTCAAGAAGGTGGTCGACGTCCACCTGTTCGGCACGGCCAACTGCACCAAGGCCGTGTGGGATACGATGCGCGAACAGAACTACGGCCGGATCATGCTCACCTCGTCCGCATCCGGCATCTATGGAAACTTCGGCCAGTCCAACTACGGCGCCGCGAAGGCCGCCATGATCGGCTTCATGAACGTGCTTCACCAGGAAGGCGCGAAGAACAACATTCGCATCAACACGCTGGCGCCCACCGCCGCGACGCGCATGCTCGATGGTCTCTTCCCCGAGCCAGTTGCAGCCCTGATGGGCCCTGAGCTGGTGACGCCTGGCGTGCTCTATCTCGTCAGCGAGAATGCCCCGTCGAAAACCATTCTCGGCGCCGGCGCCGGCTGCTTCTCGGTCGTCCACATCTACGAAACACCCGCCGTCTTCCTCGGCGGCGCAGGCGCCACGGTCGATGATGTCGCCGCCAACTGGAGCCGGATATCCGATCCAACCGGCGAGACCGCTCTCGACGGCGCCTTCGGCCAGACCGGAAAATTCGCCGCCGCAGCCGCAGAGGCGCTGGGCGTCAAGCTGGGCGGTTAGCCGCCGCACCGAACCCGCCCCCCCTTGCCTCCCGTGGCATTGCGTGACTGACTTTGGAAAACGTCAGAAACGACCACGGGGAGGACGCAATGGCCTATGTCGAAGGGCGGATCATCCACGACGCGGACAGCCACCTGATGGAGCTGTCCGACTGCCTCGATCCGTATCTCGAAGCACGTCTCCTGGCTCGCTATCGCGCCCTGCCGGGCTTCATTGATCGTGCCGCGCGACAGAAGGCGGAACAGGCTCGCGCGGCGCATGCTGACGCGACCTTCCGCTCCGGGGCCGAGTCCAACATACTGCTGCGCAAGAACTACGAGGCTCAGGGCGCCTTCATCGCCGATGACAGACCGGCGGCGCTGAATGCGCTGGGCTTCGCCAGTCAACTCGTCTTCACCACCTGGTGCCTCGGCAATTTCGGGCTCGACCAGGGCGACGACATGGAGCTGTGCTACGCGGTCGCCGACGCACACAACCGCATGATGACCGACTTCTGCAAGGTCGATCGCCGCCTGCTGCCCACCGCCCAGATTCCGATTGTGGATATCCCGCGCGCCGCCGCCTGCGCAAAGATGGCGATCGACCTCGGCGCGAAGGCGCTGATGGTCCCCTCGAAATGTCCGCAGCGCCATTCGCCAAGCCATGTCGGGCTCGATCCGGTGTGGGCGATGGCGCAGGAGGCGGGCATCCCGATCCTGTTCCATGTCGGCGGCGAGGAGAAGCTGGACCCCGCCTACAAGGCCAATGGCCTGCCGCCCGTGCCCGACTTCCACGGCGGCGACGACAACTTCACGTCGGTCAGCTACATGCCGATCCCGAACGCCGCCATGCAGACGCTGGCGACGATGATCTTCGATGGCGTGTTCGACCGTTTCCGCGATCTCAAGTTTGGCGCGATCGAACTTGGCGCGGCGTGGGTTCCCGGCTGGATGCGGTCGATGGATTCGGCGGCGTCCGCCTTCATCAAGAACGAGACACGCCTGCAAAAACTCTCAGCCAGACCCAGCGAGATCGTGCGTCGGCAGCTGCGCGTCACGCCCTATCCGCACGAGGACGCAGGATGGATCGCCCGAGAAGCGGGCGCCGAAGTCTGCATGTTTTCCTCCGACTACCCGCATGTCGAAGGGGGACGGAATCCCCTCAAGCGATTCGACACAGCGATGGAGGGCTGCTCGTCTGCGGCGATCGATGCGTTCTATGCCGGCAATTTCATCGACATGATGGGCCACGCACTGGCGGAGGACCTGCGCCGCCCTGCACACCTGCGCGCGGCCTGACACTGGACTCACGATCAGGATTGCGCGCGCCGCCTGCGTCGTAAGTCTCTGCGGCCGGATCGGTCTCGTCGTACGGCCAGTGTGCTGCAAAGATGTCGTAGGTGGTGCGCCCCAGAATCAGATCGAACGGCTTTGCGAACAGCGCTCCGACTGCCCCGATGGCGGCCTCGCTCCGGAACGGCGCGATCCAGCCACCGTACGAGAAACCGCCTGTGGTGTCCTCCTCAGGCCCGCCCGGAGCCTGCATCACGCCGTCCAGGCTCACAAATACACCCACCGTAAGCTTCCGCATGCTCATCCCTTGCCTGGCGCCTCGTCTCGAGGAGCGCGCCAGACAGGCCTGGGCCGACATCCCGCCGCAGCTTCGTGGCCGCTGTTCGGTTTTGTACTGAATGACCACGTGTTACAGCCACAGGCATCCGATCCGTCGCCCAAGAGTTGACCCGCGTCGGCTCTGCCTTCAAAAGGCGAAAACACGGTTCTCAGGGGAAGTCAGATGGCGCGTATCACGCTGCGGCAGTTGCTCGATCACGCAGCCGAGCACAGCTACGGTCTGCCGGCGTTCAACATCAACAACATGGAACAGGCCCTCGCCATCATGGAGGCGGCCGACAAGGTCAACGCCCCCGTTATCATGCAGGCCTCGCGCGGCGCCCGCTCCTACGCCAACGACATCGTGCTGAAGCACATCATCGACGCCTGCGCAGAGATGTATCCCCACATCCCGATCTGCATGCACCAGGACCATGGCAATGGCCCCGCCACCTGTGCGACCGCGATCCAGTTCGGCTTCACGTCCGTGATGATGGACGGCTCGCTCAAGGAAGATGCAAAGACCCCCGCCGACTACGCGTACAATGTCGACGTGACCCGCAAGGTCGTCGAGATGGCGCATGCGTGCGGCGTCTCGGTCGAGGGTGAGCTCGGCGTGCTTGGCTCGCTGGAGACCGGCATGGGCGAGAAGGAAGATGGTCACGGCTTCGACGGCAAGCTGGATCACTCGCAGCTTCTCACCGATCCAGACCAGGCGGTCGATTTCGTGAAGGCCACGCACGTCGACGCGCTCGCCATCGCCATGGGCACCAGCCACGGCGCCTACAAGTTCTCGCGCAAGCCCGACGGCGAGGTCCTCGCCATGAACGTGATCGAGGAAATCCACCGCCGCCTGCCGAATACGCACCTCGTCATGCACGGCTCTTCCTCCGTGCCGCAGGACCTGCAGGACGAGATCAACAAGTATGGCGGGAAGATGCCGCAAACCTGGGGCGTGCCGGTGGAGGAGATCCAGCGCGGCATCAAGCACGGCGTGCGCAAGATCAACATCGACACCGACAACCGCATGGCGATGACGGCTGCGATCCGCAAACTGTTCGCCGACAAGCCCGGCGAGTTCGATCCGCGCAGCTACCTCAAGCCCGCCAAGGAAGCGATGCGCAAGGTCTGCATCCAGCGCTATCAGGAGTTCGGCTGCGAAGGCATGGCCGGCAAGATCCAGCCAGTCTCGCTCGCCATGATGGCCAAGGACTACACCGCCGGAAAACTCGACCCGAAATTCTCGGCCTCGGCTGCGAAAGTGGCGGCGGAATAACTCTACACAACCTGTGGGAAACGAAAGCGGCGCGATCTCTGGATCACGCCGCTTTTCATCTGGCCTGTAGGTATTCGAGGGATCTTCGTCCTGTGGGCCGGTTGTGGATCACCCTGTGGGCGATAACCTGCGGCATGCTCGAGATGCGCCCCAACTGCGAATGCTGCGACACCGATCTCGATCCGTCGGGAACGGACGCCCGTATCTGTTCCTTCGAATGCACGTTCTGCGCGGCTTGCGCGGACGGAACACTGAACGGGAAATGTCCCAAATGCGGCGGGGTGCTGGTGCAGCGCCCGTCGCGCCACGCTGACAAGCTTGCCAGGTTTCCCGCCTCGACGAAGCGTATCGTGAAGGCCGGCGGATGCGCGCCCTGATCTTGCCCCGCCCGGCCCGCAGGCGTACCCCTCGCGCATGTCGCGCCGCTGCCGCCTTTACCTCATCACGCCGCCCGAGATCGCGGACATCGCGGCGTTCTCGCGCCAGCTCGATGAAGCGCTCGACGCAGGCGACGTCGCCTCGTTGCAGATCCGCCTCAAGTCGCGCGACGGCGTCCCGGCGCCCGACCACCACATCCTCGAACTCGGCCGCCACATCATCCCCCGCGCGCAGGACCGCGGCGTCGCGGTGCTCGTGAATGACAGGCCGGACCTTGCCGTAGAACTCGGCGCCGACGGCGTCCATATCGGCCAGACAGACATGGCCTACGCACAGGCGCGCAAGCTGGTCGGGCAAGAGGCCATCGTCGGCGTCACCTGCCACGACAGCCGACACCTCGCGCTGGACGCAGGAGACGCCGGCGCCGACTATGTCGCCTTCGGCGCCTTCTACCCGACCGACACCAAGGACCCCAAGGCCCGCGCCGAGCCCGAGCTGCTCACCTGGTGGCAGCAGATGATCGAACTGCCCTGCGTCGCCATCGGCGGGATCACGGTAAACAACGCAAAACCGCTGGTTGAAGCCGGGGCGGATTTCCTCGCCGTCTCAGCCGGCGTCTGGCGGGCGGAGGGCGGCCCGCGCGTTGCTGTGCAGGCCTTCAACGCCATCTTCGACGAGTTGGCGACCTGATCGCCGCACCCCCTGCAGGCGATCAAAGCTTGCACTTTCAGCCATGAAAGCTATGGGAACGGCCCCACTACAAGGCTGTTTGACATGTCCCGTCCCTCCCCCACCGTCAGTGTGATGATGGATGCCGCGCGCGCCGCGGGCCGCAGGCTGATCCGCGATTTCGGCGAGGTCGAGAACCTGCAGGTGTCGCGCAAGGGCCCGGCCGACTTCGTCTCCGCCGCCGACAAGAAGGCCGAGGAGATCATCCTCAAGAGCCTGCAGAAGACCCGCCCCGGCTATGGCTACCTGATGGAAGAAGCCGGCGAGATCGTCGGCTCCGACAAGACGCACCGCTTCGTGGTCGACCCACTCGATGGCACGCTGAACTTCCTGCACGGCATTCCGCACTTCGCCGTCTCCATCGCGCTCGAGCGCGAAGGCAAGCTGCGGGCCGGAGTGATCTTCGATCCTATGCGCAACGAAACTTTCTGGGCCGAAGATGGCGAGGGCGCCTGGCTTGACAACAAGCGCCTGCGTGTCAGCGCCCGCCGCAAGCTCAACGATGCCGTCGTCACCACCGGCATCCCGCAACTTGGCGTAAATGGCGGCGAGCTCTTCCTCGACGAACTCGCGCGCGTCCGCCAGGAAGTCGCCGCGGTGCGCCGCTTCGGGTCAGCGGCGCTCGACCTCGCCTGGGTCGCCGCCGGACGCTTCGACGGCTTCTGGGAGCGCAAGCTCTCGCCATGGGACATCGCAGCCGGCTTCCTGCTGGTGCAGGAAGCAGGCGGCGTGATCACCGGCCTCGGCAAGTCTGTCCCCATGAAAGGCGACTTCGTCGCCGCCAACACCAGCCTCGCGCCGAAGCTGGTCGAGGTCATCGAAGGCAAACTCAAGAAGCCAGCGCCAGGTCACCCGAAGCTGCGGCCGCTCTGAGAGGCCAAACCTTTCGCAACGGAGGCGGCGCCAATCCCCTCCACGGCCTCGTGGTTCACCGGCGTCGCTGCAGCACCATCACGGTTTGCCCTACGCCTTCGCGTTCGCCGCGCCCGCATCGATCTGCGCCACAAGTCCCTCGTCGAGCCCAAGCGCCACGGCGAGGTTCATGAGGAACGCCTTCTCCGTCATGCTGTTCGGCTCGATCGCGATGCGCGCCGCCGTATAAGCTTGCGCCGCCAGCGCAGGGGTGTTCGCCGCCGCCGCCAGCTCAGCAATCGTCGCGGGCTTTGCGAACTCACCATCGAGAAACTTCGCCGCGTGCACATCGAGCCCGGCATTCTCCAGCGCGCCGATGATGCGCGAGCGTTCAGCATTGTCGACTACGCCATCGCAGGCAGCCGCCGCGATCATCGCACGCAGCACCAGCATGGCGGTCGCATTGTCCTGATCCGGATTGCCCGTCTCGCCGAACGGGCTGGCGTCGGGCGCCGCCTCGATCTGCGCGAGCGCCGCAGGCGCCTTGCCAGCCTGATGGTTCTGCCACGCCTTGTAGGCAAGCCCACCCACCATCGCGAGACCGCCCAGCGTCGCCGCGCTTCCCACCAGCCCGCGCCCGCCGCGCGTGCCCAGCAGCAACAGCCCCAGCCCGCCAAGCGCTGCGCCCGCCGCAACCTTGTTCTGCGTCGCAAACGTCCTGGCCTGCTCGAACAGGTCGCCGCCGGATTTCCCCGTCACGTCCTTCAGCGCCTCGTTCGCCTTCGCGCCAATGCCGGTCTTCTGTTCGATCGCCGCCGCGCCCTCCTTCATTCCCGCGACGCTGTCATTCAGCAGCCCGCCCAGCATCCCGCCGATGTCGCCCAGCGGGTTCTTCCCGCCGCCGGCTCCGAACATCTGGTTGAGCAACTTGTTGGCGTCGAACATGGCGATCTCCGAACGGGATTCCTGCTTCAGACTGGAACATGGGCGTCGCCGCTTCAACCACAAGACTGCGACAGCAGGGCGTCAATAGACGTCAGCCGCTCGTGAACTGCATCTCCGCGAGCTTGGCGTAGAGCCCGCCTGCCTTCACCAGCGTCTCGTGATCGCCCTGCTCCACCACGCGGCCCTGTTCGAACACGACGATGCGGTTGGCCTTGCGCACGGTCGCCAGCCTGTGGGCGATCACCAGCGTGGTGCGGCCTTCGGATGCCTGGTCCAGCGCCTTCTGCACCAGCCGCTCGTTCGCTGCATCCAGCGCCGACGTGGCCTCGTCCAGCAGCATCACCGGCGCGCCGCGCACCAGCGCCCGCGCGATCGCGATGCGCTGCCGCTCGCCACCCGACAGCTGTCGACCCTTGGCGCCGACTTCCGCGGCCAGTCCGCCGCGCCCTTCGAGGAAGGCGAACGCCTCGGCCTTCTTCAGCGCGTCGCGCACCTCGTCCTCACTCGCATCCGTCCGCCCGAAGCGCACATTGCCCGCCGCATCGCCCGAGAAGATCGGCGCTTCCTGCGGCACATAGGCAAAGCGAGCACGCCATTCGCCCGGATCAGCATCGCGCGCATCCATGTCGTCGAGCGAGACCTCGCCCGTCTGCGGATCGAAGAAGCGCAGCAGCATGCGGAACACGGTCGACTTGCCCGCGCCCGACGGTCCGACCAGCGCGACCAGTTCGCCCGGCCGCGCCTCGAACGACACATCCTTCAGCGATGGGCCGGCGGCGTCCGGATAAGCGAAAGACACATTCTCCAGCCTGACATGCCCCGCGATCTTGGCAGGCATCGGCCGCGGGCTCGGCGGCGCCGCGATATCCGGGCGCTGGTCGAGAATCTCCACCGCCCGCTGCGCCGCGCCTGACGCGCGCATGGCGTCGCCCATCACTTCGGCCACGGTCGCAAAGCCGCCGACGCCGAACATGGCGAGCAGCACGAACTGCATGAACGATCCGACGCTCATCGCGCCCGACTGCACCTCCAGCGCGCCGATCCAGACAACGCCCGTGACGCCCGCAAACATAAGCGCAATGACGATCCCCGTCAGCCAAGCCCGCGCGCCAATGCGCGCCAGCGCCGCATCGAAAGCGAGTTCGATCGCAGACCGGAAACGCCCCTCGCGCTCCTTCTCCATGCCATAGGCCTGCACCAGGTCGATCGCGTCGATCGTCTCGGTGGCTTCGGACGCCGCATCCGCAATCCTGTCCTGCGCATTCACCGACAGCTTGCGCACCCGACGTCCCATGGCGAGGATCGGAAGGATAAGCACGGGCGCCATCACGAACAGGATCAGCGTCAGCTTCCAGCTCGTGATCATCATCAGGACAAGCGCGCCGATCGACGTCACGCACGAGCGCACCGCCATCGAAAAGGTCGAGCCGAAGAATGTCTCGATCAGCGTCACGTCAGCTGTCAGGCGCGACACCGCCTCGCCCGTCTTGAGCTTCGAGAAGTACGCCGGCGACAGCGACATCAGCCGCGCATAGACATCGCCCCGCAGGTCCGCCGCCAGCCGCTCGCCGAAGCGCGAGAAATAATAGAACCGGATCGCCGACGTCACGCCGAGCAACAGCGCAATGCCGATCATCGCGAGGAAGCCGGTGTTGATCATGGCCGGGTCGAACGACTGGAAGGCGTTGTTGCCCAGCCACTGCACCGGGAAGGTGATGGCGAGGTTCAGCGCCGCCGCCACGAACAGGAAGATGATCGCGAGCACAGCCGTCGTCTGCTGGCGCTTCATGTAGGGCATCAGCCGCATCAGAGGCTTCAGGGAGCGCGACTTCTCTCGCTCCGGGCCGCCCTCGCCCCAGCGCTGGGCCCCGGCGGTCCGGTCGAAGCTGGCGGTCCCGGCGCTGGAAGCTGGCGCGCTGCTTTGGGCTGATCCGTCGCTCATTTGAGGTTCCAGAACCCTGATTTCAGGCGTTTCACCCGGCCAGCTTGCCAGCAGGGTCCCCTTCGGGTATGAGCCCCGCTCCCGAATTCAGCAAGGCTTTGCGGGCGTTATCCCCGACAGAGCCGCTTTGACGCCAAGAGACTGCGCCATGAAGAAAGAAGGCCATCCCGACTACCACTTCGTCGAAGTGGTTATGACCGACGGCACGCGCTACAAGACGCGCTCGACGGTCGGCAAGACGGGCCACGTCATCGCCCTCGACATCGACCCGAAGACCCACCCGGCCTGGACCGGCGGTACGGGCGTGTCGCTCGATCGCGGCGGCCGCCTGTCGCGCTTCAAGGACAAGTTCAAAGGCTTCGTTAAGCAGTCGTAAAACGCTTGGCGACCTCACGAGACACTGGGAGAGCCCGCCGGAAACGGCGGGCTTTCTGCTTTGTGGCCTCAGGCTGCCTCGCTGCGCACCACCAGGAACGCAGCGCCCGCGAGCACCAGCGCTCCCGCAACGCCCGCCCACAGCCCCGCAAGTCCGAACACCGGCCAGGCCAGCGCGCCCGCCACCGCGCCTCCTGCCAGGCCCAGCCACAGCATCAGGTAAGGCGCCCAGGCAAGCTTTGGCCCGCCCATGATGGCGCCGGCCAGACGCTGGCCCAGCTTCACCAGCGCGCCCGTCATGTAGGTCAGGCCGATCGAAACTTCGCCATCGCGCTCGAAGGTCGTGTTCTCCGCCCCCATCGCCGCCGCCACGAGCAGCATGGCCAGATCGGGCGCGCCCATCGCAACAATCGCCGCTGAGGCAAGCAGGCCCGCAACCAGCACCAGCACCGCCGGTCGCCGCCACCGCTTCGCCGCTGCGCCGATGAGGCTGCCGAGCACGACGCCCGCCACGAAGCTGAGGATCAGCCGGGCGGCGGTCAGGGCTTCCGGCGAAAGTCCGGCGACGCCGACAGCGAGCCGGGTCGAGTTTCCGCTCATGAAGGAGACGAAGAAGCCACCCAGGCTCAGAAAGCCGATCGCGTCTGCATATCCGGCGAGGGTCGCCGCCGCGACGGCAATTGCGATGTCCCGTTTGCGATGCCGCAGCATTCCATCCGCCCTTGCACAGGCTCACAGTGCAACACCGCTGGCCCGCCACGTCCATTCGTTGCACCGCATGCCCGCACAAGCTAGCGTCATGGCGCGGGGATCAGAGGATGAGCGAGGCTCCACAGGGCGCGAACCGCAAGCTGCTTCTGGCTTATGCTGAAAGCAGCCGCGATCTCGCTGCGCCGCTGCAAAAGGCCTTCGAGGCGGCGGGCTTTGACGTCGCCTCCTGTACCGACGCGCGGCCAACTGGCCCCGAGGCCACCGACGGAGCGGTTGCCGTGGTCGTCTGCTGGACGCCCGCCGCGGTCGCCAGCGACGTCGTCAACCTGCAGGCCGCGCGCGCGCAGAAGGCCCGCAAGCTCGCGCCCGTCCTGCTCGCCCCCTGCACCCCACCGGAAAATCTCGGCCGCCCGCTCGCCGATCTCTCCGGCTGGCGGGGCGATGCGACTGATCTCGAATTCCTCCGCCTCGTTCACGCACTGCACGCACGTCTCACCAAGCGGATGTTCTCAAGCGATTTCTGGCGCTCGCGCTACCTTTCCTGGGGCGGTCTCGGCGCCGCTTCGCTCGGCGCCATCGCAATCATCGCCAATCTCGGCGATCTCACGCAGACAATCGATGGTCTCGCCAATCCCGCCGCGACACAGCGCGACCTCAGCGCCACCAACGCCAAGCTCGATGAGCTGGTGAACATCGTGAGGCAGAAGTCAGACCAGCCGTTGAGCCCGGATGCGGAAGCCGCCCTGCGCGAAAGCATCGAGCGGCTCCTGTCGGCGCAGACCGGCGCACGCGGCCGCGCCGCCGCCAGGCTGGAGACAGGGGATTTCGACGGGGCTCTGATCGAGCTCAACGCCGCAGCCGCGGAAGGCGAGAAGGCAGTCGCCGGTCTTGCGGAGATATGGCAGGAAATCGGGGCCCTCGCCTACGCAGAAGACACCTACGCCGCGATCGAGGCCTACGAGCGCGCCGACCAGCTTGCGCCAGACAATTTCACCACGCTGAGCCAGCTCGGAAATCTCTACATCCGGACCGGCCGCCTCAACGAGGCCCAGGACGCCCTCGAGGAGGCGCACGTTCTCGCGGGCGATGAACCCGCCGCCGCCCTCGCTCTTGGCCATCTGGGCACGCTCGCCTCTATGCGGGGCAATCTGTCGGAGGCCGAAAGCTATTTTCGTAACGCCCTGGCGATCAACGAGCGCAATGCCGATCCCGTCTACAAGGCGGCTGATCTTGCTGACCTGGGCGGGATCATGCGCGAGAAGCGCCGGTTCACCGAGGCCGACGCCTATCTGCGTCAGGCGATCGACATCTACCGAAATGCTGGCGACACGCTCGGCGAAGCAAACGTGCTACTCCGCGTGGGCGAACTCGCGTCAGATCGCAAGCGTGTTCAGGAAGCTGAGAACGCTTACGTGCGCGCGGCCGCAATCTACGAAACTGCAA
>Ga0315903_10008608_pt1 | contig 12529 bp, 7 predicted proteins | sample LakEriMetagenome_7_FD_203524 | JGI IMG/M metagenome (GOLD analysis project Ga0315903, IMG submission 203524) | Freshwater fungal communities from buoy surface, Lake Erie, Ohio, United States - Buoy 2 MA119 | ecosystem: Environmental > Aquatic > Freshwater > Lake | place: USA: Lake Erie, Ohio...
GTTTCGGAATCAAAATATTTTATATCATCTTGATGAATTACTTCCATTTGAGAATTTGCTAAATAAATATTCGAATCTTCTTTCATTAAATCCTCTTCATCTTTATTTGTTTCATCTTCCGGGTTAGCCGACTCTCTATTCTCAGGGGCTATGTTTCAACGTCTCTTTCGCTATAGCCTGATTCATCATATACTTCATTGGCAATTACTTTATCATTTAATTCATTCTCATGTTCAAGATTAGATGTATTTTTAGATACGGTTTCCGATTTATTAATATCATTCTCTTTGGGCTCGAATTTATGATGATTATTCTCTATGGATACTTCGTCTGGCTTTCCGACAAAGCTATTTAGCGGTAGAAGTTTATTTTATGGTGCGCTACTATTTGTAAATGAAAGCCAATTCGCTGAATAATAGTTTGATTAACATTATTCTTGTGCCCATGGTTTATAAGTGTATTTGAATAGTCTTCTTCAAGTCTGATGAGCTGATCTGAAAATGCACTATGTTTTTCTTGAATTAGATAATTAAGTTTAGAAGCAATCAATTCAAAGTCATCATTCTTAGTTTTATTTTTTCAAACAAATACTCTATTTGTTCTTTTTATTATTGGACTTTTTTATCAACTAAGTCTTGCAAATTGTTTTCATTTTCAAAATTTAATCTAGGAACAATAGCTTCATCTTCAAGTTCAAGAATCTTCGACTAATCGTCGAAATCATCTTTTATTAGATCAGGTTTTTTCACATCTCTATTTTCATGCATAGCTTCATATACATAGTTTTTTAGGGTGTCTAAAAAAGGTTTTTTTGATACCTACATTTTGTTTATTGTGAATAACATTTGCCTCCTAACTCTTCATGTATTATTTCTTCAATACTGTTTATAGATTTGTAGTCACCTTGATTTTTAAACCACGTCATTTGTCTTTTCGCATAATTGCGTGTGTGTTGTTTGATTAATTCTATTGCCTTTTCAAGTGAATATGTCTGATTTAAAAAGTTAAATATCTCTTGGTAGCCAACTGTATTGAGATTTTTATTTTGTTGATAATCAATTAGTTGTATTGCTTCATCAACAAGTCCGTCCTCAATCATCTTATCTACTCTATCATTTATTCTTTGATAAAGAATATCTCTTGGCACATTTATCGTATATCGCGCAATCTCAAAGTTTCTGTATTTTGTTTCTCTTCTTCTAAAGTTTAAAATTGATTGATTATGCGTTTTGGCAAATATTAAAGCTCGCAGCATTCTGTGCGGATTTTGCATTTCTCCATGTTGATAAAATTCAACATCATTTTTAGTAATTTCTGCCTGAAGCCATTCAATTCCATTGAGTTTGTATTGGGTAACTGTATCTCTTTCTATTTCTTTATTAATTGGTGGCATTTCATCAATACCATCGCATAAAGATTTCAAATATAATCCTGTTCCCCCTACAACAATAACTGTGTCGAGTTTTAAAAATAGTGTACTTAATAGCTCTAGCGCATAACGTTCATACATGCCTGCATTTATATCATCATGAATACTATGCGATTGCACAAAATGATGTGTCGTGCTGTATAGTTCTTCTTCATTGGGTGCTGCAGTTCCTATCTTCATTTCTCGAAAACATTGTCTGCTGTCGGCTGATAAAATTTCGGTATTGTAGTATTTTGCTAAAGCAATCGACATCGCAGTTTTGCCACTTGCTGTAGCGCCGCCAATTACGATTATTTTTTTCATGATGATTTTTCGGTAATAAAATTAAATATCTTCCGTGAAGTTCTCATCTGTGCCATAGTCTTCTTCGCTTGTATTTTCTTCTTCGCCCTCATCGCCAAATCCGTCTTCGTCTTTATTTAAATCGTATTTTTCAACGACATCAACCACATTTTCTTTTTCAATCATTGCGGTGCCAAATTGGCTAGGTGATAGTCCTTCTGTAAATGTACAACGAGGATACTTGCTAGTGTCTTCGGGTAGCGGAAATAGTGTAGCAATTTCTAAATAGAATACCCATTTTTTCAAATGGTCGCATTCGTAAATAAATCTTTGATGTGGGTCGTTAATTAGTGCGCCTAAAGGGGTTCGCTTCATACTAAGCGCTGGTGCATCGCGTAAATTTTTTTCGACAATTGATGAAACTTCTTTCTCTTTTAACCACTTGTTATTACTCACAAAGATTGAAGCTTCCATTGCTTCTGGTAATTGGAAATGAGTTTTTAAACAAGTATGTAATTCATAATAGGTTTGACTTGATAATATTTCAATGTGCCTGCAAATTGAGGTGTCTTCTTCCCAGTGGATAATAAATTTTAATAAGGACATTTCGTGCGTTTTCTCTTGTTTACAAACATACTACTTTGGTTCTATATTTAATTCCTTTGCTTTCAAAATCATATAGGCAAAGGCAGCTTCATATTCATTTGGGATTACACCATCTAAAATAGCTTCTCTCACAGCATCCTTAATATCACCTATCATTCGGCTTGGTTTTAAGTCAAAGGTCTGCATGATAATTTCGCCAGTAATAGGGGGCTGCCAATTCCTTATTTTGTCACTTTCTTCTACTTCTTTTAATCTTTCGCTCACGAGCTGAAAGTTTTCTCGATAACGATTTACTTTCTCTATATTTTTCGAAGTGATATCTGCGTTACAAAGTGTCAGTAAATCATCAATGTCTTCTCCTGCATCAAACAATAAACGTCGCATTGCGCTATCGGTAATGTCACATTTTGTAAGGCTTACTGGTCTGTGGTGCAATTGCACTAATTTTTGCACATAACGCATTTCTTCACCTAAGGGTAAGCGTAATTGCTTAAATATACTGGGCACCATCTTAGAGCCAATCCATTCATGTCCGTGAAAAGTCCAACCATGACCTACTTCAAAAAGTTTTGTAGCTGGCTTGCCAATATCGTGTAACAAGGCTGCCCACCTTAACCAAACATTTTGGGTGTGAATAGCAATGTTGTCAACTACTTGTATGGTATGGTAAAAATTATCTTTGTGACCTTTGCCTTCCACATATTCTGCACCTGCTAAATCATTCAATTGCGGAAATATGTGTGCTAATATACCTGCCCTAAATAATAAGTCAAAGCCTATTGATGGCTTCTTGCTTTGCATAATTTTATGAAGCTCATCAGTGATTCTTTCCTTCGTAATAATTTGAATCCGAGAGGCATTTTTCTTGATCGCTTCAAACGATAAATCAGCTACAGTAAAATTAAGTTGACTTGCGAATCTGAATGCTCGCATCATGCGCAAAGGGTCGTCAATAAAAGTTTGTTCAGGTTCTAGAGGGGTTCTCAATACGCCATATTGTAAGTCATGCAAGCCATCAAATGAGTCGATGAGTTTTCCGTAATCATTTTTGTTTAAACTAATAGCGAGCGCATTAATTGTGAAATCACGTCTCATTTGATCATCTCCTAAATTACCTTCTGTAACACTTGGATTGCGACTATCTGCCGAATAGGATTCTTTACGAGCTCCGACAAATTCGATTTCTAAATCTTGGGTTTTGATTTGAGCTGTCCCATAAGTTTTAAAATAATGAACGTCAGGTTTAGGAGAGAATAAATTTGCGACCGCTTGTGCCAATGCAATACCATCACCAATGCAAACAATATCTATATCTTTTGATACACGCTTAAGTAATTTATCGCGTACAAATCCACCAATTACAAACGCCTCCATGTTCAATTTTCGTGCAGCAAATGCAATTTTCTCAAATATTAGAAGTTCAGTCTTATCAAATGCAATATCCATTTCGTTTGCGAAATTAAGGTCTTGCAAGTGAAATTGCTTTTTTATTCATCAAGAAAATTTCCGCTGCTTTCTCAATTCAATGAATTTCGTATCTATGTGAAATTATAGTTGGACTAGAATGGTATTAAATTTGTTTATTCATAATACCTGATTATTTTTAAACCAAACAAATCAGAATAATGAAAAGGACTATCAAACTTAATGGTAAGACGAGTGATATCGTACAGGTAGCATATGAAAGCGATTTAGTAATTAAGAAACAATATGTATTAAGCAATCAGCGGGATGGAGGGGAATCTCATGAACTCGAATTAGATGATGACGACCACATTGAACTGACTTTTGATGATAATACTAGTTGGTATGGAAGTGTGGATACTTTAGATAAAATTTTTCCGCAAATGAAAGATGAAAAAAGGGGGCTCACAACGATTGAGCTTCCTACAAGTTTGCAAGAAGATGGAAATGATAAACGAGGTATTGGTGGAATTGCGCTGAAACTGTTGACGGTATTTGCTAAGAAAAAAATTACAAAAAGTATCAAGGATTTAGCTGTTCAGCATGAGTTAAAATCATTAGAGAACAAAAGTGGATTATATCAAGTTGATGCGGATTTGAATTTATTGCCATTGGGCAATATTCAGAATGATAGTACGTATTTACTTTTTATACATGGTACATTTTCATCTACAAAAGGTTCTTTCGCAGAACTTTGTCATTCTAAAACATTTGAAGTATTGCATCAAACTTATTGTAATGTTCAGCAAAACAGAATGTTGGCATTTCAACATGAAACGCTCAGTAAAAGTGTTTTGCACAATGTGGCAGATTTAGTGAGTCAACTACCTGAGCGTTGTAATCTCCATATCATCACTCACTCTCGTGGAGGCTTAGTGGGTGATACGCTTTGTTTGTTTGCCGAGAATGAATTAGGTTTTAACAAGGATATCTATAATTTATTTGTAAAAGAAAAAAGAAGTGAAGATGTAAAGCAAATTGATGCAATTCGAAAAGCTATTAAAGGAAAGAAAATTATTATCGAAAAATATATTCGCGTTGCTTGCCCAGCTTTTGGTACAAGTTTATTGTCGAATGGTATTGATAACTTTCTGAATGTATTAATGAACTTAGCGAGTGTAGCAAGTCTTAATAACACAATTGTGGGGAGTTGCAAAGAATTACTCAACGCAGTCATACAGTCTAAATCTGATGTAAAGGTGTTGCCCGGTTTAGAAGTAATGAATCCTAATTCTGTATTTCTAAAAAGCCTCAATGCTAAAACTGCTTTATTAGAAAAGGCGAATAAGCAACTATGTGTCATTTCAGGTAATAGTGAGTTAAGCTTAAGTTTCAAAGCGGTGAAGGTGATATTGATGCGTTTGGTGTTTCAACATGAGAATGATTTAGTGGTAAATACTTTGTCGATGTATCAAGGGGTGCCGCGTAAATTTAAATTGCAATATTTCTTTGATGAAGGGAGTGATGTGTCACATGTGACTTATTTTAAAAATGAAAAAACGCAAAAGGCAATTGCTTCTGTAATCAATGCAACTGGAATTCAAATACCTGGTTTCGTTGAGTACAATCAAGAGATTATAAGTGATAGCGATAGAGGTGTATTCGGTTTGGAAGGCGGCAAGGTGATGAAGCAAAGTATTAGTGGAAACAAGCCGATAGTCATTTTGCTACCCGGAATCATGGGTTCTAATCTAGATAAGAACAATCGAAGCGTTTGGATTAATTATGGTCGATTATTGGTAGGTGAATTAACGACTTTGAAGATAAGCGAGCCAAATATAAAAGCGACATCGTTAATTAAAACTTCCTACAAGGATTTAGTGGATTTCTTAAGCGATTCTCATGATGTAATTACATTTCCATTTGATTGGCGCAAGAGTTTGACTGTGGCTGGTAATGAACTCAACATGTATATCAAGCAATTACTCACAAATAAAGTGATAAATGATAAAAAGTTAGCCATTCGAATTGTGGCTCACTCGATGGGAGGCTTGGTAGCACGTGAGTTATTGCTTAATCATGAAACTACTTGGAATGCATTGAATAATCGTAATGGGTTCAAATATCTCATGTTAGGTACACCATGGCTTGGTTCTTTTCGTATTCCAAGTGTGTTATCCGGAAATGATTCAATTATAAAAATGATTGCAAAATTGGATGTATTGCATTCTCAAGATGAGCTGATTGATATTTTTTCTAAATTCCCTGGCTTATTAAATTTACTTCCGATACATGGCGATTACGATTTTTCACAAGAAAACACTTGGAGAACATTTCAGCAAGCTACAGGTTTAAATTGGTCAATACCAGACAAGGCAATGATAACTGAGTTTGGTTTATTTCAAAAGAATGTAAAACAAAAGTTACAACGTTTGCGACCAGAAATGTTTCAACATGTTATTTATGTTGCAGGTAAAGATGATACAACACCTTCTAATTATACAATTGCCAATAATAAAGTGAACATTGTTTATACAAATGAAGGCGACCAAAGTGTAACATGGGCATCCGGTATTCCTGCACAAATCAATCAACTTGAGGCTTTATACTACGTAAATGTTTCACATGGTGGTTTGTCATGCGATGAAAGTCTTTTTGAGGGTTTTAAAGAAATATTGCTAAAAGGCGGCACCAATCGTTTTGAACGGACAAAAGATAAAATAGTGAGTGCCACTCGCTCCGTGAAAGTACAAGAACAAGATGTATTCGAATTGAATGAAGAAAATACATACCGAACTTTATTAGGGATTCGCACTAAGAAGTTGAAACCTGTGCGGCAATTGCCAGCTATTAAACTGAGTGTTTCAAATGGTGATTTACAATTTAGTTCTTATCCTGTTATGATTGGGCATTTCTTTAAAGATGGTATTATCAGTGCGGAACGTTCGGCGGATAAAAAGTTAAATGATATCTTAAGTAAAAAGCATAGCTTAGGCATATATCCTGGCCCAGTTGGAACTTACTTAATAGAGTTAGGTGAAGATGCTAATTTTTTTAAAGGAGCAATTATTATAGGAATCGGACAAGCTGAAGAGCTGACATTGAAAAATATTTCTACCTCTGTTGAAAAAGCCATGTTATCTTATATGTCAAATCACTGTCAACGCAAAGAAGGTAGCGATATTGACAAAGTAAATGGTATTTCGTGTTTATTAGTTGGATCTTTTTATGGAGGAATTCCAATTCGAGATTCAGTTCGCGCAATTGTTCAAGGTGTGGCAAGCGCCAATCGAAAAGTGGACATTGAATTTGCGAATGAAATTAATCTCATTGAGCATATAGAGTTTATTGAACTGTTTGATGACAGGGCACTGCAATGCTTTCATACAATTAATAAAATGATTAATGCGAATAATGAGGAGTTGCAAATCGAGTGGATGAAAAAATCAATTTCAAAATTGTATGGTTCGCATAAACGAATTATTGAAGATAGCGGACAAGATTGGTGGAATCGATTTATTGTAAAATTGGATAGAAGGAGTGAGAATCCGAACATGCAGAAGTTGATTTTTTCTTCATCGACTCATGCCGCACGTGAGGATAATCAAGATTTGTTCACCAATTTTAACTTGACGGAATCTTTCATTCAAGATATTTCAGAAGAGGATAAATGGACGCCGGAGAAGTCCGTAACGCTTTTTGAATTGCTTATCCCTAATTATTTCAAACACAATATTCAAAGTCAGAATAATATGGCTTGGATAGTTGACAAATTTACGGCTTCGTTGCCTTGGGAATTGTTACAAACTAGTCTTGATACAAAACCTGTTTGTATTGGTGCAAAAATGGTTCGGCAATTAGCTACTTATGATACAAGCAAGATTATTAATCCTAGCAAAAGCAATCGAGCTTTAGTTATTGGCGATCCGGAGTTAAGCGGATTTACAAAAGCCCCGCAGTTGTTGGGTGCGCAAAAAGAAGCGAAGTTGGTTTTTCAAAAACTACGCGATACGAATTATGATATCGAATCGCCAATGATTAATAAGCGTAAGGATGATATTTTAAGTGCTTTGTTAAAAACAGATTACAAAATAATACATCTAGCAGGGCATGGTTTTTTTGATGCGAATGACCCCTTCAATAGTGGTATGCTAATTGGTAAACAAGAAGAAGTTGATGAGCCTTATTTGCTTACAACCAAAGAAATAACACAAATGAGCAGTACGCCAGAATTGGTATTTGTTAACTGTTGTTATTTAGGAAAAGTAAATATGGATGCTGAAGAATATATGCGGAATCGTTATAAACTAGCTGCGAGTATAGGCACACAACTTATTGAGAATGGTGTGAATGCTGTGATTGTTGCAGGATGGGCAGTTGATGATGATGCCGCTTTGAAATTTGCGGATGTATTTTATTCGGAAATGCTTGATGGAAATAGTTTTGGTAATGCTGTTCATGAGGCACGTAAAAAAACGTTTAATGAACATCCTTATACTAATACTTGGGGCGCGTACCAATGTTATGGCGATCCATATTATAAATTAAGAAGCTTTAAAGTCGATAAGCCTTGGAAACCAAAATTCACAGTACCTGAAGAGATTGAGATAGAATTACATAATTTAAAAAATGATAGTGAATTGCCAAGAAAGAACTTGAAAAAGCTTCAAGAGAATTTAAGTGCTATTTCAGATTCTGCGCGTGAAAGCAGTTTGTTAAGTGCCAAAGTAGTTGAACAAGAAGCGTTCGCTTATCTAGTTTTGAATGATTATGAAAAAGCGATTCAGAAGTTTAGGTCATTATTCGATTTTGAAGAGGCGGATTATTCGATTAAAGCTATTGAGCAATTTAATAATTTATTAATTAAGTATGAGTATTTGAAAGTGAATCAGCTGGCGAAAGCTGGTAAATATGATGATATCACAACGGCATCTTTGGATGTAATTGTAGGTGCTACGAATGCGCTTCATATCTTGTTACAAATCAGTAAGAATTCAGAACGATTCAAATTATTAGGAAGTGCTTATAAGCGCAAAGCCGCTATTTTGTATTGGTTAGATAAACCGCAAGAAGAAGTTGAAGAGTCATTGCGATTAAGTATAGATTATTATAAGCAAGCAGCTAGTATAATTTATGAGAGTGAAACAAGTGGTGAGCAACCGATGCGTTCAAAATTTATTTATCCGTATTGTAATCATCTAGAGTTAGAAATTATACTGGCTTTTTATCATGAAAAGGAATTGAGTAATAAGGAGAATGTCGTTAAACGCTTGTTGGCAACTCGAGTACAATTTAATTATAACAGATATTGGGATAGATTGTATCATGCTAACATTGAACTTTGCCTTTGTATGTTAGATGAAAGCACGGAGCAAAAAGTAACCGATGCTTACGAAGCGGTTTGGAATTTTTATGGCAGCGATTTCAAGAAACAAACTGAAATCGAGCACTTTTCATTACTTATCGATTTTTGTGATTATTTCCATTTTGATGAAAAGAGAGATATGATAGAACGAATGAAAAAAGACTTAGAAAGAATGATGAAGAATAGAGTGTAGATTTAATTATGATTCTAAAATTTGTACTGCAATTTTTGATTGGCTTATTGGTGGGTATATATGGTTATCTAGTGCCAAATTATATCAACTTAGGTGTGTTTCAGTTAGGCATGAATAAGCGAAGTCGAGAAATACAAAAAGTAATAATCATTATTGCGCTAGTAGAAATTCCATACTGCTTTGTTTGTATGAATAGTATGCAGTGGATTATGCAGCAATCTTTGTTTCTTATTTTCATCAAATGGCTTATTGTGGTGCTTTTATTTGTTTTAGGTATTGTAGGATTTTTACATGCGAAAAAGAAGAATAAAGCTATCGAGCAACCTAATGATTCGATTAGTAATTTAGAGATTAACAAGCTATTGTGGTTAGCTATTTTTAATCCATTTCAATTTTCTGCATGGGCTATCTGGGGTACCTATTTTATTGAAAAAACATGGTTTGTGTGGAATTACTTCTCTATCGGCGTTTTTAGCATAGGGGCTTGTTTAGGTGTTTATCTTATACTCTATATCTATGCCAAAATGGGTTCAAGTTTAATGAAATATTTTGCATCTCATCAAGTTCTAATTAATTATGCGATTGCGAGTCTGCTGATTATTTTGGGTATTGCACAATTATTTAGGAATTTGATTTAGATTTACTTTCATCATTTATTCTATATAGTGCCAGTTTTCTAAATCAGATTTTCCACCTGATCTGCTTATATAATTTGTTGCAACATTAATTTTTAAATTCGGGTCTATAAAATCACGAAATTGCCTGCACAAATGAACGGCCTCGTCAAAAGAAGCGCAATTATTGATAAGCACAACTTCATTAGCAATAAGCATGTTTTTTCTTTTCGCTTCTAATCGGATGACGTTGTATAGTTCTTTCTCACGAATACTCAGAAACATTAAATCTTCCCAAATCATTTTCTTACGATTAATTTGAAGATGTGTTATAAATTTTTCTATAATAATTTGTTTGTGACGAGAAGCGCCTAACCAATAATCTTTTAAAAGGAAAAATAAAGGCAATTGAAGAAGAAACACGAATAAAGTAAAATAAATATTAGCATCTAATATAAACCAAGTCGCAACAATAGATAGTGTTAGAAATATGAAGAAACTAGTTAGGAAAGTATAATACTTTGATTTGCTTTCTGCAGGTGGTAGTATTAATTTATTATGAAGATATATGATTTGGGGAAGCATGTTGAATATTGATTAAACAGAGTTATAAATTTTTGAAACCTTTATAACCTTTATAACTCTGTTGTTTAAAAACCATATAGGTTTCAGTTTAGCAAAGTTAATTATCTAATTTAAATTCAATTGGTAATTGATAATTAACTTTTACATTTCTGCCTTTGAAAATACCTGCTTTCCATTTAGGCATTTGGCGAACCACTCTTTTAGCTTCTTCATCGCAGCCATCGCCTACAGAGTGTAATATTTCAATTGATGAAACATTGCCTTCCTTATCAATTACAAAGTTGAGCATAACCTTTCCTTCAGTTCCATTGGCAACTGCTTGTTTAGGATACTTCAAATTGGCTTGCAGGTATGCTGATAATGCATCAAAGCCGCCTTCAAATTCGGGCCATTGGTCTATTTCATGAGTCTCTAATATAGACTCGTCACTGGTTATTGGTTCGACAATAGGATCGGCTATAACTGCTGTAAGTATTGAAGTTCCCTCATCACTCGCGGGTTGAGTTGGGTCAAATGGAATACCCTCACTTGGTAAATCGCCAACATGATTGGTAATACCTTCTATAGCATCTTCTAGTAAGTCGTCGATCGGATCCTTGCTAGTAAACTTTTTCGTTTCGATAATATCTGTTGGAACACGCTTATCAATTGTCGAAACATTTCGGTTTTTTATTTTAGTCTCCTTTTGTTTGAACTCAAGGGTAGGCTTTAAATTTTTAATGATAATTGTATCAAAAAATTGTTGTGCTATCGGTTGTACTTCGCCTTTGTGTTTGAGTCGAGCAATCATAGGTGTGCTAACAGATCCGAATGCAATCAGTATGGTAAATAACAAAGCTTTTTTAGCCCGCCGATTGTAGTTCATACGCAACTCGTAAGCCCCGTATGATTTGTTGCGTTGGTCGAATATAATATCCAACACATCAGAATTAAGAATTTTGTTTTTGTCCATTTTTTATGAAACTTTGGTGATGTATATTTCATTACATGGCTTATTAATTAGTTGTTGAAGTATAGTTGTATTCTCATTTCGATGTTTTAGTAACGATGCTGAAAAAAAAATATTTCATAAAATATCTATAATAATTTTATTCTTGCGGCAAAACATAAATATTAACGGGCGAATGATTTATTTTTTGACAGGTCGAGATGAGAAGGCAATCGCTTTAGATATTTGCATGAGTTAATTTTATAGCTGTATTGCGGTTCCGCGTGCACGGAGCAGCGGAAGCCCGCAGTAACGACAAAGGACGAACGAGGATTTGTAGCGTAACACATGATGGCCGCCCCTACAAAAAGGAATTAGTTATAATAATTTTTACTCAGAATGACATTTAAAAAAATAATTGTAGTAAGTTTAGTGCATTAATTTATATCTATGACGATAGGCATCTTAAAAGAACCACAAGGAGAAAATAGAGTTTCGGCTTTGCCTGAGGTAGTAAGTCAATTTATTAAGCTAAAAGTGCAAGTTGTGTTAGAAGCTGGATCTGGTGTCTCAGCTTTTGCGGACGATAAAAGTTACGAAGTTGTCGGCGCGAAAATAGTTTCTCGACAAGAGGCAATCCAGCAAGCAGACATTATTTTGAGCATACATCCTATTGCAGATTCCGAGCTAGCATCGAAGAAAGTAATATTAGGTATTTTTCAACCTTTGTTTAATTTCAAACAAATGTCTGAATGGGCAAGTAAAGGGCTTACTACTTTTAGTATGGATACGATTCCAAGAACTACAAGGGCGCAATCGATGGACGTATTGAGTAGTCAAGCAAATATTGCAGGCTACAAAGCTGTTTTGCTAGCAGCTATCCAATACAGTCGATATTTTCCAATGTTTATGACTGCAGCTGGAAGTATTACGCCTGCTAAGATGTTGATACTAGGTGCAGGTGTTGCAGGTTTGCAAGCGATAGCAACAGCGAAACGCTTAGGTGCAGTTGTAGAAGTTTTTGATACTCGACCAGCAGTGAAAGAAGAAGTAATGAGTTTGGGTGCAAAATTTGTAGAAGTGGAAGGTGCGGCTGATGCCAGCCAGGCTGGAGGTTATGCTG
>Ga0315903_10008609_pt1 | contig 12529 bp, 10 predicted proteins | sample LakEriMetagenome_7_FD_203524 | JGI IMG/M metagenome (GOLD analysis project Ga0315903, IMG submission 203524) | Freshwater fungal communities from buoy surface, Lake Erie, Ohio, United States - Buoy 2 MA119 | ecosystem: Environmental > Aquatic > Freshwater > Lake | place: USA: Lake Erie, Ohio...
TGAGCGGCGAATCCTCCGCGTGAAACTCCTTGTCGGCCGCGATCGCCGCACCGGCCTGCAGATGCAGGGGCGCGGCGTTCTCGTCGTCGGCCACGATCGGAGGCAGGTTCGACTGCATGAGGTGTGCGGCTTCGAGCCGCAGGTAGGGAGCCTGGGCGACGACGGCGTTGTCGAGGATCAGGAGGATCCCTAAGGTCACGGCCGTTGCGATACCGGCAAGCGCCATCAGGCCGATGAGCGGCCAGCGGGTTGCCGACGGTTCGCGGTCGTCGCGCGGCGCGAGGCCGGCCCGCACGATCCACGCGCCGCCGATCACGAGCGACAGAAGCACCGTGATCGCCTGCGGAAACCAGTTGGACTGGATCCGCATCCCGAAGGCGAGCCACCACGCTGCAGCCACGATCGGCAGCATGGCGATCACCGGCAGGCCGGCCCCGACCGCCGCGAGCAGGGCCTTCAGCAGGCCCTGCTTCACCCGCGCCGCCGCCGCCGTGCAGGCCGCCGTCCAGAGCAGCCCCGCCACGACGGCGAACAAGAACAACAAACCATGACCCATCAGGGAGCCTCCACGATCAGCCCGGGGACGTGCGCGAAATGTTCGTCGTACGCCACGATCCGCCCGCCGTTCTCCAAGGCGGCGGCCGCGATCCATATGTCGTTCGTGGGAATCGGTGTCCCATGCCGACGCAGCGTTGCCACCAAGGCCCCGTATCGCTCCGCCACGTTGTCGGTGGTATCGATCACACTGACGCCGGGCTGCCGGCGAAACTGGGCCAGAAGGGCCACGTTCTCCGCGGCCCGCAAACCCGCATGAAAACCGGCATAGAGCTCACCAAGGGCGGTGGCCGGGATGCACACTTCGTCGGCGTGCTCAAGCAGCGTCTGAAGCGGCGCATGGCCTCGCATGAGCCGGCTGTAGCCGCTTGTGTCGAGGCACAGGCGGATCACTGCCAGACCTCCCGGTCGAGCCGTTCCAACTGCCCGAGCGCCTCGTCAAACGTGGCCGCCTCGTCGGACGTCCAACGGCCGCCGAACGCCGTCAGGTCTCGCTTGGGTCCGGTGGGCCGAGTGATCCCGGTGACCTCTTCCAACAGTCGGACAACGGTCTGATTCAGGCTGCTCCCCGTCCGATCCGCGAGCTGACGCAGTCTGGCTTCGACCGCTTCAGGGAGGTTCCGGACAGTGATTTGAGGCATACGTGCATCCAGAATGCCTGCATTGTAGCATGCATCGAGCAATCGCTCGAAACCTTCGGTTTCCAGCCTGCCACGCCCGCCCTATTCTGTGGGTCTCTCCGGGCCGTGATGCCCACCTTGCGCATTGGAGCCACCATGGCCGACGCCGAACCCACTGACACACCCGCCGCCTCCCCCAAGCCCTCCGCCGTCGAGGTGACCAAGGCTGCGAGCAACTATCTCGCAGGCGACATCGCCAAGGAGCTCACCGACGGCGCCCCCGGATTCGGCAAGGGCTCGATCCAGCTGCTCAAGAACCACGGCACGTACCAGCAGGACGACCGCGAGACTCGCAAGAAGTCGGCCGACGGCAAGAAGAGCGAGCGGCAGGTCTCGTTCATGATCCGCACCTGCGTGCCCGGCGGAAAACTGACGGCGGCGCAGCTGCTCTCGGCGATTGATCTGGGCGACGAAGTGGGCAACGGCACGATTCGGCTCACCACCCGGCAGTCGATCCAGCATCACGGGGTGGTGAAGGGAGATCTCAAGCCCTTCATGCGGCGGATCCACGACGTCCAGATGTCTTCGCTGGCCGCCTGCGGCGACGTCGAGCGAAACATCATGTGCTGCCCGGCCCCGATCCACGGCAACCCGGTTCGCGACGAGATGCAGGCCAAGGTGGACGAACTGGCCAAGCACCTCGCCCCAAGGACGCGGGCCTACTACGAGATCTGGCTTACCGACCCCGACACGGGCGAGAAGACCCTTGCCGGGGGCACCTCGGCCGACAAGGACGTGGAGCCGATCTACGGCCCCACCTACCTGCCACGGAAGTTCAAGACGGCCTTCGCGCTGCCTGAAGACAACTGCACCGACGTCTACGCCAACGACCTCGGCTTCCTCGTTGTCCATGAGAACGGAAAAATCCTCGGCTACAACGTGCTCGCCGGCGGTGGCATGGGCGTGACGCCAAGCGCCGCCAAGACGTTCCCTGCGCTGGGCAAGCGGCTTGGATTCGTGCCCCCAGACGACGTGTGCGCGATCGCCGAGGCGATCGTCAAGGTGCAGCGGGACTTTGGCAACCGCTCCGACCGCAAGACGGCCCGCCTCAAGTACACGATCCACACGATGGGGCTCGAGGCCTTCCGGAAGAAGGTCGAGGAGTACTTTGGTAAGCCGCTGGCCCCCTGCCATCCGGCCGACGTCCACGGCTTCGACGACCACATCGGCTGGTTCGATCAGGGGGACGGAAAGTTTTTCTATGGGCTCAACGTCGAAAATGGTCGCGTGCACGACACCGGCGACTTCCGGCTCAAAACAGCGCTGCGGCGGATTCTCCACGACCTCAAGCCGGGGGTGCGGATCACCGCCCACCAGAGCCTGCTGTTCACCGACTTGGGGATCACCGACCGCGAACGGATCGCCAAGATCCTGCACGATCATGGCGTAAAGACCTCCGAGGAAATCTCCACCTTGCGCCGCTGGAGCATGGCCTGCGTGGCCCTGCCCACCTGCGGCCTGGCCGTCGCGGAGAGCGAGCGGGTGCTTCCGGGGCTCATCGATTCGCTTGAGCCGGAGGTCGCGAAGCTCGGCCTCGCGCACGACGCCTTCACGGTGCGGATGACCGGCTGCCCCAACGCCTGCGCCCGCCCCTACAACTCCGACATCGGCATCGTTGGCCGCACCCTCGGCAAGTACACGATCTTCATCGGCGGCCGGCTACTCGGTGACCGGCTCAACGAGCAGTACAAAGACGTCGTCCCCTTCGAGGATCTCTCCAACGAGATCACGGCCGTGCTCGCCTGCTACAAGGCGGAGCGGAAGGCCGGCGAGACGCTCGGTGACTTCTGCCACCGCAAGGGTGTCGAGGGCGTCCGCACCTGGGCCGATCAGTGGCTGGCGGGCGCCCGTGGCCACGGCTGACTATTGACCTGCCCCGGAAGCACGATCTCGCACCATGTGGCATCGACGCTCGACCGTGGCCGCCGTGGTGACCAGCGTGTCGGCCAGCTTCTTGGCCATCGTGTTCACCGCCGAGGTGCTGGCCACGGCCCGCGCCGAAACGCCCCCCGCCGACGTTCTCGACGTCGCTCCGGTCTGGGCAGGCCATCCCGTCGGATTCTCGCTGCTCACCGTCAACGACCGGCAGTTGGTCGGGTTCTATGACGCCGACCGCCGGCTCACCGTGGCAGTGCGGTCGCTCGGCGACCACGAATGGACATTCGTGCCGCTTCCCAGGCACACCGGCTGGGACAGCCACAACTCGATCGAGATAGCGGTCGACCGCGACGGCTTCGTGCACCTCGCCGCCGACATGCACGTTTCAGCGCTCGTCTACTTCCGCTCCCGTCACCCAGTCAATGAACCCTTCGGGGCCGACTCGTTCGAGCCGCTCCATCGCATGATTGGCGATCGGGAGAACCGCGTCACGTATCCCACCTTTCTCCACGATGCCGCCGGCGATCTCGTGTTCATGTATCGACATGGCTCGAGTGGCAACGGTGATCAGATCCTCGACCGCTACGACACACGAACCCGGCAGTGGCATCGGCTCCTCGACGAACCGCTCACCTCGGGAAGGGTGGGCGACGCGTCGATGAACGCCTACTTGCACGGGCCGGTTCGCGGCCCCGACGGCTTCTTCCATCTCGCCTGGGTTTGGCGAGACACGCCCGATTGCGAAACCTGCCACGACGTCTGCTACGCCCGGAGCCGCGACCTCGTCCACTGGGAGCGGAGCGACGGCACGCCGCTCGACCTGCCGATCACAGCAGCCACCGGCGAGGTGGTCGATCCAGTTCCGGCCGGCGGGGGGCTGCTCAATGGCCTGCTCCGGATCGGCTTCGATGCCGCCGGGCATCTCGTGCTCTCGTACCACAAGTACGACGATGCGGGCCGGTCGCAGATCTTCACCGCGCGGCTCGAGGATGGACGCTGGCGAATTCGGCAGACGAGCGACTGGTCGGAACGCATCGAGTTTTCAGGCCGCGGCTCGATCGGCCTCGAGGCTTCCGTGGGGTCGGTCACGCACGCCGCCGACGCCACGCTGCTCCTGGATCATCGCACCCCAACCGCAAGCGGCACCTGGCAGCTTGATCAAGACACGCTCGCGGCCGTGGGGCTTGCCACGCGGCAACACCGCACGCCCGCGCCGCTCGGCGGCGTCGAATCATCGTGGCCCGGGATGCAGGTCCATTGGCAGAACGACTCGGGCGCCGCGACGCCTGGGCGACGGTTCATGCTCCGCTGGGAGACGCTCGCCCCCAACCGCGATCGGCCGCGCGCCGAGCCATTACCACCGCCGAGCATGCTCCGGGTGATCGAAGTCGATGACTAACATGCCGTCGCCTCCGTGAGTGCCTGGCGAGCGACACCGATCGCAGGCGGCACAGGTTGAAAACCTGTGCTACGGGACGACGGAGCGAGGGGCTGCCCGGTGCCCTCGAGCGGGCTATGGGAGCAAGCGAAGCCGGGATGGCGAAGCGCAGCGGACATGCAGAGAGTCGAGGCCTGGAGGGCCGAGACGAACGTCCGACGAGAGGGCATGGGTAGCCCCAGCGGCGCGGCGGGAACAGGCACAGGTTGAAAACCTGTGCTACGGGGGAAGGTCTATGACTCAGGCCGGGAGGTCGTCCCACATCGGGCACCAGAGTGGCGTCCGGGGGAAGAGCTGCCCGGCGAGCTTCTGAGCCATCTGCGTGGAGGGCTCCATGCGACCGGCGGCCACCGCCTCGACCGGGTCGCACTGGCCGAGCAGCAGCCTGCCGAGTTCGTCGTCGGTGAGCCGCAGGTAACTGCGGCCCACGCGTCCCGGATGCACCGTCGCTTCCCGAGGCTCCTTGGCATCGACGATGATCGAGCCGCGGAACGACGGGGCGTCGAGGCCCAGTTCCACTGTTTCCTTGATCTCCGCGGCGACCACGCGGGCGGCCACCGCCGGAGCCTGGGCCGACAGCAGTTCGAGCGGCCGGAAGACCTTGGCCACGATCATCCGATCGCCCCCCTGGACGAGGCTCGCACCACCGGCCACGGCCTCATGGAGCGGGTCGGCAGCGCTCGACTCGTAGACGATCTCCTGACGATCGTTCTCGATCGCCTCGGCACACACTCTGCCGAGGATCTCCCGTTCCAGACCGGCGAACTCCGGGTCGGCCATGATCTCGAGCACGCGGTTGCCCGCCTGGATGCAGTAGCCGACGATCCGGGCGCTCGACTCGTGGAGTTCGTACCGATCCTGGCCGACGAGCGCGACGATGATCGAGTCGAAGGCACCGCGGCTCACGAGCCAGCGGCAGTAGTTCTCACTGCGGTCGATCGGGCCGACGAACCGCGAGATGTTCTGCTTGTAGATCCGCAGGATCGCCGGCAGTTCGACGTGCCGCCACTGCCGCATGGTCACGCCATCGCCCGCTCGCTGCGGCGATTCGAGGAGCCGCGCGAGGATGTCGGTCGGTCTGCCGGGCGTGGCCGAGTCGCGGCCGAGGACGCTCCAGCCGAGCTCGTGGAACGATGGCGCGATCCGGGTGCGCGAAAAGGCCACGGCCGCCCCTGACTGCCGGATGCGGTCTTCGGCCGCGCGAACGAGCCGCTGACCGTGGCCGGCGCCGCGACACTCGGGCAGGACGGCGACGCGGTCGAGCACCGCACCGCGGACGACGGCCGAGCCGATCATCAGTTCGCGGGGCACGATCTCCACGTGGCCGACGATGCGGCCGCCGAGCCGGGCCACGAGGCGATTGGCGGAGTCGTGCTCCGGATGATCGACCGCAGCATGAAACTCGGCCCGAGACGGGGGCGTGGGCAGGCCCGCGAGGAGCTGCAGAATCTCGCTCTGGTCGCCTGCCCGAGCCGGAGCCACATGACACTCCTCGAGCATCCAGGCCGGGGGCTTCAGCGGCAGCACCGGATGATGCGGCACGTGGAGGATCGCCGGACGTTTCGCCACGGGCCGCCGCGAGACGACCGTGCCCGAGGGGCGAATTTCAACGGTTTCGACGACCGGAGACGGCCGCTTCGAACGGGTTGTGGTGGCCTCAGCCTGAGGCTCGCGATCGGTTCCGGCGGCGATTTTCACGGCGGCGGGCTTCGCGGCCGTCTTGCGGGCCGGCGGCTGCGAGGCCGTCTGCGCGGCGGCGCGAATCTTCAGGCGGCTCTTTTTCTTGGCCTGACGGGTCGCGGCTGGCACCTCCCGCTCACGTGCGGCGGGCCGCGATGATCGACGGGGATGACCGACGACGCCGCCTTCCGACGGCACGCCACCACATGCCCTCGCCCCGGGCCGCCTTCTCGGGAAACGATCCACCCGATGCATGATGCCTCCTTTCCCTGGAGCCGCACTCGAACCATTCCGTTGGCGGTCAATCTATGCGGGGCCTGCACCGTTTTCCAGTAGCAGGAAGCTTTTCACCACGTTTTCCGGGAAAAAACACCAAGGGACTTCTCGCGATCGCAGCACCGTTCGGGCCTTGTCGGCCGTGGCGCACCTCGTCATCTGCGCCTCCGTCGCCACCCGCTCTCCCTCGAGCAGTGCGGCGAGCCGCTCGTTGATCGCGCGGATCTCCTGGCATCTGCGACGGGCGAGCGTGACGGTGGGATGCGTCTGGATCCAGCGCCGCTTGGCGGCGACGAGTTCGCGGACGCCCTCCGGCTGGGAGGCATGCGGCTCGAGGTGCCGCTCGGGGTGGTAGCGGAAGTCGCGGAGCGCGGCCCTCGTTGCCAGCAGTCCCGCGGCCGGGTCGGCGGTCTCGAGCGTGGGGAACGCCTCCGCCAGTGGCAGGCGGAGCGTGCCAGAGACGACGGCATGCCGCGGCGGGTCGGAGCCGACCAGCCTCCGCACCACGTCGTCGGTGATCGCATCGTAGGTGGCGCCGCCGACGCCATGCACGAAGACGTCGGCGACCAGGAGCCGCGACACGAGCGTCGTCACGATCGCCCGTGGCCGCAGGCGGATCGAGTGCTCCTCCATCCTCGAGAGGGCGTCGATCCACTTCGAGGGTGAGGTGTCGGGGTCGATCGGCAGTTCAATCCGCAGCGTCTCCATGTCGGACAGCGCCAGGACGCCGGGCGTGGCGGTGTTGGCGAACACGCGGCGGCGGCGGGGATCCTCCCGCGACCACATCCACCACGGCACCTCGATCCACTCGCCCGATGAATCGTGACGCACAGCGAGGTCTGGCATCGGCCGGCCGTGGCCGCGAACCCGGCGCGTGCGGCGGAAGTCGGCGAGCGAGTCGTTGTAGGCCGTATGCAACTGTCGCGCATGAGCCAGGAGCCAGCCCACGAAGACCATCACCGTCGGCAGCCGCATCATCTCGCTCACGGGCAGCTCGAGCGTCTCCATGCCGAAGCGCTCCTCGAGCATGTGCCGCGCCTGTGCGATCCCGAGGCCAAGCCGATGACTGGCCTGCGCCCGCTCCACCACCAGCGGCCACCACGGGCGGAGGATCGGCCGTGGCACGAGCGGCGCCAGCAGACGGCAGGCGCGATCCCCGAACGACGCGAAGCACTCCGCGTCGATCACGGGCCGCTCCTCCCACGCCGCCTCGACGGTAAACGCGTCGAAGGGCACGTCCTCCACGTGGGCCGAGTCGGGCGTGCCCACCGGCACCGCCGCGGTCACGCGGCTGCACCGGTCGGTGTCCACCACCAGATTCAACGCCGTGCCGCCGACCTGGCGGGCATAGTCGTCGAGCGCGGCGTTCTTGAGCCAGACGCCGGGGTGGAAGAGTTCGGGCTGATGGCCGCCCATGATGATCGGACGGGCGATCCAATCGGCCACGTCCGCAGGACGGTCAACGTGTCGGTAGTGGCCGGTGTACTCCGTGGCCACCATCAGCACCTCGCGGCGGGTGGCGGCCACCAGCTCCCAGAGCCGCATGTCGCCGATCCGCAGGTCGAGGGCCGCCCGGAGCAGCCGGTTGTTGTCGACGAGGGCCTCGATGGAGCCAGACCCCGGACCGGGCACGACCGGCGGGTCGATGAGTCGGGCTCCCGAAGGCTCGGGAGCGGAATAGCGGCGCGAGGGCATGGCCATGGGCGGACGCGTCACGCCGAGGCGTCATGGCCTCCGGCCGCAGCGGCGACGGCCGCCTCAGCCCGATCGAGAACGCGGCGGTAGTAGGCCAGACGGGTCGCCGCATCGTCCAGAGCGCCTCCGAAACTTCTCGCCAGATCGAGGTAGACCAGCGGCACGGGCAGTTCCACGATTTCCAGCCCCGCCGCCGCCGCCTGCACCCAGACTTCCAGCGGCATCGCGTAGCCGGTCTCCGTCAGGTGGAGGCATTCGAGAGCCCGCCTGGAGTAGGCCTTGAACCCGCAAAAGGCGTCGGTGATCGAGAGGCCGAGCCGCTCGTTGATCTCCGCGGTGATCTCCTCGTTGATCCGCCGCCGGGCTGCTGGGGGCAAGCTGTCGCCGGCGAACCGCCTGAGATACCGGCTGCCGCTGACGATGTCGGCCGGCGGGGCAGGATCGGTCGCCGCCGCGACAAACTCGGGGATCAACTGCGGCTGGTGCTGACCGTCGCAGTCGATCGTGACGAGGCCGTCCCAGGGGCCGGCGAGTGTCTCGCGGAAAGCGGTGGCGAGCGCGGCGCCGTAGCCGGCGTTGACGGCATGCCGCACCACGCGGACGTCGCCTCGGCGGGCGACGCGGTCGGCCAGCAGGTCGGACGTGCCGTCGGTCGAGCCGTCGTCCACGACGAGCACGTCGGCGGTGTGCTTGAGCACCTCGTCGAGCACGCCCTCGACGTGGGCCGCTTCGTTGAACACCGGCAGAGCGGTCAGAAAACGTGCCATGCCACCCCACAGGGTTCGGGAAGGTCGCCGGACCGCCGGCAGCCGCATCACCAAGTATTGGCGCGCGACGGCCGCCGGGCAACGCGCCGGTACGGGCCGCTTTTTTCACCCCTTCGAGCCCCAGCCGTCACAACCAGCCCACGTCACATCCAACCCAGGGGATCCCGTTCGTCGCGGCTGGCCCAGCAGGTGAGGCCGGAGACGGCGGCCGCGAGCCGCTCGGCCAGCACATCCATCGAAAACCGTTCGCTCGCATGGTGGCCCACCGCCACCACCGCCATGCCGGCCGCCTCGGCCTCGGTCGCCTGATGAAGTTTGATCTCGCCGGTAAACAGTGTGTCGCATCCGCCGCGGGCCACCTGCTCGACGCAGTCGCCCCCCGACCCGCAGACGATCCCCACTCGGCCGGCCGGCCGACCGGGGTCGCCGGCGATCTGCACGTGCTGCACGCCAAGGGCCGCCGCCGCCCGCGCGGCGAGGTCGGCCACACGACAGCCCTGCTCGGCCGTGCCGGCGCGGCCGAAGCCCACGAGCGGCACTTCGGCATCGGGCTCGATCGGGGCCACGTGCACGAGGCCGAGCCGTTCCGCGAGTTGGTCGTTGATGCCGCCGGCCGCGGAGTCCCATGCCGTGTGGCTGCTCCAGATGCCCGCCCCCGCGCCGATCACGTCGAGGAGCACCCGTCCCGGCCCGGTGGCCGGCGTGATCCGTGACACGGGCCGAAACGGCAGCGGGTGGTGCGAGACGACCAGATCGGCCCGCTCGCGAACCGCCTCGGCCGCAACCTGCGGGGTGAGCGTCAGGCAGGTCATCACGCGCGAGATCGCGTCCCGACGCGGCGCCACGAGCAAGCCGACCGCGTCCCACGACGCCGCCAGCCGCAGCGGGGCGAGCTGTTCGAGGACGGCGATGACTGCTTCGAGCGTCGGCATGGCGACAGGATACTATGGTGCCTCACCGATCGCGATCCGAACCCTGCGCCGCCCATGAACACATCCCGCATTTCCGTGCCTGCGGTGATGCTCGCCAAAGACCTCCGGCGGGCGCTCCGCCTGGCTCACGATCTGGGCGTGCAGGGCGTGGAGCTCGACGCGCGTCACGGGCTCGATCCCGCGCAGGTCACGCAGACCGGCCTGCGGCAGATTCGCAAGTGGCTCGGCGACGAGGGGGTCGAGGTCTCGGCGATCTCGTTTCGCACCCGCGGTGGATACGGCGACCCTGACAGGCTCGAGGGGCGAATCGCGGCCACCAAGACCGCGCTCAAGCTCGCCCATGACCTCGGGGCTGGGCTCGTGCTCAACCACATCGGCGACATTCCCGCCGAGCAGGCCGGCCCCCAGTGGCAACTCCTCGTCGACGTGCTCAGCGACCTGGCGAACTTCGGCGAGCACGTCGGCGCCACGCTCTGCGCGGAAGCAGGCCGCGCCGCGCCGGCCGATCTCGCCCGGCTGATCGCCGCGCTGCCAGAAGGGGGCCTTGTCTGCGATCTCGTCACCGGGGCATTGGTGGTCCACGGCCATGATCCCGCCGCCGCGGTCGCGGCCCTCGGCCACTACGTGGCGAGCGTGCATGCCACCGACGCAGTGGCCGGAGCGTTTGCGGGGCGTGGCCGGGCGGTGCTGCTCGGCACCGGTCAGGTCGATTTCCCGGCCGTGTTCGCGGCGCTCGAGGAGCGAGGCTACCGGGGCTGGATTGGCATCGAGCCCGTCGATGAACGGAATGCCAAGGAGGAACTCTCCGAAGCGGTCGTCCACCTCGCAGCCCTGTAGGTGCCCGTACCGCTCGTTTGACCCACCTGCAAATAGAACCTAGGCTCTGATCCATGGCACGCGGCAGTTCAGCATTGCGGGCGGTCACCTGGCTCATGCTCGCCGCCTACGTGGCCGTCGCCTCGGGTGTGCCGCTGCCCATCGCCGGTTCGCCGCCTGTGAACGGCTCCCCCGCCGCGAACCGCCTCGCCGACAAGGATCGCTCGCGGCCCTTTCCGTGCATGGACAAGCCGTGCGGCTGCGCCACGGCCGAGCAGTGTTTTTCGACCTGCTGCTGCAACTCGCCGGCCGAACTTCTGGCTTGGGCCGAGGCCCACCACCTCGACCCGGCCACGCTCCTCGCACTTCAGGGGCGAGTCGCCGCCACCGCCCCTGAGGCACCGGCAGCGGCGTGCTGCTGCTCGTCTGCCTCGACAGAGCCCTCGTGCTGCACGACCACGGAATCCGCCCCGGCCGACCAGGCGACTCCCGCCGATGAAGCTGGCTCCGATTCCCTGCCGTCGAAGGTGATCTCGCTGAAGGCGATGCTCGCCTGCGGCGGCGTCCTCGCCGGCTGGACGGCCGCAGTCACATCCCTTCCCCCGCCCTCCGTCCTGCGCTGTGAGCCGTGCATGCGGCTCGTGGGCATGCTTCCCATCACCGATGAGATCGGCCACTCGGTCGATCCGCTCAGCGACGCGCCGCCTCCTCGGGCCTGAACGCTTTCTCTGCTTCGTCGTTCAGGTAGCCGCCCCGGACCGTTGCGAACGCGCGTTCGCTGTTCGGCGGTGGCTGATTCCCTCCCGGTCGGGTGCTTGAGCGCCCGCGTTCCGGGATCATCGCCCGAGGAGTGTTCCATGCGCTCGTTGTTTCGTTCCCGTTCCCTGCCCGCCGCCGTGGCGGCGTGCCTGTTCGTTCCCACCGTCGCGGCCGTCTCGTTCGGCCACGGCGTCGAGTACCAGCTCACCTTCGATCCCGTAGGGGGCAAGATCCAGACGCGGCAGATCGTCTCCACCGAGACGCGTCCGGTAACGCTCACCGACCTCACGCGGATCTACGTGATGCCCTTCGAGGTTGCCGACGGCACCACGCCGCCGCTCCACCCGGCGGCTCAGGCGGCCTGGTACAGCAAACCAAGCATCACCGAATACCCGTCGGGCAACGGCCTCTGCTATCAGTGGGACACGACGTCGCCCACCGGCGGCCAACTCGCGGGCACCAACTGGTCGTGGAAGGATTCCTCGTCGCTGCCCAATCTTGCGGGCACGGTGTTCACCTATCGGTTCACCGACCGCGTGCTCAAGTGGGATGGCTCACAGTTCACGGCGGCGGCGGCGGGAGCGACGCAGTTGCAGGCCTTCCGCGGCGACGCGACTACGGTTCCCACCGTGCTGGTGACGACGGCCAGCAGCTCGTCGCTCGCCTACTCGGCGGTCAGTGCGGTGACGCAGAGCACCAACCCTCACTCGAACGCCGGCTTCCGGCTCCTGGGTGACGGCACGAGCTTCGCACCCGCCGCCGCGGGCGTCGGCACCGACGGCATCTACCTGCAGGGCATGCAGGTGACGACGACTGCCACGACGGCGGCCGGCTTGGCCGTGGGGGCGTCGGATCCGGCCTACATGGTGTTCTACAAGAACACGTCGTTTGGCGACGCCTACGCCGTGGCAGCGGCGTTCGCCACGTCGCAGAGCATTCCGCTGAACCAGATCCAGTCGGTGCCTGAACCCACGACGTCAGCCCTCTTCGGCGGCGCGGCCGTGGCCGCAGTCGTGGAGTGGCGGCGGCGGCGGTCGGCGCGCCGAGGATGCC
>Ga0315903_10008618_pt1 | contig 12516 bp, 40 predicted proteins | sample LakEriMetagenome_7_FD_203524 | JGI IMG/M metagenome (GOLD analysis project Ga0315903, IMG submission 203524) | Freshwater fungal communities from buoy surface, Lake Erie, Ohio, United States - Buoy 2 MA119 | ecosystem: Environmental > Aquatic > Freshwater > Lake | place: USA: Lake Erie, Ohio...
AATTTACCACAGCAGCAGTTGCTAAATCAACTAAGCGTCAAGTGGTTCTTTATTCGTGGGACAAGTTTGGTGGTCGTGTTTTGGGAGACATCATTCTAGATGGTCAAAGTCTACGTGCTCAATTAATTCAAAATGGTTTTGCACGTGAATACTTTGGTGATGCAAAACAATCATGGTGTAACTAATGATTAGGCTAAATCATGAATGTTCAGCATGTGGATCAAAGTTCACTGTAACATATAATGAAATGTATACAGAAAGTGATCCACAGCATTGCCCATTTTGTGGTGAGTTTTTATTATTAGATGATGACAGTTTTGATGACAGAGATTTACATGATGATGAGGACGATGAGCCTCTATGACATGGTATCATGAAGGTGTGCCATACGAATATGATGGCACACATTTTGGTTTTGTGTACCTGATAGAAAATCTAACTAACGGAAGAAAATATATTGGACGCAAATACTTTAGCAAAGCTGGTGTCCGTCAAGTCAACGGCAAAAGAAAAAAGATCCGAAAAGAGTCCGATTGGGCCACGTATTACGGTTCCAACGACACACTCAAAGCAGAAGTTGCCGAGCTAGGCGAACATAACTATCGTCGCACTATTCTCCATTTGTGTAAAACAAAATCCGAAGCGGCATATCTAGAAACTTATGAAATATTTACTAGACATGCCTTACTGGATGAGTTATACTATAACGATTGGTGTAGCTGCAAAATTAGACGAGCCCATCTAAAGAACCTACAAACTCCTACCTGAAAAAATGCTGCAACCGCACATTTTTTGACTAAATAAAAGGGAAAGGAGCTTCACATGTTCAACAAAATACTTGAGTGGCTTACAAAGCCTCAATTATCGGATATTGAGTATTACATCGCCTCAAAAAATCCGCAAACAACTGCCGATGTAGAACAGCTTATAAAAGAGTTCAATTATAAAAGGAGACTACAATGTTTTTGAATCAACCACAATTCCCATCATTTTATTCATGGAACGATGTTCAGCGTAAGTCTGAGGACATTACAATAAAGACCATTGATTTCAATAAAAACGTGATTGATCTTGGTATATCATATTTCAATGATATCACAGGAAAGCACTTTACTACATATACAGAGAAGGCACTAAACTTCAACAGTAATGTGGCAGAAGATGCAAAAAAAATCATCAAATCAGAAAGTAAAAAATCTCAGGCTTGATATAGAAGGTAAAGTCAAGTTTTGGCAACCAGTGGTCAGGAATGGATGGTGGATAAAGTTCTCTGTCTATCGTGACCACTTTATTTTACTAACGTTTATATCAAGATATACAGGTCAAACAATTCTTCGTTATTACACCAGTGAAGAAGAAGCAGTAGCATACATAAACTTCATTACCACTTGCAGCGCAAAAGATACAGTTCAATCAGCATAGGTTTATTATGAATATACATGATTCTTTGAAGCAAACTAAATTGGTTATTGATACACTGTTATCACAACAAACAATAGATTTTGCAACATCTACAATACCATCTCCACTCAATGAATTAGAAATGGCAGCACAAGAGTGTGTAGAAGCACTCAAGCGTGGCAATAAAATCTTTTTCATGGGTAATGGTGGTTCAGCAGCAGAAGCACAGCACCTAGCAGGTGAATTGGTATCATACTTTATGACACAGAGTGAGCCATATGCAGCAATTGCATTGAACACTGATACCTCTGTCATCACTGCAATATCAAATGATATGGGTTACAAACATATCTTTTCACGCCAACTCCATGCATTATCAAAACCAGGTGATGTAGCAATTTATCTTTCAACTTCAGGTACCTCAGAGAATATACTTGAAGCAATGAAGTTTGGTAAGATAAACGGACTAATCAATGTAGCATTTACTGGATTGAAAACTAGATGGATGCATGATTATTCTAATTATTACATTGCTGTACCATCCACATCAACACCACGCATACAAGAGGGACATTTGTTTTTAGGTCATTGGCTCTGTGAGTACATAGAAGAAAAACTACAAAATGCCCATAGAGAAAACATGTCCTAGATGTGGCACTACACACAGAAAGCGTGGAGAGTTTTGTTCCCGTTCATGTGGTAATGTTCGTGTACACACCGAAGAAGATAAGCAAGTCCGTCGTGAAAAACTAATAGAGTATCATCAAACACCTGAAGGTGCAGCAACCAGATCCAAATCAGCCAAGATAACTTCAGCCATGCGTAAAGGTGAAGAGTGGACAAATATTGATGCTGATGAATATGCGGTAGGTATACCAGATGTTACCGATTATGCCGCAGAGTACGATATCACATGGCACCGAGCAGAAAAATGGTAGTTGACAATTATTTTTAGTTAGCGTATAATCACTAACATGGCTGAGATATATACATTTATACCGAAACAAAAGTGCAAAGTTGACAACACTGAGTTGGACAGACTCAGGGCCAAGTTGCTTGAATTGCACAATGCCCGTGATGTTATCAATAAAGAAATAAGATATACGAAAGATGCAATCAACCTACTGGAAAAAGGCGAAAAATGACCGAAGATGATGGTGAATTAGACTCCGCAAGGGAAAATGTCAGTATCATTGATAAAATTGATATTTTATTGATGCTGATTGAAAATGGACCCAGGGAGAAATATAGATCATTATCCTTGGTACTTGAAGAGGCAAAGTTTCAATTACTTCATGCATGGAACGAGGCACAATATTACATGGACCTATGTGAGAGTTACGAAAATCAAATCAAACTAGCAGGCGATAAGTTGAAGAAATAAACGATATCGCCTAGGAGAAGGCGATGAACCGTTTATACAAAGAATTATTGATTTATGTTGTTCTGCTTCTGGTAACAGTATCATTACCAACAATTTTTACCCTATTACTATAATGAACAAACACTTTACCGTTGTAGAATGGATTGTTTTGTTTTCCCTGTTGATATTTCTGGTAGTCAAATCAGCAGATGCAAAAACAAAAACACGCAAGCATCATGCAATAGAAACATATGGTAGTATATCGGTGATGGTCACCGATGTAACTGAAGATAAAATTATTCGGAGTCAAAACATAGATCAGGTGCGTGGTCTGGCTAGTATGACCAAACTAATGACCGCTATGATTGCATTAGACCATGATTCTAATATGAATCGCAAGTTACAGTTGAGCACACTGGCTGGCAGTAAATTGCCCAAGCGTGTTTATACCCGTGGTGAATTATTTCACATGCTATTGATAAAGAGTGACAATGCAGCAGCAGAGACAATAGCAGCAGATTATCCTGGTGGTCGTGCAAAGTTTATTCGTGACATGAACCTTCGTGCAGAGATGATGGGCATGTATAGCACACACTTTGATGATCCATCAGGACTTGATGCTGACAATGTAAGCACAGCATCCGATGTAACACAGATGGTAATTGCAGCAGCATATTATCCAGAGATAAGAGAGATATCTACCAAAAGAACTACAACAATTTTGACGCAGGTCAAACGTAAAAATAGAATCATTGTTCTACATAATACGAACACAATATTATTATCACAAATTGATGGTGTTCAGGTAAGCAAGACGGGATTTACCAACCCAGCAGGATTTTGTGTAGCCATGTTGGTAGAAAAGAATCATGGTGATAAAATACATTATGAGGTAATTGTCGTTATGGGCGCACGAAATCCTGCTCAAAGAGTTGACGCTGTAAAAAAAGTAGTATATAATGATATTAAAGGAGACAACTATGAGTCAAGCAGAATTTGATATCGTTATGAACCGCATTAAAAATCTTACCGAGTATGAGGTACAAGTAACTATACCTGAAGATTTTGTGTTTGATGGACCTGTGCCATTTGATATGTCCATTTCTGGTGATACTGCATGGGTCAAAGTTATTGCAGAAACATTAGAGGAGGCTAAACTGAGAGTATATGACTATTTTGAAGGCGAATACAAATAAACCGTGGATGAGTCCAGAATATGATATGCCATTTCTTGAGAATGAAGAAATGTGGGCACAGCGTGTGATTGATGAAGCAGCAAGGTACCTATGGTTAGATATTGAAAGAGAAGAAAATGAAAGAAAAGAACAGCACAATCAAGATAATGCCTGAGCCTAATATTCATGGCTTGTTTCCAACACCAGTGTTATTTGCAAAGTTTCACCGTGATTGGACAAAAGAAGAAAAAGAGTTTTTTGATGAAACAGCAAAGTCAACAACCAATAACACAGGCAATCTAACAAGTGCTGATCGATATGTACTAGATCATCCCGTGATGGCAGAGATTCGTGACTATTACCAATTCTATGTGAACTATTACATGGAAAAAGTATATGCACCAAAGAATGATGTTGAAGCATACATTACACAATCATGGATGAACTACACAAAAACTGGACAGTATCATCACAAACATGCACACCCGAATAGTTGGGTGTCTGGTTGCATTTATGTGGCTACTGACCGTGAGAAAGATCGTATTACATTTTATAATGATAAGTATCATCGTATATCATTGCCTACAGAAAACTTCAATCCATTCAATTCAGAGTCATGGTGGTTTTCTGTAGGCACTGGTGATATCGTTATATTTCCATCGTATCTTACACATATGGTAGAACAAACAACGAGCACTGATACCAGAGTGAGTATTGCCATCAATACATTCCTCAAGGGATATATTGGTGATGAACATAGTTTGACTGGTCTCCATTTGCAAGGTCAAGATGCTGATGCAAAACAACGCACAGAACCAAGACCAGAGTGGAAACAAGACGGCTACTAATTTTGCGGGTATGATGAAATCGGTAGACATAGCGGGCTTAAAACCCGCAGCCGCAAGGCGTGTGGGTTCAAGTCCCTCTACCCGTACCAACCACTGGCGTTCGTATAATGGATAATACAGTGCTCTTCTAAAGCACGAATATGGGTTCGATTCCTGTACGCCGGACCAACTACACTTTATATTATGATTGATAACGACGATATTCAACAAGTGAAAAAGATGATCAAGTCAGGTATCAACCTCAGAATTGATTCATTGAATTCCGAACTAAGAAACTTTCTATGGGATAATGCCATCCTAACTGGTGGTGCTATCTGTACATTATATCATGGTGAACAACCAAAAGATTGGGATTTATATCTTTCCGATGATGCCGCAATACAATCATTCAAAACATACATCACTGCCGATGCGCACTTTCAAAAGCAAGTAAAAGATATCAATCCAAAATATATGATTGATACTGAAGTTGAAGGTAAGATGATAACATCTAATGCCGTTACATTTCACAATAATGTGCAAGTGATTACAATGGCAACCAAATCATTTCGTGATACATTTGATTATATTCACTGTATGCCCTGGTATGATATAAAAAACGATGTCCTGTATATGTCTACGCAACAATACAATGCTATCAAAAACAAGAAGTTGATTGTCAATCCAAAAGCAGCAAATCCACCAACGGCACATAGAATACAGAAGTATAAAGAGAGAGGATGGCGTGAATAATGGCAATACTAAAGACACAGACAACACCTAAACACGATATACCTGATGATATAACAGCCATACCTGTAACATACCCAGGCAGTGGTGGTGTTATTAGTGGTACACCAGCACAGAGCAGATTTACAAACAATTGGATTGATCCTAATGTCCTCAACGCAGTTAGTAAACCACATGTTATTCAAGGTAAAATGTTAGTGACACAAAAAATAATACCATCACATGAACTTGAACGACTTGGTTTCAATACCGCAGCATTGACTGCACAACACCAAATGAAAATAAAATCGGAATTGATACATCTAATGGTACAAGAAATGTTTGCGGCTGATTGTATTGAGTTCACGCAACAAAGAGACATGGCAACGGATTCTGTTACATTTCGTGCAAGAGTATTTGTAGTACCAAATGATGATGTACAATTGATAAGAAAGATGCAGAAATGACAACGAAAGTTATCAAAAAGAAATCATTGTGGCGTAAAAGGCAGGCTCCTAGCAGATAATTCTTGACAGAGTATAACACCCATGATACTATCATTACATAGATAATTGATTGGAGAAAAAAATGTCAAATTTGCAATGGGAAGTTCAGGCTTATGGTGATTCCAAAGATGCTATTTTGGAATCTGTACAAGATTCTATTACATTCAAACTTTCAGGACCAGGTATGGTTATCGCAAGTTATCTTTCTGATGCACAAGAACTAATCGCATCAAATCAATCGGGCACAAATGAAATTGCCCGTCAATATATCAACATTGCAAAAATGTTGATGATGGAGTTTGAACTTGGTTTCAACCCACGATGATACAATATTTCTTTTCTTTCATAGGAGTGGTCGCCATTGCGGTGACCATTTATCATTTGGAGCGTATGAATGATAAAAACTGATTTTGTTGCAGACAGTATAATGGGCAAGTTTTTAGCAAAGTTTTGGCCTAAAGATTCACCACACACTGCTACTGACCCATTATGGATAATTGCTGGTACACACCAAGAGTTTGAAGATTTTGTTATACGCAAACGAATGATGGGTTTATTCTTTGATTACCGATATGTGCGTGATGCTGATTCAATTCGTGGACTACAAAGAATCCGTGGTTTGTATATTGGTACCTATAAAGATAGGGTAGATTGGCCGCAGATTGAAGAACATATAAAAATAATAAAACACAAAGGCGGCTGACTTGACAAAAGTTATCGGTAATGATATAATTGTGTTTGATACTTTGATATGGAGATTATTATGAGTGATACTGTGTATGATCAAGATGAAATCAATGAACTGGCTAGGGAACTGGCCGAAATTACATTGACTGATGATGTTGAGACTGAATATGAGGCAATGATGGATGCTGCATGGGCAGAACACATGATGATGGAACATGCCGCACATTCATATGATCTTGATGCCATTGCATACGGTGAGTTTTGATGAGACTGTGTAAAGACTGTAAGTTCTTTTTGGAAGATACAAGTATAGTTGGTAACTATACTGCTGTTTGCGTACATCCCGAATCTGAAAATTATGATGATCCTGTGTATGGTAATCATACAAGAAAATCGTGCCGCACAATGCGGCATGGTGCATGTGGTATGACTGGTAAGTTTTGGCTTGCTAAAGCCGAATTTGTAAAACAGGAGTATGAAACGATATGAAAACACTTGATGAAACATTGAATATCATTGAAGAGATGAATGAAACTGCACATGGTGTGATATATGATTCATGGTTGATGGCTGATGATGCTGAAGAAAATGGTGAAGAGAATGCCGAAGAGTTGAGGGAAGAAGCATCTGAAGAGCAACAAGAAGTATTCCGCTCAGAATATGATGACCTATCAGAGAGCGATAAAGAATCTATTCGGCAGTGGTATATGCGTGATGCAGATTTTCGTGAACAATTTGAAACTTACTATGGTGGTGAATTCAATGAATAGATTGATTGTAATATTTTTGATGCCGTTGTCAATTATCGTGACTGGCTGTAATACTACTGCTGGTATATTGAGTGGTGCTGGTAAAGATTTACAAGCGGCTGGTGCATGGGTATCACCCAAAGAACAGGTGTCATTGAAATGAACGAACGAATTAGAGAACTGGCTGAACAGGCTGAATTAGAATATAACTTTGATCCAATGCTATGGTTGAAATATGAAAAGTTCGCCCAATTGATTGTGCTAGAATGTATGGATGTGTTTGGTAAAGACTTGCCAGACCCAACAAATCCAGATTATCAATTAGGCACACTTACCGAAGTTGTTAACCGTGTTTGTAATGTGGCAGAGCATTTCGGAGTAGAATGAACGAAAATGATATAGTCTATCGCCTACGCAAACGAGCAGAGATTCGTAGGCAAATACCCGGACGCAAATCAGTTGAAGAAGGCAAGCCTGACCGCATTGCTGATATACTTGAAGAAGCAGCAAATGAAATTGAAAAACTGCGTGATATTGACGACGGAAAATGAGATTATGATAATTCTAATTTTACTTTTATGTTTTTTATTTGTGGGTGAGCCTGACCTATGGGACAATCTGCATGATTGGGCAATGCGATCCACTTCACCAAATACTACCAATGTTACCATTGTGAATGGAGATTGTAAATGAAAGTAATATTTGTATCACATTCAGCCACTCAATCGGCCATCACGGTAAAACTACATCATAAAGATAATTACGGTGATAGTTATGAAATCCATCTATTCAATGATAATGGAACTACCGAACTCCATAGTGTAGCATATACATTGGAAGAGGCGTTGACATATCATCGGTACCTGTGTGAGAAATGTAACATAAGGGTTAATGTATAAATAATGGTATGATTTGGTGATAATCAACCATACCTATCATGTCCGACGAAAACGATCCCAAAGCCGCACTAGAAAAATACAGAGCCAAAAAGAAAAAGAGAATGACGGTGCCAACCGAATTCTTACAAGAAGCAAAATCCTACGACGATAAATTGGTATTAGTAAAAACACTGACCGAGATGGAAAAAGGTCGTGTGCTCCTAATCATCAAAAGTATGTTGTCCGATGCTGTAAAAGCCAGAGACAAAAAATGAAGCAGTTGTTAGAGATATTGCCCAAACTATTGGGCATGATGCCAGAGTTGATCAAGTATATCAAGTATATACCAATTCTGATGATATTAGCCGGCATTGGATATGGTGTAGTGTATGTGGTACAGAACTACAAAGACCCATATAAATGCTTCAATAATCAATTATTCCAACAAAAATCCATTGATTCTAATGTATATGTTTTTGTTGGTGATGTATGTGTGAGTGGAGATGATGAAAAACCTGTCCAATTATCTGAAGAGTAAATGGGATGTGGCTACACTGATAGCCATATATCTTATTCTAGCATCCTCATTTGGTTTTGCACTGACCGTGATCAATCACCAACGCCTGGAAGCAGAGCAATACTGCACCAACCATCATGCCATTTTGATAACAGATAAATCTGGCACCTACCTTTGCATAAAGGAAAAGTCAATAGTAAAATGATACTACTTTTTATTGCACAATGTGCAATAATTCTACTGTGTGTTGCAATTTTATTATCAATTGACGAATAATCTCCCACAAACCGCTTGACAATCCATCCGATTCCTGAGATACTAACAGTATAGAAATTGATTGGAGGTTCAAATGAGTTGGAATCTTGAAGGTCGCCGTGTTATCGGTATGTACGTGGGTGAATTTCCTGTTGTTGGTGTCGTGCGCCTGTCCCGTGTAAAATATGGTGGTGGTGTGTCCCATCATGTTGAACTTGACAAACCCATCCAAGTTTACAATGAGGTCCGTGACCGTGTTATTCTTGATGAATCTGATTTGATGGCGGTTCAATCTTCATCAATGCTGAAATTGTAGCATCTGTATTTGAGATTATTGATCCAGATGAATGTGAAGGGAGTATTATAATGAGCCGTAAACACTTTGAGTCCTTAGCCAAATATATTCGTGGTATTATGGATTCTCATGCCCGCCTACAGGCTGCTGTTGCTGTAGCATCGGCATGTAAAGAAGCAAACCCACGATTTGACACTGAAAAATTCTTTATTGCATGTGGAGTATAAATGATTGATAAGATGGAATATCTAAAACGTGCACAAGATTATACATCTGCACGTGGCGACGAAAACTGGTTTTGTGAAGTTTATGCAAATTATCGTGAATACTATAATGTGGTAGACTCTGTATTTTGTGCACTATCATGGCTGTATGATGAAGATACTGCAACGTTGCTAAAATACAAATATTGTGAGGCAGTGTTGTAATTTTGACAAGCCTTGACAATCTGCCCATTCTATGCGATAATGTGTATGTTGAGTGATTGATAGGAAAAAAACAATGATTAGCAAATATTATGACAGAGTTAGAGAATACACTACCCTGCCCAAGGATATCGGATTTGATCTGATGGAAGATATCCTTGCAGAGATGGAAGATGATGGAATGACCTTCTCCGAGGCTTATGATGCATTTGGTGAGATGGTTGATTATGTATTTGTCTGTGAAAGAAGTTGATATGTATACGACAAGTGATAATGTTCGGATTGTGCGTGAGGGCAGTCCGTTTGATGTAGCCTATGATATCCGTGTGGAATATCTCAAAGATGGTGAATGGACACTCTATTCAGGTTTCAATACACTATCGGATGACTATGCATACACCAATGCCAACGAGGCTGCAATCCGTTGTGCTAAAACTATGGTAGCCTAATTATGTTCATGTTTGATGTGGAGACGCTAGGGACAGAATCTAACTCTGTCCTTTTGTCATTGGCCTGTATCCATTTTGATCCTAATACCAAGCCAACCTATAAAGAGTTGAAAGACTCGGCCTATTTTGTCAAGTTTTCAGTCCGTGACCAAGTTGATAATTATGCCCGAAAGATCAATAAAGGTACTCTGGAATGGTGGGAAAAACAATGTCAAAATGTAAAAAATTGGTCATTTATACCCGATAAAAGCGATAAAACCCTGCTGGAGGGACTCCAGGAGTTTCATGCATGGGTAGCATCAAAGAATGATCCGGAATGCACTGTATGGGCCCGTGGATCAATGGACGAGGTAGTTCTGCAAGCATGTGAGCGAGCCACCAACTCGGACCATATATTTCCCTATAACCGCTGGCGTGATGTCAGAACAGCAATTGATATCTTTTACAATTCTAGCAACGGTTACTGTGATGTGGACCATCCAGATTTCCTATATGAAAGGGATGTAACAAAGCACAATCCCATAGACGATTGTGCCCTTGATATCATGATGCTAATATATGGCCAGTCCAAAAAACTTGACAATCCATCCGACTCCTGAGATAATTCAAGTATGGTAAATGACTTGGAGAAAATAATGACCAAAGTATTCATTGTGGTAGAATGTGTACCGTATGAGGGCGACACCGTTCTCCGTGTATTTTCACGATATTATGATGCGATAGCATACGGTGAACAAATGGTCAAAGATGGTGTAATTGAAGAGTTTGACGTATTTGAGCGTGAGGTGTACTAATGAGTGATGGAGTTACCATTGTATTTTTCTTGATTTTTACATTTATAGGTGCCCTTTTTGGACACAATATTGGTGCAAGTACGGCAAACAAGGCTATAGCAGAATGTGAAAAAACACTGCCACGGAATGTACAGTGTACAATCATTGCTGTACCTGTAGACAAGAACTAATATGAACTATCACGCCCACGTATACTGGAAAAACAATGCCGAACGGGAGATAGCCATATCCATGCGTCCATCGTTCCTATCAATGGGTGCGAGTCTAGGCTCAATCCATGACAAACCCATAGGTCCGCATCCACTGCCCATGTATCAGATAATGTACGACACTTCAATCCAGACTGAAGTTGAAACACTGCTGAGAATTCAGCCGATGTCAATTCTACTTCATGAGGACATAGGCATTGACCATGTAAAAGACCACACTGACGGTGCCAGATGGATCAATACACCACTAGAATTAGACTTACAATTTCTGGAGAATTTTGAATGAGCCTTCTACCCTGTCCGCAATGTAATTCCGAGGCTGAGATATTCTCCACAGGTACACTAGAATGTTACGGCTGGGCATGGCAAACTTATGGAGTACGGTGCAAAGATACCAATGGTAAACACTGTGGTATGGAGATAAGCATGAACGCCGACTTTTTCTATGTAAACCTGAATGATGGACATTGGGAAGAGATTTGGAATAATTTACCAACAAGGGCAAAGATATGACCGAGCGAATCAAAGCACTAGGGCGCCAAGCATCCAAACTAGCACTGGAAGAGTATCGCACCCGTCAGAAAACGGAATTTGTTGGCGATGTAATCTACTCTGACATATATGATCAAAAGTTGGCTGACCTAATCATAAAAGAATGCATGGAATGGTGTGATGCCTATGCCACAATTGATGGAACTGCACAACAAGTCCGTGATTCAATTAAACACTATTTTGGGATTGAAGAATGAACGAGCGATTCAGAGAACTCCGTGAACAAGCGTTTGATTATGTCCAATACCAATTGTACACAGTCGGCAGTGATTATCCAGTAATGCAAGCCGAGCAGTTGGAAATGATCAATCAAAAGTTTGCCGAGTTGATTGTCAAGGAATGTATAAAACTTTGCGATCAAGTTGACCTAGTAGGTGCTGATGATTGTATGGATAAGATTAAAGATTACTTTGAGGTTGATCAATGACCGACTTCCCTGAATTCAACGAAGCATATAACACGATCCTCATAAAAGATCCCACTGATAAGTTTGAGCACCTAGCAGCCCAAGCCAACTTCAATGTATATCATAGTGATATATGGCGTGGCACTGGCCGTAAGTTTGCCGAAGCGATAGTCCGAGAATGTGTATCCTGCTGTGGCTCACAAGCCGATAAGAATAATCTGCTGAGGCACTTCGGTCTACCAATAGAGTCCAATGTCCAGTATGATGCACCACCAGTCCATAATTCTGTGACGAGCCAA
>Ga0315903_10008619_pt1 | contig 12513 bp, 34 predicted proteins | sample LakEriMetagenome_7_FD_203524 | JGI IMG/M metagenome (GOLD analysis project Ga0315903, IMG submission 203524) | Freshwater fungal communities from buoy surface, Lake Erie, Ohio, United States - Buoy 2 MA119 | ecosystem: Environmental > Aquatic > Freshwater > Lake | place: USA: Lake Erie, Ohio...
TGGACGCCCTTGCAACCGCGGACCATGCCACCGTCGCGGAACTTCTTGGCAGCCTCGAGGTCAATCTTCTGAGACTCGTAGTCGGTGCCGCCACCGATCAGGCCCTCAAGGCGCTCGATCTCGGCAGCTTCCTTGGAACGCTCCCGCAGCTCACCCATACGCTTTTCCGTGGGGCGAGGCATTGGACGAATCGACTTCGTCGGGGCGGTGTCTTTCATGGTGGCAGGCTCCTGCACAGAGGGATTTGTCGAAGACTAACACGCAGGCGGCCCACGATCAACGGAGGCCGCCTGCTGTTTTGTCTTACTTCATGGGGCGCTTGGGCTTGCCGCCGCCGAAGCCGGGGCGAGGAGTCGTGCCGCGATTTGCGCCGCTGCCTGCGGGTCCTTTAGCGGCAGCCATAGCGTTAGCGCGGCCCGCCATCGTGGCGGCCTTACGAGCTGCGGCACCAACAGGGGTGGCGCTGCGCTTGGGCGGGTTGTTCATCATAGGCATTTCAAAACTCCGGGAGAGGTTGGACCATGGTCCGATAACCTTAGCAGCTTTCGATGAACTGCTCAATTGTTCTGCGCTGGTTGGCCTCGTTGAACTCCGCAGGGTCCAATCTTACCGTCGACACTAAAACCTCGGCCTTGGGCCGCATCAGCAGAAGCCTCTTATCCAATGCGATAAAACAGTACCAGTCCACCTCCACAGGCCGCACACAGAAAGCATACTGCAGCTTCCGCGACTTGGACTCGGACCGAGGATAACTGGCAGCCTTAACCTGAACCGTGGTCAACGAACCTCGGACCTTGCACCACAAATCCGCCCCGTCCCGCGAGACATGGTGGGCCTCGACGCCAAAAGTCTCCAAGATGTACGCGGCGAGGAACTCGCCCGCCCGACCAATCTTCGTAGACACGATAAGATCCCGCCCATTACAGGCAGGATCCTATCATACGATTCGTGTTATTTCCATGTCAGATCAAGCCCTTAGGCTTGGACCACACGTCACATCCCAACAAACTGCTTGTAGAGTGTGAGGGCGTCCTCCTCCTCGCGCAATTCATCCGCATCGCGCTTGCGCTCTTTGACCAACCGCTTCAGAGCCTTGACATTGTAGCCCTTGGACTTGGCCACCACGTAGAGATCGCTCTCGTCCTTCGAGGCATCAGCCTTTGCAGCCTGCGCCGACTCGATTTCCTCCAAGAGGTGTGACAACTCCCTCGCAGCCGTGTCGTTGGCCGTCTGGTTGTGGGCAGCGAAGTCGGGATCGTCTTTAAACTTGAGTGCCATGATGCAAGGTCCTAGGTTCGCGGTTCTTGGACCTTGGTAACAGGCAGGCTGTTAGCTGTCAACAATCCGCCGGGTCTTTTCCACCCTTCTCTTCCGGCTTTTCGCCGCGCTTGCGCCCCGCCGACAGCATGATTCCCGACAACGTCCCCGTCAGAAACGTCGCAATGGGGTTGATGAGCGCAAAAAACTTCTCGTCGTTGGGCGCACTGCCGCTCATGGGCTGCGTCACAAAGATCAAGCTGTACAAAACAGCAAAAATCGTCCCCGTCAGGGTCAGCGCCAGGCAAATCCCCACAAAATAGCGAAGCCGCGCGTCCAAAATCTCCGGCAAGTCACTCACAGACGTCCTCCTTGGGCATCAAATACTTCGGGCACGTCCCGTTTGCCTCGCAAACAGGGGGCAAACACTCCGCCGAGGCGAAATTGGCCGGATCCTGACACGGATACCGGTAACTGCCGTCCCCCGCCCACCAGAAAACCCAAGCCACACCCCCCAAAAACACCACCGGCCAGAACATCAACAACCGTCCCATGCTTACCACCGCCCCTGACTGCCGCCCAACAGATAAACCGCCGTCCCCAATACCGCCGATCCCGCAACCACAGCCAAAATCCCCACCGCCCAGAGTACAAAAGCCTCTTTCAGCTCCTCCCGCCGATACGCAGTCCGCTCACGCTCAGCCTTCACACGCCGCAACGTGTCCTTGTACTCCTCCAAACCCGTCGCACCGTACGAATACCCAATCATAGTCTCCAGATCATGCCGCAATGCAGCGATCTTCTTCTGCGCCGCAAAAGCCTCAACAGCCTCCGCCTCCGCAGACCCCGTCAGGCTCTTCCAAATACTGGGGTTCTTGGCCTTCTCAGCCGCATAATTCACATCACTCACCGCACCGGCAAACTTTACCAGCGCAGATGTCGCGTCACGACCCGCCGCAATCAAAGTCTGCGCGTTGCTAACCGCACTCGCGGCCATAGCCAGCGCACTGATCGGATCCATCTCTTCGCCCTAACTCAAACTTCCAGAAGCCCACTCCAAACAATGCTGCCCAGCAATCCACCACCCAGCCAAGAGCCGAGGTTCAAGGTCCAAGAGACCATCAGCTAAGGCCTCGTTGCATGACTCTCGGTCCTCGAAACTCGGACCTGGGATCGTCTTGCAACCAAGCTCCATGCTGCAGATGAGGATCAACGGAACAAACATCTCGGCCATCGTACCATGGACGGCCAAATGAAAATATCCCCGCGATTTTTGGGACCAGAAAACATGCTTTGCGTTTGCATCAAATAACTAGGGGTGGGGGACTTGTGGTCTACTTGTGACCCAATGGAATTAGGTCCGACAAAATTTACCGTACCAACTACATAGGCCCGCGCCTGGAGAAGCCGGGGCCAAAAAGGGGGGTGGGGGGTCGTCGTGGCGCGCGTTGGCGAAGGCGAAGGCGCGGGGTTACCCCGAAAGGCGGGGTGGGGCGGGGCGGCAAAGGTATCGAAAGATAGTGGCAAGGCTGTTCCTGGGGCGAGTTTCCTTGTGCGTGGCATGTTGACAATCAACAAAACCTATGACCATATCTTGGATATGGCAGGGCGGTCCTGCCATTTAACAAGGAGTTAAGAACATGGCGACCATCAACCAATTGCTCAATGCATTCCAAGCGGCAGAGGCCTTTGACGCCCGCGTCAATGGCACGTCCAAGGACGTTGCACGCGCGGAGCTGGAAGCTCTGGCCCGGTTCAAGAAGGCCATTGAGATCCGCATCACGGCGTATCGCGAAGTCGCGGTGCAGGATGGCATTGCTGAATTCAAGCAAGTCTGGACCGACGAGCATGTCGTGAAAGGCCACTATAAGAACCGCTTCACGTGGATTGACTAACAGACTTGTGCCCCGGTCATGCGTGATGTATGATCGGGGCATGCACCTTATGCATCTTAACAAGGAGAACAGAACAATGGCTAACCCCTTCGCAAAGTCCCGCCCGGTCACGCAGCCTTATGCAATCTATCGCGCAGGCGATATGATCTGGCACGTATGCAAAACCTATAAGACGCCCAAGAACGAGGCCACAGATGCCTATGCGCGCTGGTTCGTATGGGCCAAGTCGCCCATGACCTTTGGCGAATTTGAAGGCGGCGACACATACCGCGCCGAGGTGATACGGTATGGCCGCCTCGTGGCCGCCGAACCCGCGTGGCTTGAGTTGATGCAAGATACCGGGTTCATCGCGCACGGACACAAGGTGCCGACGGTCCAAGATTATCTGTGGCAGACGGCAAGCGCGTGATGCACCGGTGACCCGCCCCGCAAGGGGCGGGCATCCCGTGCACCAGGCACGTTAACCAGAAAGAAAGGACAGACAATGCACCTGCATTACATCACCGATCCCGGCCATGGGTGGCTGCTTGTGACCGTCGCGCAGCTCGCAGAGGTGAACCTCGATCCGGGATCCTTCACGCGGTATAGCTATCGCAAGGGCGACACGCTGGCGCTTGAAGAGGATTGCGACATGGCCACGTTTCTTCTGGCCTATCAGGCGGTCAAAGGCGAGACGCCATTGATCCGAGCCGAGCACCTTGACCGTGATGCGCCGATCCGGAGCTGGACGCGCCTTTAATCTAACGCCAGGGACGTCGGACCGCCCGACGTCTCCACCTGCCACGCCCTCGGGCGTGGCCTTTTTCTGCGCGGGCGCAGGGCCGTTGATATATAAAAGAGAAACAGAGGCGCAGGGCCGCAGGGCCGCAGGAAAATTGCCGCTTGTGCTTTACTTGTGGATGTGAGACAATACACGCGGGCACTCTTGCCCTTTAACATGAGGACAACATGCAACACGCTATCATATACAACGGGCCGAGCCTCTTGGATGGTAAGCCTATCGTGGTCATCGCGACCTATTCAAACCGCAACTCTAAGACGGGCCGCGTCGTTCAGACTTACATACTCCGGGCCGATATCAATCCGCTGGAAGCCTCTAAGACGGGCGAAGATTATTCCATCTGCGGGGATTGCGTCATGCGCGGCACCCCGACATCGGATCCGGAGCGCAAGCAAGCAAAGGGCCGTCGCTGCTATGTCAACTTGGGCCAAGGTGTGCTGATAGTTTACAAAGCTTTCCTGCGCGGGGTGTACCAAGCCGGAGCCGCGCGCGACATGGGACGCGGGCGCTTTGTTCGCGTTGGCACGTACGGGGATCCGGGCGCGGTACCGTCGCAAGTTTGGGATGAGCTGCTAAGCGAAGCCACCACGTGGACAGCCTATAGCCATCAGTCCGGTTGGCGTCCCGACATTGCCATGCAATCCGCCGACACATACGCGCAAGCTTGGGCGCATTGGCGCGCGGGCCGTCGCACGTTCCGCGTGATAACCGGGATCGAGCACCTCGACAAAGCGCACGAAGCCCTCTGCCCGGCATCAAAAGAGGCGGGCCAGCGCGTGCAATGCACCGCATGCAAGCTTTGCAAAGGCGGCACCGCTGCCAAGTCCATCGCAATCGTGGAGCACTAAGGGCAGGGGGCCGAGGCCCCCTATCCTACCTCCTCGGACATATGTGATCACAACAAAGGCGCAGGGCCGCAGGGCCCTGGGGCCTCGTGATCACATGCCCAGAGCAAAGGCGCAGGGCCGCAGGGTCTGTGATCACATGTCAGGGCGCAGGGCCGCAGAGTAATGATCCACACTCGCAGCCCGCAGGGCATCCCACACATCATCAATACCCCTGAACATCGATCCTCGGACCTCGGTCATGGGTTTCGTAGCTAAATCAACAGCTTCCGAGCCCTCAAATAAATGGATGTAACCCGAAGCAGGGGACTTTACCAAGAAAAACGAGAGGCCTCCGCGCGCCCAATATGCTGTATGCCAAGCAACTTGATGCGGGGAAAGATTTACCCCGGAATTTTTGAGCACCTTCAGCTCTACCCAGAAGGGTAAAGCTTTCCACAATACATGCACGTCGGGTATGCCCCCGCCCGCCCTGTTTTCAATCCTCATCACGAGGGCGTCTTTGGGGCGGCTTGCCCGCATTGAGTTCCAGAAGTTCGCTTCGGGTCCCTTGCTCATGGGGCGTCACATCCTTGATGGGCTGGGCATCCAGTTGGAAAGCCTGCGGATACTGTTGCTGCAACGCCATGAGGCGCGCGGTGATCTCGTCACGCGAGAGCTGGTCCATCGTGTTGATGTTCTCGCGGCGGTCAATCGTCAGCCCGCCCAGCGCGGACCTGATCTTCTCGGCGTTGATTGCTGCAGAGAATTGACCCGCTTTCTCCGCACCCGAAGAGAGCTTGGCAAGCCGCTCCAACTGTCCGATAGCGGTCACTCCATAGCGGCGCTGCCGCTCCTCGCGCAGCTCTTGGATACGCTCGACCACATGCGGGAAGTCACGGCCGTTGAGGAGCTTCTGGGCATACGGCGCAGCGACAGCCTGAGAGAAGCCCGCGCGCCGGGCACACTCGGCACCAGAATAGATTCCCTCGGCAATCAGGTTTGCGAAAGTCTCTTGCCGATTAGACAGACGACCCTTGCGGGGGTCGGGTTTCCCGTCGGCCCTGAGGTACACGCCATCTGGGTAGTCTTCGTTTTCCACCCAGCTCTCCTCGGTCTTGTCCCAGTAGTCGGGCTTGTTCTTGTTGTACGGCATCCTGTCCTCCAAGATGTTGTTGTTCGAAACATACAACAGGCGAGGCCCACCCTTCAAGCGAGTTTCCCTATAGGGGTTCTCCAGATGAATTACCTCCAGAGAAAATCAAAAAGTCGCGCGCGGGCGGCCAGACAACTCAACTCGTACTAAACAACCTAAAGTGTACTCGTGACACCTCGTGACATACCCTATGGTTTAACGTCACGGATGCGTCACGACTGTAAGTTATTGAAATCACTACATGAAACAGGTGTTTTTACCCTCCGTGACACTCGTGACACCGTTCCAGAGATTTCAAAATAATTTCAGCGAAATCATCTGGAGAAACCCCTATAGGGAAACTCGCTGTTTCTGGTGCCTAACCCTATGAAAACGCAACAAAAAAGCCGTGACAACATAGTGTCACGGCGGTGTCACCGTACTGGCACGGCGGCACGAATCAGTTGAAGGCAGGTGCTGTTGAGCCCCTATTTTATACAGGTCCAAGGTCCGAGGTGCAAGGCCCAAGACACCAGGAACAATCCCCAAGGTCCGAGGTGCAAGGCCCCCGTTTCAAGCTTGACACCCCCTCCCTCTTGTTGATAACGTACAACCACCACCAGCCTACGGGCTTTTCACAAGGAGACAGCTCAATGTACATTGTTGCATGGACCTACACCCACCCAGAGGAGGGCGTCTTGGACCGCTTTGTGTTGTATGACACGAGGTCCGAGGCCCGAGCTTTTGTGGACACCACTCTGTTGGTGGATGACCGCGTGTACTGCTGGGCTTTGTCAAGGGTCGAAGAGGCTTCGGATCCGCACTGGACGGACGACGACTGGCCTAAGCGTTGAAATGTGCACTGCAATACACACTCAAATGAACAACAAAGAAGGAGAGAACCAATGACCAAGGTCCAAGAGCCGATGATCGTGCTGACATTAGATCAAGCCAAGGTGGCACTGGAGTGCGCCGAGAACGACATCACCACCACGAAGTTTGGCGAGGTCCCTGACTACGGGGACGTTGGCCAGATGCAATTCTATTTGCAGCGCGCGGAGCTGGTGCAGCGTTTGAAGCATCTGATTCGGGTGTGCGGGGAGGAAGTGTGATGCGCTGGCTCTTCATGTGGCAAGACGAGGACCTGAACATGGCCTACGAAATCTATTCCTGTAAGACGGAGTTCGAGGCGCGAGAGCGGTTCGAGAACGACCACCCTGACACGTTCGCCTTCGCCCTGATCAGCGGCGAGGACTTCGGTGTGATGGAGTTTCACGCATGACCAAGTTGCGAGAGCCGAGCTCCGTTGTCGAGATGGCGGAGATGTGCCGTTATGGCCAAGGCCTTGTGTCCACCATGACCGAGGCATCTAACGATGACATCAAAACCGCAAAGGAGATTTTGCGGGCCTTCGAGGGCTGTGACTTCTACGAAATCGAGGACAGCTTAGCGAAAGCTACGGACCAAGTCTTTGAGCACTCTTTTGGCGGGAAAGAGGTATCGGAGCTGATGGTTGACAAGGACTGTCGCCTCCCATCAAAGGTCTGCGCGTTCTGGTCCCCCGGATCGACGGTAAAATTCCATGATCGCGAGGAGCTGTTTCCATTTATGTATCTGGCCGTGGAGGACGAGGACGGGTCTGGGGCCGTCATCGTTTTTCTGGTGTCCCCGTATTTTGGAGCTCTGCATCAGGGTCATTATACCCCGGGGACAGAGGGCACGGTCTTCCTTAGTGGTGAGGTGCAATTCAGCACCGAAGAAAATCAGCAAATCCACGCCATGCACACTCTCACTGTCGCGGCAATATGCTCTCTCATAAACCAGCCCAGCTTTACCAAGAAAGAACCTGCCGGATCGAGGCAGGAGCGCCGCGCGGCCAAGCGCAGCGGGTCGTATGCCAGTGACGCATGGCACAAGATCACATGGAACATTGGCGAAGAGGTCAAGGCCAAGCTCACCCGCGACGAGCCTGTGCGCTGCATGCCTCTGCACTACACGCGGGGGCACTGGCGCAGGGCCGAGGAGGGATGGAAGAACACCACGCTCCGCAAGGACGGGCTCTGGTACCAGTGGATCGAGGGCTTCTGGTCTGGGCACCCGGCCTTCGGCATCAAGAAAGCATATCACGCACCAAAGATGGGAGACGCAGCATGACCAAGGTCCAAGTGCCGGGAACCAAGAGCCACCTCAACGAGCGCGAAGTGGTGCTGGTCACACCCAAGACGGGGATGTTGTTGCAGATTCCTTTGCCCCTTCCGCTCGAGGCCGGACTTAAGGCACAGGAAGAGTATGGCCAACTAAGGCGGCTGTTTCAGGAGGTTGTGGATCACCTGAACGCAACGACAGGAGAGAACGCATGATCAAACACAAATACACCAAGTCCTGCCCCGAGTGCCAAGGTTCGGGGACCGTGGTCTACGAGCGCGTCCACCGCCATTCTGCATCCCGCGACGTCGGCTTCATTGAGGAGTACGAAGACGACTGCGAAAACTGCGGCGGGGTGGGCGAGATCGACGACGATCTGGATGACGACGAGGACCGTGGCGATTGGCTCTTGCACAAGCTTCAGGATGACTACGGCGAGAAGGACGGCCAGTGGCTGCATGACGAGATCAAAGAGGAGGCACCGCAATGATGGTCCGAGCCGCCTTTGGCAACCTGCCCTTGTTCGCCCCTTTCTACTCCGTCTACTACGACACACCCCTGATAAAGGTGTCGAGCAGGACCGGAAGATTTAATGGCGACGGTGAAGTTATGTGGTTTTCGAAAAGCGACCCGGTCATCTTTGAATCCAGAGAGGTGGACTATGTCTGACCCCACCCTCACCCCTATGGCTAAGTGGGATGTGACAGACGAAGCGACGGTTGCAGTCTTGAACGACGCTTCTGTAACAACTCCACCTCGAGTTTGCGGGACCTGCAGCAAATGTTGCGAAGGCCACCTACATGGAAGCGCACATGGACATCCCTTCTGGAAGGGGCGTCCCTGTCACTATTTGGAGAGTGGAAGATGTTCTATTTATGGCAACCATCCTGAAGACCCATGCAAGGTTTTCAAATGCGAGTGGCTCGTCGACGACGATATCCCGGGTTGGATGAAGCCAGACAATGTGAACGCAATCCTCGTGTGGCGAAAGGAGGACAACATTGATTATCTAGATATCTCAGAAGCAGGGGAGAAATTGCGGGCTGAAGTGCTAAGCTGGGCGATCATGTTTTGCCTGCAGAATAACTACAACTTGCAATATATGATTGATGGCGGCGTCAACCGGATTGGATCAAAAAGTTTTCTGGGTCAAGAGCAGCCGGACGAAACGCTGACGGAGATACCGCAATGAGCAAGTGGGACGTGACCGACCAGCCCTTTGAAATCCTCGACGACACGTTCTTCGACCAGATGGGCCTGCGTCCCAAGCATGCTGAAAAACCTACAACCACCCCCCAGTCTAAGGTTTATCCCAAGGCGGAGACGAGCGACTGGTACAAACAAGGCAAGGAGTGTCCCTTTTGAGCGACCTAACAGACAAAGAGTTTCAGGCTATCTTCTCAGCACTGCCCGACAATCTGGACGAGGACCACCTCGCCGCCCTGATCATGACCATGGTGGATGCCTATGCACCCTCGGGTCCAGAGGGCGTCGTGTTCCTGTTGACGGTTGTCTACAGCTACGCCCGGGCCAAGGGCTGTTCTCGCGAGGCCTTTGCCCGGCTGGCAACGGAGTTTGCAGAGGGCTTCGTCAAACAGAAACAAGAATTCAAACACTAGAAGGAGAGAGCAATGACGACGTACATGACCGTACTCTGGATCACGATGCATGGCGGGCCGCTTGAGGGCTCGACCTACGGTATCCCTTACATCAGCGCAGCCGCCTGCAAGAAGGCCATTGTAGCTGTGGGCGACACACTGGACTACGACTACAGCATGGAGTGCGCCTCCCTCCCAATCGAACAGGAGGTGCTGCCATGATGTTCTGGAGGAAAGAACCAAAGACCATGCCCGTGCGTGACGTGCAGTCAGAAGCGGTGGCAGCGATCATTCAGGGCGCGTCGGTCCTGCCATCAAAGCGGCTGACCAACGCGATCTACATGGCGCTGCTGGAAAACCGCGACTTATCGACGGCGGAGCTGGACGATCTGGCGAACAAGATCTCGCGGTTGGCTTGGAACAGGGGGCGCAGATGACTTACGTTTTGATTGTGCTGATCGGCACAAACGGTGTCGCAATGCAGGAGTTTAACAGTAAGCGGTCTTGCGAGGCAGCAATTGAATTTGTTCGTGATAACGCGCACATCGTTGTCATGGAGTGTGTGCCGAAATGACCGGGCTGCATCCAGACTACGGCCTGACCGACCAGCTTCGCGTCGAGGCCCTGCGCTCTGCCGCGCGCTTCGGAGTAAAGAATGCTGCGGCTCTTTACAGCGTATCGCCAGCCAGCCTGTACAAATGGCGCAAGGTGCCAGCACTGGTGGCGTTGATGATGGAGGTGGACGATGAGTGACAACTCTTGGGAAATAGAGGCGCAAAAACGCATAAACCAACTGGCTGTTTTGGTGGATTTTGCTAGGCGCGCAGAGCGATACGCCAAGGACACTGGTAATAAGTTTTTGGCAGAGAAGGCCCGCGCCACCCTCGCAGAGATCAAAGGAGAGAGCCATGAGTGACGAAGAACTAATCCAACGCCTCGGTAGCCAGCACACCGCTGCAATTGCGAGGCTTAATGCCTCTAACGTCATTGACGACCTGAAGCCTTGCCAGACCTGCGGGGCCGGGTCCAAGAAGCTTTACCTGCGGGCGAATGTGAAGGAGGAAAGCCATGACTGACCGCTACGGGAACAGACGTGTCTCTAAGATGCTGACTGAGTGGAACCGCTTGCGAGAAGCTGTTCGTGAAGGGAATCTCGATGGCATCCAACACGCCTTCGATGCCTGCGAGGAATGGATCGACTTCGCCTTCGGGAAGAACAAGGGAGAGAGCCATGACTGACATCCGCATCTTTAAGGGCGACGGCAAGAGGGCCGAGGACGTGACCGGGGAACTGGGCGACCGCATCAAAGCCCTGATCTATGAATATAGCGGGCGAATGCCCCTCGCCGCTGCCGTTGGTGTTCTGCATCTTGTAGCTTACGAAATCACAACGGACAGCGACTGATGAGCCGAGCACCCAGCGACACTAGCCCCGGTGCCCGCGCCCTGCGCGCAGCGGGCTATGTCCGGGTGCCGGGTGGCATGTGGGCCACCCAAGAACAACTTGACCTCATCATGTATATGCTGAGACAAAACCTACCAGAGATTAATGCGATCAAGGAGAGAGCCTATGAGTGGCCGCAGAGTTATAACGCGCGATATGATGGAGAGCGCACTGGCTAAACGCTGGAATGCAGGGCAGGCAAGCAAGCACTTCGGCTTCCACAGGAAGAGTATCGAGAGCGCCTGCGAACGGTTCGGCATTGTCCTGCCGCTCATGACTTTTGGCAAGCCGCTCACTGCGCCGGAACGTGTGTGGGTCGATAAGATTGATCCATACCAGCCGCCCAAGAAGGCAAAGCTGTCCGCCAGCAAGGCCTCAATCGAGCGCGCCTTGCGGAAGCTGGAAGAACAAAAGCGGTTGCAGGCAATGGGTTGAGACGATAACTTAACCCACGAGGGGCGCAGCACATAGCTTTGTGTTGGTCAAAGATCAGACTGCGCTACGGCTCATCTTCACCAAGCGCCCCTCGCGACAACCCGTAAACTAGAACAAGCAACGACAGGAACAGCAATGCAGAATGAAGCCATTACACCTCTGGTAAAAGAGGTCTATGTCCTAGACGTAACACTTTCGAACAGCGCCTTTGCAACGACCGCGGACAACGAGTCGGTCTTCATCAACTCCCGGATCATGGAGGCGCTCAAGATCCAGCCGGGAGACAAGGTCAAAGCCTACGTCGTGGCCAACTACTCAGACAAGCAGGACCGAGTTCCGTGGCGCGCGGTCCGATGTGAAGTGGTGGGGTCTGTGTTCACGGACGTAGAGCCCAGGGTCGAGGTGCCAGAGAAAGACCTAGGCCTCCGCATCATTGACGCTCTGGAAGAGCACGGTCCTCTGCGGACAGCCACCCTCGGCAGGCTGCTCAACTCCAACTCCGGAGAGATCGGGAGCCTGTGCCTGGGCCTGTTCGCCGAGGGGAAGATTGCGTTGGCAGATGTGTTCAGTGAGCCGTCCCAGAAGCGGTCGTCTCACCGCGTGTGGGCCGTGAACATCAATGACTTCGACGTCGATCCGTTCGAAGAAGAATGACCTAGCCTGCGGAGGGCTTCGGTGCTCCGCATATCCGTCTCTTAGTCTCGTTGTGAACGATGATATCCACTAGAAGTGTACGATCATTTTGCAACAGCCACGAGACGGTTTGTTCGGTGTCAAAATATAGCTCCGAAGCTATATCGCAGTAGCTATCCCCGCTTATCTTCGCGCACCCACTCACTAGCCCGAGCAGCAAGATGGGGATCGTCCAAGATTTCAACTTCATCCTCGACCTCCTTGGCGGTCTTCATACTGGAGAGACGCTTCTCGTCGATCTTCCGCTTGGTGCGGTCGATGCCCCGCTGTACGCCACTGACGTAGATGCCCAGCATCCCAGCCACG
>Ga0315903_10008621_pt1 | contig 12512 bp, 5 predicted proteins | sample LakEriMetagenome_7_FD_203524 | JGI IMG/M metagenome (GOLD analysis project Ga0315903, IMG submission 203524) | Freshwater fungal communities from buoy surface, Lake Erie, Ohio, United States - Buoy 2 MA119 | ecosystem: Environmental > Aquatic > Freshwater > Lake | place: USA: Lake Erie, Ohio...
AACCGACGACTGATTCGTGATTTTGAGGTTCTTCCAGAACATTCGGTGGCAATGATTCAAGTCGCAATGATCAAGCTTATGCTGCGCAGAATCGCATGCTGAGATATTTTTCAGACAGGCTCTAAGGGATTCCGCAGCGCAGCCCGGGGTTGGAACAACCCCGGGTGCGGGTTCACACGAATCTATCAACCCGGAACGGGTTGCGTAGGTAAGGAGCGGATGGCGTCCGGCCATCCTGCGGAACGCCGTTGGCGTTCGATTTCACGGAGATCGCATTTCCCCGGGGTTGGCTCAACCCCGGGCTGTTCGGCTCAATCCCTTTGGGATTGCGGGATCATCCATCCGGATTGGATGCGTCGGCCCTTCAAACCCATATCCTTCACTCGGAGAAGACTCGCTCTCACGAGCGAGCCTACGCGCCGTAGGTTCCCGCAGGAACAACAAGCGGCTCCGGGCCTGCATGGACAAACTCGGCGTCGCCGGTGATGACGACGCCGGGTTCGAAGCGGACGGGGCCGCTGACTTTCAGGCTGCGGCAGCCGATGAGCGAGGGCACGTTGCCGAGAGAGTCGAGTGAATCGACGAGTTTGTATTCGTCCGAAAGCGAGATGACCGGCGGCTTGCCCTCGCGCGAGGGATGCAGGCGGACCTGGCCGTTTTCGAGGATCTCGTAGGCGTCGGAACGCAGGGCGAGCAGGTCGCCGGTGGTTTTCACCGGGGCGAAGCGGCTGCGCGGAACGTCGATGGCCGCCGCGCCCGCGAAGCATTCGATGGCGGCCCCCATCGCGGATTCGAGCTGGATGACGGGCTTGGATGCCTTGTCGCGCGGATCGACGGTCTTGTTGTTGCGGATCATCGGCAGTGGAAGCACGCCGGCATCAGCTGCGAGTTGTGCCTTGAGCAGATCGAGGCGCAGCCATAGGCTGTTGGTGTTGAAGTATTGGTGGCGGTCGATGTCCTGGAAGGCGTCGAGATCGGCGTCCGGACATTGGGCGACCTCGCGCAGCAGCAGGCGGCCGTCGGATTTCCTGCGGGCGAGGTGGCCGCCCTTGCGGTCGGCGGCGGTGCGGCGCGTGCATTCCATGAGAAACGGCGCGTCGGACTCGGCGAAGTGGCGGAGGATGACCGGATCGAGAATGGCCCCGAGGTTGTCGGAGTTGGAAACGAAGGCATAGATGACCCCTTCATCTAACAGACGATCCAGCCAGCCGCTGCCGACCAGCGCCGGATAAAGGTCGCCGTGGCCGGGCGGGCACCATTCGAGGTCGGGATCGGCGGGCCATGAGACCGGTTGCATGGTCGCCTCGTCGATCTTGGGGATCTGGTTCTGCATCAACTCGACCTCGTTGGCGTCGGCCAGTCCCTCGGCGCGGTAGCGTTCGAGGTGGCCGAGCGTTTCGCCGCTGGTGGAGAAACTGTTCATCAGCAACAATCTAACGGGAGCGCCGGTGGATTTCCGCAGGTCGAGGATCTGGCGGACCATCAGGTCGAGGAAATTCACGCCATCGCGGACAGGCAGCAGACTCTTCGGTCCTTGCAGGCCCATGCTGGTGCCGAGGCCGCCATTGAGCTTGATGACCACGGCTTTGCCTAACAACTCCGCGCCGGCGGGTGCGGCACCGAGTCCGTCGAGTGGCGCGAGGTTTTCCGCCGGGGCGATGGTTTCCTCGGGAATCATCCCGGTTTCGTTGCGCAGCAGGGCGTCGTAGTTGCGGCGGAAGGTGCGGATGACGGCGTCGCCCATGCCGGCGGCGGTCATTTTCTGTTCGAAGGCGTCGAAGTTTCCCATGGCGGATGGCCGGAAGCGTGAAGGTCCGGGAGTGCCGGGTCACGCGGAAAAACCGGCAGGAGGACACACAATCCATCCGTTGTTTCTCCGTTTCTCAAGGATACCTTACCCGGTAGAAGCGCCGTGATTCATCCATCGCGACGCTGTAGGGCGGGCTGATGCCGTAGATCGGGGTCCAGGGGCCGGTGAGGTCGGTGGCGAATTCGAGGATGCCGGTGGTGCCGGGCCAACTGAGGACAAGGCCGGCGCCTTGCACGACCATGCCGACGCCGTCGTTTTGCAGCGTGAGGCGGATGGGCGCGGTGGTGACCTGGTTCATCGCGTTGGTGGCGCGGAGGGTGTAGAGGCCTGCATCGGCGGCGGTGGTGCCGGTGATGGTTAGCGTGGAGGTGGCGGTGCCGCTGAAATGCGCGTCATCAAAGATGGCGGTGCCGTTTTGATGCCACAGAAGCGTCAGCGGTCGCTGGCCGGCATGGATGGCGCGGAGCTGGATGTTTTGCGCGGAGGCAAAGATGACCTCGACGGGCTGGTGGATGGTTTTTGTCTTCGCGCTGAAGTGCATCTCGCGGGTGTGCGCGGGGCCTGCGCTAGGATTGAGGGGCGAGTCGTGCCAGACGAGGCAGCGGCGGTGGGTGTCGAAAACGGCGAGGTCGATGCCTTGACCAAAGGGGCCGGCTTCCGCGACATCGGTGATGACCGTGCCCGCGATGTCGTCGAGGGTGCTGGAGTTTCCACGCAGGAAGCGTGTGCCATCCCACCAGAGCACGGTGGTGAGACTGGGCGCGACACTGGGGGATAGATTGTTGCTGACGATGGGCAGCCCGACGCGGCGGCGCACGGGATCGTAGAAGGCATAGCGGCTCTGGCGGGTCTCCATGACACGCAAGTCAGAGGGTGGCGTGCGGCTGGCCCATGCGGCGCCGTCCCATTCCCACACATTGTTGATGCCGTCGCTGAAAGGGCCGAAGAGCACGGCCACGCCACGCGCGGCATCGAAGGCAAAGCAATGCTCGTCGCCGACATAGGGTGCGTTGTTGCCATTCGGCATGGAGGTGCGCTGGGTCCACTGCGTGCCGTTCCAGGCCCAGAGCTGCTTCGTGGCGAGGTAGTAATCCGGCGGCGAGGGCGAGAAGAGGCCGCCGCCGAGCATGAGGACCTCGCCACGCGTGCTGTCGAAGCACATCGCGGGCTTGGTGCGTGCGGTGGGCGAGGTTGGCGGCGTGATTTGCGTCCAATTTGTGCCGTCCCACTCCCACACATCGTTGCTGACGACCTGCGAGCCATTGAAGAAATTCGGCGGCGCATACTTGTAGCCGCCAAAGACGACGGTGCGGCCGCGCACGCTGTCGTAGGCGATGCCGAACTGCGTCATCGCGGGAGGTCGCGTGGCGGGATTGCGTTTGATCCACACCTGCCCGTCCCACTCCCAAGTGTCGTTCGAGATGAAGTAGCCCACATTCGCATTCCCGGCGCGTGGGTTCACGCCGTAGGCCTCGCCGCCAAAGAGCACTGTGCGCCGCCGCTGGCTGTCATAGACCATGCCGCCGTAGCTGCGCGGCTCCGGTCCCTTGCCGCGCAAAACGGTGAGGTAGGGCGGCGCGAGCGGATGCAGCAGCAGCTCCTGCGATTGCGTGACTTTGGCATGCGCCGGGCCGCTGGCATCAGTGACGAGGCAGTCGTAGCGGCCCTCGTCCTCGTAGTCCGGCGCGTTGATTTGCAGCGTGCTGGTGACGGCGCTGTTCGTGATCGTGTATTTTGCGCCGTTGCTGATCGGCACGCCCTCGCGACGCCAGGTGAAGCTCATCGGCAAAGGCGTGGTCACATCATTCGGCGCGCCGCGGTTCGGATGCTCGGTGGGGTCCGCGCCGTAGAGATAGGTGCCGCTTACCGCGCCCGCGCCATCGCCCGTGACGGTCATGGACACCAGCGCGGCACCAGCGCCCGGTGTGGCGGGAAACACCGGCTGGCTCACGATGCGCGGACCGACGGTGATGATGGCCGCATTCGTCTGCGCCACATTGCACAAGCTCTGCACATGCATGCGATACTCGCCCGCATCCGCCGCGGTGGCGTTGGTTTTGACAAAGATCACGCTGTTCGCCCCAGGGATGGTTTGACCATCCTTCGTCCAGGTCACGGTCGCGCCGAGCTGGGAGGTGTAGGCACCTTGCAGCGCAAACGAGTCCCCAGGGATGAGCCTACGCCCCTGCGGATGCTGCGTGATCGAAGGATGATCATACACAAAGACGGTGACGGGATTCGACTCCACGCGGAAGCCCCAATCATCAATCGCCCGCGCAAAATACACGCCCGCATCGGTGGATTGAAGATTGAAGCGCTCATGCAGAAAAGGCCGTGCGGGATCGGTCATCGTCGTGGGCGATCCGTCTTTGAACCACTGGTAGGTGATGCCCACAGTGCTGTTCACGCCATTGCCGATGCTGACGAGGAAATGCAGCACCAGATCCTCATGCTTGCAGCGCAGCAACGGGTCCGAGATGGAGATGTTCGGGTTCACCATCACGATGCCCGCGCCCGCGGAGCGCTTCAGCTCAAAGGTCTCGTTTTGCGGAGCGAAGTAGCCGGTTGAGACAGGGCCGACGGTCGTCGAGCCGCCAAAGCGCACCACCACGCCGCGTTTCGTATCATACACTGCCTTGAAGCCACGCCGGTTGATCATGCCGTCCACCTGGCCGGGGCCGTTCGGGTAGTTGTTCGCCGGGCCTTTCACCCGCCACTTGGTGCCATCGAAGTCATACGACGAGGTGCTGTCCACGGCCACCAGCCGCTGGCGCTGGCTGTCATAGACGAGATAGCGGTCATTTTCACGAAAGCCGCCCAGCGGTGGAGCAAGCCCGCCCGTGCTCATTTCCGTCCAAGAGGTGCCGTTGTATTCATAAACCCGCGTCACGGCATTCGCGGGTGAGCTCGTGGAATCCGCAAACTCTTCCGCGCAGATGATCTTGCCGAGCGGTGGATAAAAAACCGCCCGGGTGCCACCCAGCGCCAGGCCTTTCTCCGTCCAGACACCCGTCGTGTAGCTCCACTCCCAGGTTTTCGCAGGCTGAGACCCGGAAATGTCCGGGTCCACCATCGTCACCAGCATCTGCCGCACCGGATCATAAACCGCGCCGAGGATAAATTGCGGCACCGTGGCGGATTCGAGCTGCCAGTGGCCGGAGTTCGGCGTGTCGAAGACAAAGGACCACATCTTGTCGCCCTCGGTGATGTATTCATTGATCCGGTTCTGTCCCAGGAGCAGCACGCGGCCGATCTGCCCATGCCACACCAGATACGGGTCCTTCACACTCGGAGCCCAGCCCGTGACCGTCACCTGCGTCCACTGTGCGCCGTCATACTTCCACAGATCATAAGCCCGCGACGAGTCCCAGGCATCCAGCGGCCCCAGATAACTCTGCGGCACATTCGCTGTCACGCCGCCATAGAGCAGCACCACCTCCTGCGCCTCCTCATACGCCATCCCCATCCCAAACCGCGTCCCCGGCGACCCCACATCCAAACGCTGCCCCCACTCCTGCTGCGCCGCGGCAAGAAGAGGAACAAACAAAACGGCAAAAAAGGCGATGAAACGTCTCATGCACCCTTTGCACCGCTTTGGCGGCGGGTGATTACAGGAAAAATGGGGTGCTGTCCTTCAACACGGCGGCACCACACTTCACGGCATCTCAATACGCACGCGGTAGAATCTCATGCCTCCGCTCGCATCGAGATCGGTGATAGCACGTTGATCGCCGTCGTCGGAAATGGTGGTGGAGGCAAGTGGCTGCCAGTTGGCGGTGGAGCCGAGTGATGGGCTGCTTTCGATGACGTAGGTGCGTCCGGCCAGTCTTGGCTGGAAGACGATGCGTTTCTGCAAGGGCTGGCCCGGCACGGACTCGATGCGATGACGAAACACGCTCGCCGCGCTGTCCGGCGCGAGTCCGGCGGTGAACTCGAAGAGGTTCGTGAAGCCATCACCATCGGGATCGAGGCCAGGAGCGGCCTGGGGACTGTTTTCGCCGAAGTATTGCACCTGCCAGTCGTCGGCCAGGCCATCGGCGGCGTAGGTGCCGAAGTCATCGGTATTCACGTTGAGCACGGAGAGGCTCAAATCGGCGGTGAAGCCGAGGTAGGCCACGCGTACGAGGGCGGTGTCGGCGGCGGCGATGATCTCGCCGTAAGCAAGACCGCCTGTGGTGATGTCCACGGGGCCGTCGAGCACGCTCCAGGTGCCGAGAGCGGGCGGCACGGCGATCAGTGTGGCATCATCCAGTGTGAGCAGCGGGGTGAGTTGGCGCGTGCCGTTTTCCGCGACGGTGTTTTGCGCGGCTGTCAGCGTGAGGCCGGTCACGTCGTAGATCTGTCCGAGAAAGCCGGACTTGCTCACCTCGCCCGCGGACGAGGAAGTGGCGGCGACGGTGCCTGCGTGTCCGCTCGCGGTGAAATGAGCGCTCGTAGCCGTGGTGCCCGCGGAGTTCACCGAGTCCGCGGTGATCGAGTAGTGCGCACTGCTGCGCGTCTGCGCGCTGGCGGCAGTGGTGAGGGCGATGATGGGGATAAAGGAGTGTCTCATGGCGGGCATCACGGATGTTGATAGACAAAGACCGTCTGCGGCGGGACATACGCGGCGATGTCGCTGAGCGGCGCATAGCTGCTGTCCGTGCCGCCAAAGACGAGCATGGAGCCCTGTGCCCAGACGGCGGTGTGTTGCGTGCGCGCCGCTGGCGCGGAGGCAGTCGATATCGGTTCCCACAGGCCGACAGTCGGATTGAAACGTCCGCCGCTGTTCACAGGTGCGCCTCCACTGGCGCCGCCCCACACGATCATCTCCGTGCCGGTCCACACCGCGCTATGACCGCTGCGCGCGGACGGTGCGGAGGTGCCAGGCAGCGCCACCCAGGTGTCCGTGGCAGGTGTGTAGCGTGCGCCGGTGCTCGTCGCGCCGGGTGTGTTTCCTCCCCACACGATCATCTCGCTGCCGGTCCAGATGGCGGAGTGGACATAGCGGGCCGCAGGTGCTCCAGAAGTGCTGACGGGCGTCCAGGTGTCCGTAGCGGGATCGTATCGCGCGCCATCACCCAGCGGTGTGAGCGCGCTGTCGATGCCGCCCCACACGATCATTTCCGTACCGGTCCAGACGGCGGTGTGAAAACGCCGCGCGGAGGGTGCTCCTGTGGCATTCACCGCCGTCCACGCATCGCCCGCTGGTGAATAGCGCGCTCCATCGCCCATCAGGCCGCCGCTGCCAATGCCGCCCCACACCACATACTCGGTGCCAGTCCACACGGCGGAGTGGTCCTTGCGTGCCGATGGCGCGGATGTGCCCGACATGGCGATCCACACATTCGCTCCCGGCTGATAGCGCGCACCGTCCGCTTGATGAGTGGCTCCATCGGCTCCGCCCCACACGATCATCTCACTGCCGCTCCAGGCACACGAGTGGCCGCTCCGCGCATAGGGCGCGCCGCTCATCGGCAGCGGACGCCTTTCGCCAGTCTGCGGATGATAGCGCCCGCCCGTGCCGAGCACGCCACCACTGCCCACGCCGCCCCACGCGATCATTTCGCTGCCTGTCCACGCCGATGAATGGCTGCTGCGGTTCGACGGTTCCAGAGAACTGGGCCTGTCTGGAATCCACGTGCTGGTGGACGGCGTGTAGCGGGCGACACGTGCGCCGGTCATGATCATTTCAGTTCCGGTCCAAACCGAGACCTGTCCGCTGCGGCCCGCTACGCCGGAGACCGCTGGAATCGGAGACCATGTATCAGTGGCAGGGTTGTATCGAGCGCCGTTGTTCAGCGAGTTGTCCAGTCCATCGCTGCCGCCCCACACGATCATCTCGGTGCCGGTCCAAATGGTCGCGTTGGAGCTGGCATTGGTGCGTAAGCCACCGCTCCAAGCCTCGCCCGTCGTATTGATCGAAGTCCAGGAATCCGTGGCCGGATGGTAAAGCGCGCCGCCGCCATCACCCGGACCGTTGGCATTGCCGCCATAAATCAGGACATGGGTGCCGGTCCAGCAGCAATGCGGATAGATGCGTCCGCTCATCACGGAGGAACTCATGGCTGTCCAAGTATTGGTCACAGGGTTGTAGCGAGCGCCGGCCGAACTGCTGCCATTGCCCCATGCCACCAGTTCAGTGCCGGTCCATACCCTGGCCCCTTCCTTCAAAGTGTTTCGGGTTGGTGCGCCCACCATGGAGATTGCCTGCCAGGTATTCGAAGTCGGGTCATAGATTCCACCAACCGAATCGCCGATGGCCAGGAATCGGTCGCCCGTCCATGCCACATAGTAAACGTCGCCTCCGCCAGGAGCCCCGGCTATGCTGAGAGTTGCCCAGGAATCGCTGCCAGGCTGGTATTTCGCAAAAGAACCCGGGCCGATCACATAGAGCTCGGTGCCGCTCCACGCGATGTGCTGGGTATGCACAGGGACGGCCGGTATGGGAGCCCCGGCGCTCGATCCGCGTGTCCACTGGTCGATGGCAGGATCATAACGCATCACAAAGCCCCAGCCGTCTTGCCAGACAAGCATTTCCGTGCCGGTCCAGATCGCATTGGCCAGCGTGCCGATGCTGAATTCACCGGGCACAGCCGCCGACCAAGCCTCCTGCGCGAGGTTGGTTTTCGAAATGCGCGAGTAGCCCGCCGCCGCCAGGCTCGCCGAGTTCGGATCGGCAGAAAGCGTGATGCTGCCCGCCGGAACTGAGCCGCCACCGCCTCCCGTGAGCACCCCTGGAGCGATGTTCGCCGCCGTGATCGCCCCATTGGCAATGTGCGCGCCCGTCACCGCGCCGGGTGCGATCATCCCGCTCGTCACACCGCCCGGTTTTACCCCTTCCGCCACCATCGCATACCCCACTGCCGCGATGCGCGTGTCGGGCGTCAGCATCTCGGAGCCGTTCACGCCGTCGTTGAACCACACCCGCAGCCACACGCTGACGTTGTTGAACACCGCCGGCGGCACCGCCGTCATGTTGGTAAGCCCCGTGTCACCCAGGAGCACATCATAGAGCCCGCTCACCACGGGTCGCGATACGGCCGCCACGGGTTCCGAACCCGCCACGCTCGTGCCATCATTGCTCCAATACGTCTGCGCACCACCCGCGCTCACCAAGGCGAACTTGAACTGCCCCGTCCCGGTAAAGTTCACGTTCCCCACCGCCACGCGGCCCTGGTAATTGATCATTTGCGGCACCTGAGCGGTCATCGACACAGTGCAGGAAAGCAAGAGGCAAAAGGTGGCGAGAAAACGTCTCATGCACCCTTTGCACCACTTTGGCGGCGGGTGATTACAAAAAATCTGTTCGAGAATTCTGCCGCAGCCGGGATGGAGCCCCCCTTCACGGCCGCGTGATCCGCACGCGGTAAAACTTCGCCGTTCCTGTCGCGCTGAGGTCGGTGATGGTGCGCACGGTGCCGGCGTCGCTGGTGGTGAAGTTTGTCAGCGACTGCCAGTTGGCCGAAAGGCCGAGCGTGGGGCTGCTTTCGATGACGTAGGTGCGGCCGGTGAGGCGCGGGGCGATTTGAATCTGCATCTGCGCGGGCTGGCCGGGCACGTCTTGCATCGCCTGCATGAAGCGCGACAGCGGATCGAGCGGCGAGAGACCGGCGGCGAATTCGAAGTCGTTGCTTTGGCCATCGCCATCGGGATCGGCGGTGGCTGAAGAAATCGTGGGATCGTTGAGTGAGAGTGAGCTGAAGTTTTCCTGCTGCCAGGCGCCAAAGGCTCCCGGCGTGAATCGCGCATACGAGCGACCGTTTGTGGCCACCCAGAAGTGGCCGGGCTGATGCGGGTTCAGCGCGACGTAGGTCGTGTTGGGCAGGCGATGGCCGGCCTTCGTGCATTCATGCCACACCGCGCCGTTGTCGTTCGAGTAGTAGATCTTGAGCGCGGCATCGCCGAAGCGTTTTCCACACACGAGCACCTGCCCGTTGTGGGCGTCGATGGCACGCACCTCGGAGAAGCCGGTGTTCGAAAATGGCGTGTCGAGGTAAGTCCAGTTCGTGCCGTTGTTCGTCGAGTAAGCGAGGCCGAGGTGGCCGTTCAGTCCGCCGAACCAGAGGCGGCCCGTGGCGTGATCTCGAACAAAGTAGCCCCAGGAGTTCCAGTCGTAGAGTTTTGTGTTGCTCGGTCCGCCGCTGGAATGGCCCGCGCTGGCCCAGGTCACGCCACGATCATTCGAGATGAGGAAACCGATACCGTTCAGCCACGCAAAACGTCGCGCCGCATTGCCCGCATCGGCTTCGAGGAAGACGAAGTGGCTGAACTCATCGCCCCAAGTGCCGCCAGCGGGCACGCCGGTCGATTTCGTGAAGGCCACGCCGCCATTCGTGCTGCGGTAGATGCCGGAATTCGTGTTCGCGGTGTCGTGCACGGCCACGAGGATCTCATTCGCATCATCGGGAGCCACGCAGCCGCTGATGATCTCGCTACCAGCAGGCAAACCGGTGCCCGTGACGCCCGCCACATGCACCAGCGACCAATTCGCACCATCATCGCTCGTCGTCACGATGGAGGCGCGGCCCGTGTTGGGTCCGAAGAACGATCCGCCCACGAAATACACCTTAGGCGCGGCATTGCCCGTCACCGGACCCACGAGAGCCTCGATGGCGTAAGTCATGCCCACATTGCCATTGCTCACCGGCAGGCTGCGGCGCGGATTCCTAGGCGCGAGCCCCGTCTCGCTGCCATCGGTGGCGATGAAGCCGATCAAATCTGCCACCGGCATATAAACACGCTGCGGATCATTCGGATGCCACGAGGGCTTCCACGTCACCACCTCGCCGATGCCGCGCGTCATGTAGCTCACGGTCGATCCGGCGTCCGTGCTCACGAAGGGGCCGAAACCATTCGGCAGATACCAGCGGTTCGCATCGAGCGGGTCCTGATGCAGCGAGCCGCGCGACCATCCAGGGCTCGTGTCGCTCGTCAGCATCGCCGCGGGTCGCGTGCCGGTGATCGTGAGCGGCAGCGTGCTCCACGAGGTGCCACCGTTGGTGCTTTTGCGCGTCGGGCCGCCGATCCAGCCCAGCACGATGGTCGCACCATCACGCAGCACATGACACATGCCCACCGGACCATTCGCTGTGAGCCCGCCGAGCACCGTCGAGGTGATGTTCGACCATGTCGCGCCAGTCGCGTCCGATTTGTAAAAGCGATTGCTCGCTCCGTCCTGCACGGCGGCAAACATCACGCCACTCGGCAGCCTCGCCAGCCGCGTCACCGAGGTCGTTGCCGCATTCACCGTCACCGCGCTCCAGGTGATGCTGCCACCGCTGCCGCGCGTGCCTTTGTAGAGCGCGCTCGTGCCCGTGTCCTTCACTCCGCCGACGAAGATGTCATTCGGAAACGCCGGATGCATGTGCACCACATGCCCGATCATGCCATCAAACAACGTGCCGCCCTGCTTGCTCCACGTTCCCGCGCTGCCGCCCGTGGTGCTGCGCCACAGGCCGTTTTTCCGACTGATGGCAAAGATTTCCTGGTCACCTGATCCTGGCGTGATGGCCAGGCACTCGCCCTGCCAGCGCAGATCGTCATTGCCGGAAAAAAGCACGCCGCTGAGCACCTGCGTCCACGTCGCACCGCCATCCGTCGTGCGCCACACGCCGCGATTCGTATCCGCCGAGGTGTAACTCGTCCCCACCGCCTGAAACACCACCTCCGCCGATCCCTCCCCCACCGCCAGCCCCTGCACAAACAGCCCCGCCGAGCTCGTCATGTCGCCCGAGACGAACCGCCAGCTCGCGCCCTGATTATCACTCCGATACACCCCGCCGACATCCGTCCGCGCATACAGCCGCCCCGACGAGTGCGACGCAAACCCCGTCAACCATCCGCCCGCATCCAGATCCGTTTGCCGGAACACTCCCGGCTGCGGTGTCCCCACCATGGACGCGGCGGAAGCGGCCCCGGCAGAAGCGAGGGCTGCCTTGAAGATCCATCTCACGATCGGCATCATCGGGGTGAAGGGTTGCCATATTCCACCCGATCCGCGATCTTTGATTTCCGAGAATCGGTGAAATAAAAATCACTTCGCCAAGAGCGCCATCGATTCGTTAGTTTCCAGCCGTGATCCAATGAGACCCAACGGCGAGGCACAACCCCGTTTCCTAACCACCCGCTGGACCGTGATGGGCAGTGCGGGCGACGCGTCCTGCCGTGACCGTGCGTGGGAGCATTTCTGCCTGAGTTACTGGTATCCGGTTTACGCCTTCATCCGCCGCCGCGGCACACCTGCCGATGAAGCCGCCGACCTCACCCAGGGATTCTTCGCAAAGCTCATCGAACAGGATTGGCTGGCAAAGGTTGAGCGTCGCGACACCCGGTTCAGCACCCTGCTGATCACCGTTCTGAAAAACCACCTCGCCAAGCGGCACCACTACGACTCCGCCCTCAAACGCGGAGGTGGTGAAACCCCGCTGTCGCTTGAGATGGCCCGGGCGGAGAACTGGTTCGGCGCGGAACCGGTCACACCCGAAACGCCCGAAAGCCTTTTTGAAAAACGCTGGGCCCTTGCCGTGATGGATGCGGCTCTCGGCCGCCTGCGCGAAGAGTGTGAGACCGCTGGAAAAGCCGCGCTGTTTGCCGCGCTCAGTCCGTTCCTCTCACGCGAGCCCTCGCCCGGAGACTACGACGAAGCCGCGGCCCGCCTGGGCATCCATCCGAAGAGCGTGGCGGTGGGCGTGCATCGCCTGCGGGCCGACTACCGGGCGATGGT
>Ga0315903_10008624_pt1 | contig 12508 bp, 16 predicted proteins | sample LakEriMetagenome_7_FD_203524 | JGI IMG/M metagenome (GOLD analysis project Ga0315903, IMG submission 203524) | Freshwater fungal communities from buoy surface, Lake Erie, Ohio, United States - Buoy 2 MA119 | ecosystem: Environmental > Aquatic > Freshwater > Lake | place: USA: Lake Erie, Ohio...
GTACGGTTGTTGTTCTTGTGTATTCTGCACCACAATGTCCTCTGTTGCGTTCTTAGGTTTACTGTGACCTGATACACTCTCTGCAATAACAACAAAGGTGTTACGAAGAATGTTACGCTTATCACGGTATTGCTGGTGTTCTAACCTTCCATCAACAATAAGAAAGTCTCCCTTATCACAGTACTTCAGGATATATTCAGCTACATGTCCATACGCAGATACTGGAATCCAGTTTGGTTCACCACTACCATAGCGATAGGTTTTGTCCACCGCCAAAACAAAGTTAGCGGCAACTGTACCAGTAGGAAGGATAGCTTGTTTTGGCTTCTTAGAAAACCTACCAGAAATGATGATTCGGTTAATACTCATTGATACGCTCCTTCGCTTCTTCCCATATGTATAGGAAATCCAGTTTCGTTACAATAACGATTCTTGACTACATTGGACATGCGGCGGTAGCACCTTTCATGGTAGAACTCACTGTATCCAGATTCACAACCAATAGACATTATTTAGCCTCCAACTTAGCGTACATTTTTTCCCCAATGATGGCCTTATACGTGGCAAAATCCAGTTCTTTGTTAAGGTCTTTCTCCAAAATTTTGGAGATTTTTCTGAACGAAACCCCGTGGTCGTTCATAAACGCTATAGGGAAGAACATACGAGAACTAATACCATCCCTTGGATCTCCAGAAGTAGTTCTGAGGCCAAATGTATATTCTTCGTACAAGTACCCATTACGCTGTTCTCCATTTGGTAGGGTAAAGAAAACGTGATTACCAATATGGTCAGATGTATACACAGATGTATACACATCCGATATATCACAGGCAACACCTAGACAACAATGTCGTAGTTGTCTACTGTCATGTCTTACCAAAAATCCAGTTCCCTGCTTGTATTTACGACTACGTAGGGTCTTAATCCACTTTCGGATAAAGGCTTCCTGCTCTTCCGTTAGGTTATCATCAAAGTACACACGAGAACCGTTCATTCGTCCACCTTCTCAATAGTTAACTTGACTTTCTTATGATAGCCTTGGAATGGTTGAGGTACAATTTTGTCAAGACAAATGTGCATATCAGCCGCAAACATTTCTACTTCAGTCTCCCACTTCTTATCACTTAGGTCTTCTTCATAGAATTCCAGGTTGCAGAACTTCAATAACTCTTCCGTCAAGATAAGAACGTCCCCTTTGCTATCGCATACTCTAAGTTTTGTGGTGTAGGGCACTTCCCCACTAAAATTAGCCACATACATAGGAGGTAGATACCTGTCAAAGGAAAACCAAAGCGTCGGTGTACCACCCGGAGTACCAGGGGGTTTTGCTTGGGTGTATACGTTACCTTCCACGTCCTTTATGACAACAACCTTGTCTTTAAGGACGCTAAACGGTATATCCTTCAGATTATGAATGCGTTTCAGCTTCATAGTATCCACTTTACCACATCTGAAATGGTCAATAGGTATTTTTCCCTCTCGTTGCATTACCTTCAGGAATAGGTAGTATGATTACGTCACCTAACCGAATAAGATCCCAGGAAGCGTCACAAGGCACCCTAACCTTATGGGGGCTACCATCCTCCTTCAGAACCCGCAGACTACATTGTGCAGGTACCCTTTCAGTAACAATAGGAAGGGGTTGGTAGGTCTTTTCGTGCAACATACGAGGTCTTGTTATCGTATCTGCCGGGACGTATTCTTTCGATACTACTTCTACACGATACATCTTAGTAGGGGTGCGTTCTCTAGTAGAGAGTAGTATCATAGCCCCTACTAACGCAATTACAAAAATAGGTATCGCCGCTAGTAGAAAGTTGTCTTTTCGTGAATCGTAAACAACATCTTTATCCCCAGGTCGTTTTATGTAAGGAATGGGTTTAGCACCAAAGGCCACTAGTCGAGACCTCCAGTGTCATACTTCTCACGTTTCTTATCACGCTGAACTCTGTCTTCCCACGGAACTCCGTATAGATTACGAAACCCGTACTTGTAACGAAGGAACCGTTGAGCGAATAATCGCCCTGCATACTTACGATTCAGTAGTCTTCTATGACCACGAGACTTGGGATGCTTCATACACCCCAAGTCTACTACACTGGAATACCCTGTTAGGTCTTTTTACCTTTCTTCTCAGGCTCTTCCACGTCATACTTACTAGCCATTTCCATTAGTTCTGCTCCTGTGTAGTGAACTACGGTACCCGTAGCCACTTCTTGTGCGCGGAACATGTCGTCCAGATCAAATCCGGTATCTTCGTAGATCCATTCTTTTTGGACCTTGTTTAGCAGGTTAACTGCATCTGTAGGTGTGTACAGCATAAAAGCATTCTACCATAGTTTTGGTACCCCGGACGGGACTCGAACCCACAACCGTCAGATTAAAAGTCTGCCACTCTACCATTGAGTTACCGAGGCATTTTGGAGCCGCAGGTCGGGATTGAACCGACGACCTTCCGCTTACAAGGCGGATGCTCTACCACTGAGCTACTACGGCATGTTAATTGGAGCGGGGTGCGGGGAACGATCCCGCCTCTCTAGCTTGGAAGGCTAGGGCACAGCCACTATACCAACCCCGCGTATCAACGTAGTTCAGTATACCACGAGTGAAAATGAAGGTGGGACTTTGGTACCCTGCCTCGGACTCGAACCGAGAACCAACAGATTTTAAGTCTGTTCGCACTTCCAATTAGCGTAGCAGGGCACAAATTTGGTGCCCTCGACAGGACTCGAACCTGCGACTCACTGCTTAGAAGGCAGTTGCTCTATCCACTGAGCTACGAGGGCATTGTGTTGGTTAAAAGCTGGAGGGTAGGGTGGGATTCAAACCCACGGTGCTGTTACACACGCCAGTTTTCAAGACTGGTGCAATAGATCGCTCTGCCACCTACCCGTATTTGATTGGCACGGAGACGGGGGATCGAACCCCGGACATGCAGGTTTGGAATCTGCCGCTCTACCACTGAGCTATCTCCGCACTAATCATTATACCTCGTTGCTTCGTTCCACACCAATACAGTACCACAACTACATCATGCTGACTAGGACCTGCTGGGACTGGAGGTCCGAATAGGAATTGAACCTACACTCACTGGGTTGCAACCAGCCGCCTTACCGTTTGGCTACCGGACCTCAAAATGGCTGGCGTGGAAGGACTCGAACCTACAACCAGTGAATTAACAGTTCACCGCTCTACCATTGAGCTACACGCCAGTTTTGGGGCGGCTGACGGGACTCGAACCCGTGGTCTCTTCGGTCACAGTGAAGGATTTTGCCTCTAAACTACAGCCGCCATGTAAGGCTCGTCGGAAGGTTGGTCATTACCGCATGGTAAGAGAGCAGTCACTGACATTACTCGTTTGCAACCAAGTAACCGTTTCCCAGGCTTTCACTGGCTTCCGAACGCCACTTATAACTATACCCTATTCTTCAGATGGGGTAGGTCTTATGTAAAAAGACACATCTTCCGAGTAGTAACCGTTAGAACTTCCGTACCACCGTAACACTACTACACCTTTATCTGTGGCAAGTCTGTAGAACGTCCATGTATGTGTACCGTAGGTGTCCGGGTCATCTTCTCTATTAGAGGATGCATAGGCATCTAATACAGTAGCGTTTGTGAGTATGTCTTGGTAGCCTTCTGTGATATCATTCAGATATACATATTCACAGCAATCTTGTTCGTGATACATATGATACTCAGTACCATCAGTGCATTCAAACACCAAATACTCTATTGGATTGTCTTGCGTCTTAGCGTATACTCTTCGTATACACTTACCTACGATGTCGGAGAAATTTACTTCTGTCTTCACTCTGCTCACTTTTACGGGATGTCCACCAAAGGTATCTTCCTACAGTCACGTAAGCCTCCACCAATGGTGACCTTTCCCGATGTATCCTGAGTGACTAACCCAGGAATGCTTGGAGGAATCGGAGGGGATCGAACCCCCGCCTCACGTATGGAGGGCTATGGTTTAGCAAACCAACACATTACCACTCTGTCACGATTCCTAATTTTGGTGGGGGCGGTAGGACTCGAACCTACGAAACCTTTCGATACGTGATCTACAGCCACGCGCATTTGACCGCTCTGCAACACCCCCAAAAGGGTTTGGTGGGCGATAAGGGATTTGAACCCCTGACCCTCCCCGTGTAAAGGGGACGCTCTACCACTGAGCTAATCGCCCGATATTCAGTTTTATGTTTGGTGGAGGTTAGGGGGCTCGAACCCCTGACCTATTCCTTGCAAAGGAATCGCTCTCCCAACTGAGCTAAACCCCCAAAAATGGTGGCTTGGGTGGGTATCGAACCCACTACCTGTGCCTTTTCAGGACACCGCTCTACCATTTGAGATACACAAGCCGAAAACGTATTAAACTTTGGTCTGGATGAGAGGATTTGAACCTCTGACCCCCCGCTTCCAAAGCGGGTACTCTACCGCTGAGCCACATCCAGATTGGTAGGCAAGGTGGGACTCGAACCCACACGTCCGAAGACACTGGAACCTAAACCCAGTGCGGCTACCCTTACGCCACTTGCCCGTGATTAGGAATTGCTTCCTAAATCGTTATGTTATTGTACCTTATTCTGCTACTACGGCCATAGGACCACACAGGGACTTCCGTCTCTTCCAGCAAGTCCTCTTCAGAGTAGCCAGTTGCTTCAAGGGAAGGAGTTAGTTGTCTAAGCCCAATTTCCACATTGTAGTCCCCTTCATACGAGTAAAGATCCGTAGCAACATAGCTAAGTTTACGGTAGGAATTTCCTTCCGCATCAGACGATACAACGACAACATCATCGTCGTTACACTGTTCTAAAAGTTCTTTCAACTTCTTTACGGTCACTGTACGTTACCTTCTGATACACTTTTAGGAAGTTCATCACCCTCAAGAAGAATCTTGAAGCTGGTGTTTCCTGCTTCATGGTACACGATCACACCTTCAGCCTTCATAAACCCAGGAACCACTTTGTTTTACGAGGATCTGTATTCATATCAGTCTTTATAAGGGTCGTATTCGTTAGAACCAGCCATACAAACGATTACAGGGAACAGTACATTGGTAACCTTGATTGACTTTTCATGGCATTCCAATACATCGCTCAATTGCTTATAGACTTGCGGAGCTTCATCAGCACCACCGCCACGCAAAATCACTCCCATCGTAGTAAGATTTTCGTACACTTGTTGCATATCTACCTTACCTTGAGAAATCTGAATTTGCCGACGCTTACCTGATTCATCCTTTACCCATCGCTTCTTACCAGCGGCTTCAGTACGAGACATTACACGTCCAGCACCATGCACGGTTGAGTATAGCGTATGTTGCCCTTCTTCCGATTCAATACCTTCAAGAATTACAGAGTAGTGCCCCATCGAACCTCCCACGAAACCACGCTGACCCGGACGGGCAGGGGTAGCTCCCTTACGAACAACCCACATATCCTTACCACCATGATTTTCACGCCATGCGTAGTTATGATGGTTATGAACTTCATCAATGATGTCCGCACCAAGGATTTGCGCTACACGCTGACACACCCAGTCTCGACCTGCGTAAGCGTACTTACCTGCAAGCTCCATAGCCTTAACATAGTCTTCACCAAGGGAAGTGTTGGCTTGGATCAATCGCGGAGGATCATCCATGTTTCCATTAGCCTTAGCTCCAGTTTGTTCAATGAAGTAAGTCGCAATCTTATGTCCAAGACCTCGGCTACCAAAGTGGCAACCTACCCACAGGTTATGGCTTTTAGAATCATAAAACACGTCTACGTAGTGATTACCTGAACCAATCGTACCGAGTTGGTTACGTGCCATATCTTTAAGACCCGGCATCGAAAGAAATGGTATATCAGTCCAAGCAGGGTCATCGAACAATTCATGGTCAACGACTTCGTTGTTATTACGACCAACCCCAAAGGATAGTTTGGAAAAGATGTCGTCGGCAATCAAAGGTAACGCCTTACCTACATCAAGCCACTCTACATTGAGTTTTACGGCCTTATTACCACAGGCGATGTCAAATCCCACACCTGCGGGGCTAACGTGGTCAGAATAGGCCGCTACGCCGCCAATAGGCATGTTGTAGCCCTTATGGTGGTCTGCCATAAGAGCTACGTGGTCCGCTTCAATAGCGCACTGCTTAATCTGGTGCAAAGCACCTTCGTCCACTGAAGGACCAAAAACCGGAATGCCGTCAATCAACTGCATAGTGGGTTCACTATACCACGTGTAATCTACGCCGTGGGTCCTTTAGCCCTGGTAGACCGTTTAGTGTGTGAGTTTACTGCGTCAACCATACGCTGAACCTTCCACGCCTGTCCTCGTAGAAGAACCTTGGCTTCCTCTTCTGAGTATTTATCTGCATCGGCATACCACTCTTCAATCATATCACCTTTCTTATTACGTAGATACATACGCCAAAAAGGTGTGAATTCAGCGTAACCTCTTCGGTTATCGTAGATAATCGTGAAGCCCTTTGGTAAATCAGTAGGAGTAGTTTCCTTAAGTTCTTCTATCTGTGTTAGCCTTTTAAGTTGATTCTCTAGTTCTATAAGAGAAGCGGTATCGTTTGTTACAACACTACGTTTCTTTTCAATTTCTTGTTTAAGGTCCTTGATTTTTTGAGACAAACTCATTCTTCGTCCTCTTCTTCATCTTCCACTGTTACTGTAACTTTCACTTGTTTACCTTTCCACAGTGAAGGGAACTTAATGACTTCGCATAAATCGTCTTTCACAGTACAGTAACACACGGCTGTGTTAAACTCCAGTTCAACATTTCCTTTTGCTTGTCGCTTGTAACGTAGACGTTCCGCCCAATCAATGAACTGTTCTGGTTCCCAGTAGTCGTAACTAGCAGTACGTATTTTATCTATTACCTTATATGGGTAGTGTTTGTGATTAGAAGGTACAACTTCTATTTCTGTACAGTGTTCATTGATATACGCAACAGATTCTTCAAGTGATAATTTCATTCACTTTCTTCCTCCTTAGCATCTTCATCTTCTAAGTCAGGTGGTAATTCTACAGAAGTCATCCACATTTTCAACTGTGCCCTCGAATTCTCACACGATTCAAAGTCCTTATTCGTCTGCAACACAAATTGATACCATGCTAAACGAATACTACGCTCAGACATAATACCGACCGCAAACCCGGTAAGCATAGCCAGTAACACTACGGCTACACTTACCATAACCAATGCCCAAGTGTCCATTAGTCTTCGTCCTCGTCAATCTCTACGTCGTGAGATCTATCCACAAAGTCAGGGTGGGTCAACAAACAAGCACCCCATCCCTGGGAATATGCCGCAAGGAACGTTGGGAAAGAGTCCTCGAATACGTAGACATCATCACAAGCATAATCCTCTTTCAGTTGTTGAATCGTGGATATCTTATACTCAGTTACCTCTTCGTTGTTTTTGCATACACCATAACCATCTTGGGTTGGCATACACACAATCTGTTCAAACTTGATACCTGGAATGTTGTTACCAATCCAGTCACGAGTATTCGTGAATGAAGTATCCCAACGGGCAGTTACAGCAACAATAGTCACCTTTCCTGCGTACTGGTAATTGAACGTGTGCAGTATTCCACGAATCATACCTACGTGATGTTGAATTTGTTCATCTGTCGTAGTAGGTAGTTGGTTGTACTTCTTGTAGGCTTCCGCCCGTTCTTCTTGTGTAGTAGCCTCATGGATACCACACATATCTAAGCGTTCAGAAGAATCTACGATAGTACCATCAAGGTCAATAACAACCAGGATGCTGTTTTTGGGCTTAAATTGCTTTGCCATTTTCGTTTTCTTTGTCTTCTTGTTGTGAAGCAGATGACGAATCAATCTGCTCTGTAGTTTCCGCATCCTTAGCCTTTTGCTTAAGGATATTAAGTAGTGTATCAACACCATCATCTTCATCTAGTCTAACTTCGTCTGAAATTTCTACGAGCCCCTTCTGCGGAGACCCGATTACTGCTAAGGAATTGGTAGCACCATCAATCCAAAACTCATAGGTATGGTTACCTGGGAAAGTCCACTGGAAGAATTCATCGTCTCCATGAACGGTTTCCACCCCTTCACCTATAATAGTGATACAGCCCAGCGAATGCTTTTTAGAAAAAGCATTCATCTTATACCAGTCCATTCCTAACCTAAACAGTATATATTGGTCCTCTCCTTTACCTTGCTTATAGGCATGGAATACCTTGTACCATCTAATTCCCTTACTGTAGTAAACATCAGTAAAGTCAGGGTTATATTTGTGGTTTGATAGTCCTACGTAAAGCCCACTTTCTAGTTGACAAACGTTTGCAATTTTATAGAACCACCAAGCGAGTTTTCTTACGTGAGAAAGTTTCATCAGTAGTGTCGAACCTCCCAAATTACCATGCGATTAGGTTCTGTACCTACAGCACGTCTGAGATAGGTGAATTCTACCGTAAGATCTTTCTCGTATAGGTCGAATTCCTCAAAGATACCCATAATGAGGTCGTAGTTGTCCTGCCCTATCAGGTCCTGCAAGTATCCAAGAGCTTGAGCATGTTTGAGTACTGTGAACCCGTTTCGCATCGCCGCCCTATGATTTGAGCCTGTGTTCCACTGCAACCACCATCCAGGTTCACTCTTGGAAATTTTGGAGAGTTCCACGTGGGCTATGATGTCGTCTTCAGCTATGCTTTCGCTTACATAGTTGTCTGGAGAATCTGTCCATGCACGTTCCAGAGCCGCATACGAAAGGTGATTGACAAAGGACGTAGACCCTACTTTGCGAGATCGTATCCCAAATTCTTGATCTCGCAAATGCAACGGAACCTGAGAGGGAGTCTCCCAGGTTCGCATTGTATTCCCAAACCTACCCTTCTGAAGTAAGCCAAGCATTGTCCGCTTGTCTTCAATAAGCATAGACCAACTATACCCTACTTCTGTCAGTCAGTAGGACGTTTGTCTATATTCTTCAGGATTGATGTAGCTTGCTGTTTAGTTAACTTGTAGTTATCACGTCTTGCCGAAACTCTGTAGACCAGTACGCCACGGCTATGTTGAGGTACCTTTTCCGACGTATTCAGCAATAGGATATCCGCCGATGTATGCGAAGGTACGAACCCTACGTTCAGCCTCAGATCAGATATCACGTCGTTTATGGCATCCTTATTTACTGCACTCGACACCCAAATCTTGGTCTGAGCCTTAAACGTTTGGTAAGTAGGACGCTCCTCAACCTCTTTGGGTTGCTCTATAATGGCCTTAGCTATGACCTTCCATCCGTCTTCAGTTCGTACACGAATCTCCGGTTGAGCCTTTAGCCCACGTAATACAGCATCTACTACGTCCTCTACGTTACGGTGAATACGAACTTCGTCTTTACTAACGATTTCCACGATAACGTCAAAAGTAGGTAACCCCTTTCGTTCAAGTACGCTCTTAGTTGTCTGGCGTCTTGCGGCTTCCATGTCTCCCAAAGTGACCGTATGGACACCACCCACCAAGTCATTTAGCGTTGGATTACGAAGTAGGTTTTCTAACGTACCTCCGTGGGCCGTGGCTAACAACCGTACTCCTCTTTCAGCGATAGTGCGAGACGCCAGTACTTCTTCTAAGGTACCGATTTCGTCAATAACGATACACTGCGGGGTGTGGTTCTCTACAGCTTCAATCATTACGGCGTGTTGATTCTTAGTCTTCTTTACCTGAATGCGTCGGGCTCTACCTATGCCTCTATGTGGAGTATCCCCGTCACCCGCGATTTCGTTACTAGTGTCTACTACAATCACACGCAGTTTTTGTTCTGTAGATAGGTAATTAGCGGCATCACGTAAAATCGTCGTCTTACCAACCCCTGGAGGTCCAAGGAATAGTACGCTCTTGCATTCGTCAAGTAAGTCGTATACATACTCTGCCGCATTCGGTACAGAGCGTCCTACACGAATAGTTAGTCCTACAATGTCCCCGGTTCTATTACGTAAACATGAGATTCTGTGTAACGTACCAGATATACCTGCTCGGTTATCGTCTGAAAACGACCCTAGATTCTTAACCACTGACTGTAATGTTTCATATGTTACAAAACAGTCTGAATCAATTGAGTGATCTACGTATCGTAGTTCCGCGACTCTACCTACGTCTAAGACTAGTTCTAGCAAGTCGTCATTAAAGTAGGGAGACAGTTCACTAGGAACAATCCCCCTCAGTACTTCCAGGCCATTAAGGTCTGAGGACATGTATACAGGATACCCTTTTTAGGCTACTTTACAGGGGGTATTGAGCCCCAATTCAAAAGTGCTTTATCTCTGTTCAACCATCCACGCAAAAACTTGACTTGATTAGGAGAAGCTAAAATTCTTCTTCCTCGATGTTCCATACGCATCGCTATAATTTGACGTGCGAGTATGGCACCCTTGTGATCGTCATGTACAGTTCCCCTGGCTTCTACAGGCCATTTTGACGTACCAATTAGTCCATGAGCCGTGGCAATGAATTCATTCAACCTACCTGTTCCAAAATTAACTGCGGTGTCAAACATGACTATAGCAAGATAGCTATTCTTTACGTATGCGGCACGAGAGGTCTTCCAGATACGATAGTAGATATCCCGTATTTCATCAGACGATGCCAGGAACACATCTAAGGTAGGTTTACCAAGACTAGTACGGTACTTATCATAAGTTGCTTGGGTAATACCATCCTTGGTTCTACCACCAAGATCATCAGGGTCATCTACCATACCCTTTTCCCATCGCATTGTGAAGCCAAAGGCTAACAAAAATCTTTCGTCTGTTGTACTTGTTGCCATACAGACAGAATACCCTATCTGTATGGCAACGTATATGGTTACTTTATTGGACAGACCCCATTAACGCACTTCTGCTCGTCTTGTGATACGTCAATAGGATAACCCTCTTCACGGTACTTATTGAACTCCTCCTTCGTCAAGCGTTCCAAAGGAGCGGCGGCCATACTGACTTCAGGAAACATTGTCAATCCCTTCAATCGCTCTCCGTAAAAGAGAATGGCCTTAGTTACTTCCGAAATCTGCTGACGTAGCTCTTCTGTATCTGTTTCTCTACGAACATTGGCGGTAACGCTTATGGCATTATTAGCCCAACATTCTTGAAGCATTTCCTGGTTGGCGAATACATCCGTAAACGTGAGTGTTCCTTCATCTTCAAACAAATCATCCACCATATCTCTAATCTCAGATTCTGGCAATTCAGGATGCTTCTGCTTAAAGAGTTCCATAGCTCTACCATGAAGAACGTGTTCAGTCACAAAGTCCACTACTGAAGTAGCAGGACTATACGGATCTTGATAAACGTTGTAGCCTTGTGATCGTAGGTTATCCAGGGTTTGCTGGTCACCAGTATCTGCGTAACGTACACGACGAATGTAATACTGAGCAAACACGGGTTGCATACCACTGGTGACCCCTGACAAGTTAGCAATGGTACCTGTCGGCGCAATGGTGGTTGTCTTGATAGGTGCTACCACACGCAAAGTGTGAGCATAGTTATTGGCTTCTTCAGTAATTCTATCTCGCAAGTGGGAGAAGAACTTCTTAACCTCACCATTCTTAGGTGCTTCGGAATAACGTACACCATTCAGTAGTAACCAGTCTGCATAACCAAGGATACCTGCCCCTAGTCTGTGATTGCGGTCTACGTTCATCTTCATACGTGGGTCTACAATCTTAGCCATAGACGCCCGCATTAGGAATCGTGCAAGAAGTTTGGCCTTCCCGTCCGGGTCTTCTAAGGTGGCTAGGTTAAGATGTCCTATACAACACACGTCAAAACAGTACATATCATCGTACTTGACCATAGTAATCTCACCGCATGGATTGAGAACGTAGAACACAGCCCCCTTAATTTCATCAATCAATTGATTACTAGCGTTAACAAGGCCAGGTTCACCATTCATCAACATATTAAACACAATAGCGTCAAGGACTGCCATAGCGTGAGCATCCATGCGTCTAATCGCTCGGAAGAACTTTTTATCCACTACCACACTGATATTCGTAGTATGGTGAGGTACATGTCCCGTTGGAAGGTGTTCCTTCAGCTTGATGAATTCAAAGATGCCTGGATCTTGCCAGTACTTCATTAACATCCGTGCGCTTCGTCGAGTACCCCCACTGATGACAGCTAGAGCAATCCAATGTTCAATCAAAGCCACCTGTTTCCATGTAACTACTCCCATCTGGCTGTTGAATAGGCTAGTAATACGTGCCAGAAGGAGCATAAGAGCCCCAGGACCAGATGCCGTGCCACCAAATGTTCGTATAGGTGCCCCATGCGGTCGGATTCCGGTAATGTCTACGACAATCTTCTTCTTCGGTCCTTCCGAGACATAGAGGTCCAAAATTTTGACGAGAGCTTCTGCCCATCCTTCTCTGGAGTCTCCTACTGAGATATACACTCTGTCTTCCCCAGAAATCGGAGCAGATGAGTAATTCATTTCCTTCGACAATAGAGATCGGAATGGAACCTTAACAAAGTAATCTGAGT
>Ga0315903_10008627_pt1 | contig 12505 bp, 10 predicted proteins | sample LakEriMetagenome_7_FD_203524 | JGI IMG/M metagenome (GOLD analysis project Ga0315903, IMG submission 203524) | Freshwater fungal communities from buoy surface, Lake Erie, Ohio, United States - Buoy 2 MA119 | ecosystem: Environmental > Aquatic > Freshwater > Lake | place: USA: Lake Erie, Ohio...
TGGTGCTGGTGTGCCAGCATGTTCATTAATGATCAGAACTGAACTATTCAATAAAGTCGGTGGATTTGATCCTAATATGAGAAGAGTTGAAGATGCCGATTTAGCCATTAGATTAGCAGGTCATGGCTGTTTTTTTGTTGGAACAAAAAAAAGAGTTTTTAATCAGTATTCCACCATAGCTTCAGATAAAACACCTAAGATTAATTTCAAAAACGAGCTTTTTTTGATAGAGAAGAATAAGCGCTATTTGAAGTCTATAAATAAGTATTTATATTCAAAATTGTGGTTTAGAATCCGTTATTATCATTTTAATAAAGATACTTTTTTGTTTTTATTAACACTTTTTTTATTTGTTTTACTTTTTCCCCTTGATGGCATGAAGCATATTTTAGAATCCTTTCCTCGCCGTTTTTTTCATGAGAGAAAAATTAATAAGATATGACAAATAAATATTTTTTACCATTATTTATAAGAGTAAAACTAAGAAATGTAGAAAAAGTCATTCGGTATTCTTATAGAAGGCTTCTTATCAGAATACCCATATTTTTTGATAGGCCAATCAATATAATTTTGGGCGCAGCGCTCACCCATCAAAAAGGTTGGTATTCTACAAATGAACAATGGCTTGATATTACAAAAGAATCAGACTGGCTCAACGTTTTTAAAAATAAAGTACTAATAAAAAATATTGTAGTAGAGCATGTGTTGGAACATCTCACTTACTCTGAGCTCAATTTAGCCCTGGCTAATATTTATAAGCATATGCTACCCGGCGCAAGACTTAGAATAGCTGTTCCTGATGGTTATAATCCAAACAAGATCTATATAAAAAATGTAGGGATCAATGGAATTGGTCCAGATGCTTCTGATCATAAACAACTTCTTAATTTCGATATTTTGAGCAAAACTCTTTTAAAACACCGTTTTGAGGTTGAGTTATTAGAGGGGTATATCTCAAATGGGGATCTCACTACTAAGGCTTATGACCCTTTGGATGGGTATATTAAAAGAAGTCGCTCCAATCAAGCCAATATGAAAAATATTGATAGCTGGGACTTTCAAGACGCTGAAACTTCCCTTATTATTGACGCATTTAAGACTTTATGAAAACCCTTGTTTTTGCCACAATTTCAATAAGTAAGGTTGCAGGCGGCGTTGAGAAAAATATTGTTTTACTTGCAAATTTTTTTTCAAATAAAAGTAAAGTAATATTAATAACGTTAGATAACGACCATGCAAATTCTTTCTTCAAATTGAGTAAGAATGTAATTTGGTTAAAGGTTGGCAATTCAAAGCCCCATGAAAAAATTTCTTTCACTCAGAGGGCACTTCAGATTTTTAAAATTCGCAAGATCTTGTCTAGTCAAGAAAATTTGACCTTGGTATGTTTTCATCATGGAATTTTGATTCGTTTTTATTTAGCCTCTCTAGGCATCAAAAAAAGGATCATATGTTCAGAGAGAAATTCATTAAGCTTCTATAAACACATTAAAGCTAATAGATTGAGCTTAAATTTTTTTCTTTTAACTTTTGTCGATCAAGTTACGGTTCAATTTAAAAGCTACATAAAGCAATATCCTTTATGGATTAGGCCGAAAATTATTGAAATTAATAATCCTGTATCCCCTCAAAATGAATGCGCTAAAATAAACCTACCTGACACAAAAAAAAGATTCAATATTCTTTGCGTCGGCAGATTGTGCGAGCAAAAAAATCAAAAATTATTGATTGAAGCTTTTGCGCATATTTCAAATCAATTCACAGATTGGGATTTGTATATTTTAGGAGAAGGGCCTTTATATAAATCACTTTTGGATTTAATTAAAAAGTTAAAATTAGAGAGTAGAATTTTTCTACGTAAACCAGTTAAGAATATTCGAAAATATTACTTAAAGTCACATATTTTCAGCATGCCTTCCTTGTGGGAAGGCTTTCCAAATGCTCTTGCTGAAGCCATGTCTTTTGGAATACCTGCAATAGGACTTAAGTCATGTGATGGTGTAAATAATCTAATTTCTCATAATAAAACAGGATTTCTCTGTAATACAGAAGATTTCGAGAATGCATTAAAAATAATGATCCAATCAACACAGTTAAGGAAAAAGCTAGGCGCGAATTCTATTGAAATGATAAGGAAATTTAATGAGCACGATGTCTTAAAAAAATGGGAAGCATTACTCATAAACGATTAATATGCATATATTATTTGTAATCAAATCTCTAGAAAATGCTGCAGGCGGAAGCGAAAGAGCATTGTCAATCATTGCCTCAAATTTAGCATCAAAAGGTCATACAGTAACCATCGCTACTTTTGATAAGCAGAATTTCAAACCATTTTTTAATTTCCACAGCAAAATCAGATTTATTGGATTAGATTTACTTCGGGAAAATACCAATATTTTAGTTTCAATTAGAAGAGTTTTTGCGCTTCGTAAAGCTGCAGTAAATTTGAAGCCCCACGTTGCAGTTGGATTTATGCATTCATCTTTTATCATTCTTGCATTTTCCCTTTTATTTACAAAAATTTCTGTAATCGGAAGTGAGCATACGGTGAATAAATATTACAGAGATCGAAGATTTGAAAAATTTCTATACTTATTTTCGAGTTTTTTTTTGAAATTTATTGTAGTAATTCATAAAGACATTAAATTCGGGTTTAATTACCTATTAAGAAAAAAAATGCATGTCATATCTAATCCTATTGCCGATAAATTGCATAAACAATCTCTAAACAAGAAAACTAATTCAAATAAAAAAATTATATTATCTGTAGGCAGATTAGATCGAGACAAAGACCATGCAACTTTAATTCATTCTTTTTATTTGATATATAAGAAGTTTCCAGAATGGAATCTCAGGATTATTGGATGTGGAGTAGAGAAGAATGCACTTATAGCCTTAATTCAAAAACTTAACATTCAACATAGAGTTAAAATTTTGCCAAGTAAAAAAAATATATATGAAGAATATCTGAGCGCAGATATTTTTGCCTTTCCATCTAGAGTTGAGTCATTTGGTATGGTTCTCGTTGAAGCCATGCAATATAAACTCCCAGTGATTGGCTTTAACGATTGCGAGGGTTCCAGAGGGCTCATAAATCATAATTTAAATGGACTCCTTTTGGACGTGAATCAGGGCCAATCTCGTATTGAGTTACTTGCAAATGCTTTAGACGAATTATGTCTTAATCAGCATTTAAGGATTAAGTTAGGAAAAGGGGCTTATCATTTTTCATCAAATAACTTTTCAAATGAAAAAATAGTTTCGGAGTGGCTAAAATTAATAAAATTAGCTTATGCTAAAAAATGATTCAAAATCTCAATTTTTTTATATTTCCCATTTTCCTATCACTCACTCTTTTCTTATCCTCTCTGTCAGATTTTAGGGTTAATGCAGTAAGAATATTCGATATAGTGGCAATCCTGCTAACTCTTTTATTTATTTTTTGTGCTAAGCAAAAATTAAATAAGCTAAGAGACTTAAGCAGATATCAAAAAGCCGTCCCCTTTTTTATCATCATTTTCTTATGGTCACTTTATGGCTATTTAAATTTTCATCATAGATCAAGCTTAGCAATTATTTTATTGAGTACAATTTTTTTATTATTGTTTGTTTTTACGGAGAATAATTTAAAAAATACCAATCTCATTGGTAAATATTTAACCTTCATAATTTTGTTTCATATTTTGGCTTTTTTCGTTCAATACCTCGGGTTTATACTTTTTCACATCGTAATTGATTATCAAATTCCTTTTGGGCACATATCTAGAATTTTTCCTCAAGATTCAACTCATGTTTTAAGGGCTAGTGGGATTTTTCAAGAACCTAACACTTATTGCGTGAATATTTTTTTATTACTCATTTGTTATTTGAATACGAATTTCTCAAGGGGGGTATTCCTTTTGGGTATATTATCAATGGTTCTATCTGGCTCTCTTTGGGGTGTGGCCGTAGCATTTTTTTTGATTCTTATTTTTTTTGCTATGACTCAGAGTAATCTTTATAGCTTAAGATTTTTGTTTTCTAAATTGGTCCCACTTCTTGTTATTTTAATATTTTTTTCTTCCACTTATTTTTATTTTACAAAGCCCTCTAATTTGCAAATGCCAAATATATATAATCGAATAACGAATTTAAGGTCTGACCCTAGCTTTATTGAGCGATTTAAAAAGAGCAACCTTAACAATAATATATTTGATTCTTATGAAAATGGAAGTTTTACCTTGGACCATTTCACAAACAATAAAGACGATTTATTTGTGAAAATGATTGGTGAGGGATTCTCGACACATTATTTTCAGTTAGGCCTGCCTGTTAATACTTTTAGTTTGTTATTAAAGTCCTTTGGTTATTTTGGAACTATTTCCCTTGTTCTTTCCTTTTTCTATCTTATAAGCAATTTATCAATTGGGAAAATATCTTTTGTTAGCGCTTATCTAGTAATTATTTTTACAAGTTATCCAATTTTAACGTACTATATTTTTTGGATTTCCTTGTTTTATCTTATCGTTACCTTAACTATTAATAAAAATAATGAAAAAAAATAACCTTTTTGTATATATTTCATCTTTTGATGATTACTCAGATATTTGGCCGATTTTCTTTCAATGTTTTTTTAAATACTGGAGTGATTGTCCCTATCAAATCTACTTAGGTAGTGTTCGTAAAAAATTTGATCATAGCCAAGTCAAGATGCTTCATGCAAATGCGCATTCAAATTGGTCATCAAGGGCAATCGAACACTTGTCCCAGATTAAAAGTACTTATGTACTTTTGATGCTAGAAGACTATATGCTCTCTAAAAAAGTCAATACAAAAGAAATTGCATCGCTCCTTGAATTAATGGACACATATGATCTAAATGCTTTAAGGTTGTACCCAGATCCATTACCCTCGAGAGGTATGTCAGGCCAGCCGAATATTGGATTTCAGGATATGGGACAGCTCAATAGAACCAATACACATGCCACTATCTGGAGAAGAGAAGCGTTGCTAGATCTTATTAGGCCGGGTGAATCATTATGGGAGTTTGAAATTAACGCCTCTATACGCTCTAATAATACCTATCCTGGAAGTATATGTGGCGTTTGGAAGCCTGCAATCGATTATTACATGGCGATTGGAAAGGGCAAATGGTTTAGATCAGCTTTGCGAAAACTAGCAAAAGAGGGGATATTTCCTGATTTATCCTTAAGGCCTGCCGAAACTCCTTATACGGAATTGAAATCTTTCATATTAAAATGGCTAGGGAAACCTGTGAGGGCCATTTTACCTCTTCACGTAAGACAACAATTAAAGCGTTTTTTTTCTTTCTAGAAGACACATTTTGTTTTTTTTAAAACAAGTTTTTTCTCATTACACGGCCAGAATTTTAAGTCTAATATCCGGCCTCATTTTAATACCATTAATTTCTTATTTTTATAATGCCGAAGCGCTTGGTTTACTTGGAATTCAGACAACACTTCTGGCACTTATAGGATTGGTTGATTTTGGTATACCCATCGCAATATCGAAAGAAATCGCGATGGGTAAAAATTTTGCTAAAAAAAGTCTATTATTTAAAGCATTTGAGATCCCAATTTGGATGATTAGCTTACTTTTTTTAACGTTAAGCCTATTGTGCATTCCTTATTTTCTGGATCATTGGATAAAATTTAATCTCATTTCTTATGCTGAAATGAAACAATGTATTACCTTAATTCTTATTTCTACTGCCATAAGATTCCCCACTTCTTTTTATACAAATATTCATTTTGGTCTTCATCACCATCATTTGCCTAATATCATCAGTTCTAGTGCTTCGTTACTTAGAATCTTTGTCAGTATCTTCATAGCATTCGTATATAAGATGCCTTTAGAGATTTTTTTTACAGCGCATCTCACAATAAATTTACTTGAGACTTCAATCTTTTTATTAAGCTTTATATCGCTACGTAGAACTCAATCATTGGGTTCGTATTTGGATGTTTATAAAAGACACTATCAAAGCCTTATGTATTTAACGGGTATATCTTTGTTAGCAGTCGGTTTAGCGCAGGCTGATAAAATTATACTTTCAAGATTCTTGAATTTATCCAATTTTGGAATATATACGGCGGCAACAAGCATTGCGAGTGGGTTAATTGTTCTCTCATACCCTGTATCTAATGCAATTTTCCCGTCTCTCGTTCAATCATTTAAAAATAATAATGCTAAAAAAATGCGTATGTATTTAAATTTAGGGTTCGAAACAACTCAGCTCATAATATTTCCCATGGCTGCTTTAATGTGTATGCAAGCGTCGAATATTATCCAAGTACTTTTTTTACATAAACCCTCACCTTACGAATTGGGTCATATCTTGCCCTGGATTACGATAGGCTCCTTAGCGCAATGCTTAGTGACGATTCCACACTCCTTGCAAGTTGCCATGGGCTATGAAAAAAGAGTTTTTTTAATTAATCTCTTTTTCTTACCACTTTATATTTTTTTAGTGTATATCCTTGTAAAAGAATTCCAAATGATAGGTGCCGCAATTGCATTTTTAGCTTTCAATATAAGCCGCATGCTTGCTCACTTTTTATGTTTGGAACTCTCATCTCGTCAAAGAATTGAATTTCTGACTAAAAATATCTCAATATTTATCTTTTGCGCCTTACTTGCCTATTTATTAAATATGATTCATATCAGTACGATGTTAACTTTCACTAAACTCATATTTTCTTTTATTGCCATTTCATTTTTTGTTTTTGTATCGTGCAGTCAACTTAGACTTTATTTAAAGCATCCGATTACGTTTTGAGTGCATAAGTTGAAAAAAATAGACTCTTCAAAGATCAGTATCGTTATTCAGGGCCCTGTTTTCTCAAGGGAAAGACATGTCAATTTTACAATCCAATCTACAAAGAAATTTTTTCCAAAATCTGAAATCATATTTTCTACATGGGCAGGAGAAGACTTAGATTTTATTCCAAAAGATATTAAGGTTGTATTAAGTGAGTCCCCCTCAGGTTTCTTTAAGGACCCTCTATCTGGTGTGGAGGACAATCTCCACAGGCAGGTGATTTCAACTCACGCTGGATTAAAGTTAGCAACAAACCCATACGCATTAAAATTAAGGTCTGATCTTATTTTATCTAACAATCATATGTCGATCATTAATGATAAAGTAGCATCTTCAGAAAATCCTTTTACATTTTTTAAAGAAAAAATCACAATTATGGAATTTGGAACTTTTGATTGTTCAAAAGAGCCTTTTCTCTATCATATTTCAGATATAGCCATGTTTGGTTTAAAAAGTGACCTTTTGAGTTATTGGGTTCTAGATAAAAAGATATACGATTTGAATCTTAGCTTTTTTCTTCATGCTAAAGCCAAAATTTTCTTCGGAAATACTGGATTTCGCTTTTCAAATTTAGCTTGTGAGCAGCGGTTAGCCATGTCTTTTTTAAATCGCATGGGCATTAATCCTGCAATTTCATACATAGACTCAATCAACAAAAGAGAGGCTTACTTTTCTGATATGTTTATTGCCCATAATTTTTATATTTTAAATACTAAAAAATCAGGTATTTTGCTTCCTCCTAATTTAGCCCAATCTAGTATTAATACATGGCTTTCGCAGGAAAAGTCTGATGAAATACTTAAGAATTGCACTAATTATCAAGCTTATAATATAAGGTATGTGCATATCTTTATAAGAAAATACCTTGTTTCTTTATTGACCATAAGATATTACAAAGGCATTGTAGGAATTTTTTTATTTTGTATTAAAAAGTTATTCTTTAAAGTTTAAGGGTCTGTTTTCGTGAAATTCATAGCCTTACATATTGGACACACAGCAACTGCAGCCATCATGGAAGATGGAAAAGTACTCGGAGTTCTGAGTGAAGAAAAGATAAATAATATTAAAAATTCATCTGCATTTCCTCACGGCGCAATTAAAGCTTTATATAGAGAACACGGCTGGCAAGAAGGGACTCACATTGATCAAATATTAATTTCTAGTGCCCATGTGTATTCGCCATCATCCTTTTCTTCAAAGAGTTTTTTGAAGAAATATTTTGGTAGGTTTTCTAATAATCAAATTTACAAATGCTTATTTTCTATTAAAAGACATTTTCAGCATCAATCAGGCGACCATAATTTAATTGCGCAGCTTAAAAAAGCTGGTTTGTCAGATTTTCCGATTACCCGCATTGACCATCATACATGCCATGCTGCTGCTGCATATTATGGATTTAGTGAAAAACCAAATCAAAAAGCATTAATTTTTACAATGGACGGAGAGGGGGATGGCATCTCTTCAACTGTTTCTGTCCTTGATAAAAACGGCTTTCTCAGAAGGATTGCTAGTACACCCTACAATCACTCTATTGGTTGGATGTATTCAGCCACTACACGTTTTTTAGGGATGAGAATTTTAGAGCATGAATACAAGGTAATGGGTTTAGCACCATATGCAAAAAATTACTTTTTAGAGACCTATAAAAAAATTTTTAAGGATGTAGTTATATTAAATCCAGATAACCCCTTAACATTTAAATCAAAGTTTAATATGACCGATTTTTATGAATACCTTGCTAAGTCAGCGATTGGTGAAAGATTTGATAATATTGCAGCGGCATTACAATTTGCCACAGAAGAATTAGTTACCAAGTGGATTAAAAATGCCATAAAACATACGGGCATTAAAAATATTTATACTGGCGGCGGTGTTTTTATGAATGTCAAACTCAATAAAAAAATACAAGAAATCAAAGAAGTGGATCGTATTACATTTATGCCCTCATGCGGTGATGAATCTCTTCCAATAGGAGCTCTTTATCATTATGCAAAAAGTCAAGGTATTAAAACCTACCCTTTAAATGATTTGTACCTTGGTATTTCATATACGGATGATGCTATTAATAAATTTTTAAAAAAGAATCAATACTCAAAAAAATATAAGATTAAAAAACAAAGTAATATAGATCTCGCCTTAGCTAAACTTCTTGCAAAAGGTGATGTCGTTGCACGATTTTCTGGGCGATGCGAATGGGGTGCAAGGTCATTAGGTAACAGGGCGATTTTGGCACATCCATCATTTATGGAGTCTTTTTATATGGTGAATGACCAGATTAAGTCCAGAGATTTTTGGATGCCTTTTGCGCCATCTATGATTGATCGTTTTGCCAATCAGTACTTACAAAACTATGAGTCCAAGAAAAATGAAGCGCTATATATGATCACAGCTTTTGACGCAACACCAAAGGGCGTTAAAAATCTGAAGGCTACCATTCATCATGGAGATCATAGTTTAAGACCTCAAATTGTCACTAAAAAAAGTAATTTGGCTTATTATCGACTTATTAGTGAGTTTAGTCGTTTGACAGGCGTTGGAGCACTTTTAAATACAAGTATGAATTTACATGGGTATCCGTTAGTTTGCTCTCCTGAACAAGCGCTTTTTACTTTTGAAAATTCTCACTTAAAACATTTAGCACTTGGCTCATATTTGATCTCAAAAAATCAATGACGAATTTAGTTTCAATCGTTATAACTAACTACAATAGATATCCTTTAGTTAACCAAGCCATCCATTCCGCTTTAAAATTCACCTCAAAAATTGGGGGTAAAGTTATTCTAGTGGATGATGCTTCAATAGATGATAGTTATAAGAGAATCAATATCAAGTTTCAGTCTGCGATTAAAAATGGAAAATTGATTGTATTAAGAAATAAAATAAATCTTGGTGTGACAGCCTCTAAAAATAAAGGCTTTTTAAAAGCTAAATCAAAGTGGGTGGGTTTTTTAGATTCAGACGATTTGATTTTAAATGACTCAATACCCTTCATTAAAAATATTTTATTAGATTATTTTGATAAGCCTTTACTTTTTATGAAATGCGTTGATCAAAATGGAAGGTTAGTGGGAACTAAATTTGATCAAATTCAAGAAATTGATATTAAGCGTTTTTTGACGTACACCACATACGGTGAAGTTTTTAGTTTTTTTAATAAAGAAATCATTAAATTTAAACCTTATGACGAAGATTTGCGAGGTTATGAGGGAATTGGATGCGCTCGAATCATAAAGAAATACGGATCCGCATTATTATTACCTCATGTCATAAGATGTTACAATCAATTCAGCCCCAATCGATTATCCAATAAAATTTTTACAGATAGAGCGAAATTCATTGCTCTAGGACACAAGCGCATACTTGAAGAGTTTGATGAAGAGTTAAATTTAAAGCAAAAACTAGTTTTTTTATTAAAAGTTTTTATGTATAGGATTCTTAGTTTTTTGTATGAAAAAAAACAATAAAAAACATTATGAATTAACAATCCTAAATCCTCATGTTGATGATTTTTATTGTGCGCCAGTTTCCTTCTTTTTCCTAAAAAGAAAAGCGCTTCGTAAATATGCTTATATTCTCGATAGAGCTACCACAAGTTTTAGTAAGCTAAATATACTCATTGATTGTAGGCTATCATCGCTCATACCCCATCAATTTTTTATAAAACTTCCTTTTTTAGTAAGAAAATTTTTATTAATTTTTGAGATTTATTTATGGAAAAAATTAAACAAAATTGATTCTCATATACACATGCATTGGTCATCTAAAAGCATTTCTTGTAAAAAATATATTTATTTGACTTCCTATAAAAATGCATTGGGTGATTTATCAAAAGAAAAAACTGACCTTCATGATTTTGATATAAAAATTATTAATATGAGTCATTACTTTATTTCAACTGCTGAAAAAGCTAGAAATATAAAATTATTGAAAAATGTAATATTGACTTCAGAGGTTGACTTAAATGTATCTAAATATTTTTGTTTTCATTTTGGGAAAAAGTATAAGTTTATTGTATTGCCTTTTGAAGTGAACCCTAATTTTTATAAGTTTAATAATTTTTCAAAAAGAGAGAAGTCTTGCGCTGCCTCAGGGACATTCCATAATTTAAAACGCGAAATTTCAAATTATTTATATCAAGACTTTCTAGATTTTTTTAAAACAGATACTTATCATCCCATTAGAAAGAAGATTTATTACTTACAAGCATTATTAGCTGGCTCTATAGTTTCAAGAATATCAAGATATCGCAGCGAGTCTTTTTATAAAGATAAATTTATATTTGTAAGCTTTTTAAAGTTTTTTGATGTATCTCAGAAATCCTATTTTAGATTTGATATGAATAAATTTTATAATAGCCACTTATTTGCGGTTTCTGGCGAAGAACTTTCTGGCTGTCCTACAATAGGCTCTTTTGAGGCGATGGCATCAGGTGCTGCTGTTTTTCTATCAAAAGCATATAGTTATCGTCCTCTTGGTCTTCGCGCTGGTGTTCACTATATCGCCTACGATGGATCTTTAGCTGATTTGATTTCAAAAATTAGACTATTTAAGAATAAAAAACCTATTGTTCAGGATATATCTAATAATGCAGTTAATTTTATCAAAACTCATTGTAGTCGATCCGCATTAAATCTTTCTTTTTATAAACAATTAACATCCTAGGCTAATTATTATGTGTGGTATCGCGGGTTTTTTAGGTCGTGCATCTCGTGATCAACTTAATGATTGTGTGATACGTATGGCTAATACTTTGGCTCATCGAGGGCCAAATGATTCTGGCGTTTGGATAGACGAAAATCAAGGTGTGGCTTTATCACACAGGCGCTTATCTATATTAGATTTGTCTAGCTCAGGCCATCAGCCGATGATTTCACATTCATCGCGTTACGTGATTAGTTTCAACGGTGAAATATATAATCATCATGAATTAAGAGCTTTATGTCCTAATTTTTCTTGGCGCGGATCGTCTGATACGGAAACGATTGTGGCTTTATTCGATCTTTTCGGCATAGATAAAACTTTTTTACTCCTTCGGGGCATGTTTTCTTTGGCCGTGTGGGATAAGCAGAATAAGTCTTTAATCTTAGCGAGAGATCCTTTAGGCGAAAAACCTTTGTATTATTCCACTTTTAAAAAAAATGGAGAAAATTTCTTTATTTTTGCATCTGAATTAAAGGCTATATTAGCGCATGATCATTTTTTACCAGAAATTGATACCAATGCCCTTGGTTCTTATTTTCGATATGGCAATTTTGGGTCTGATATTACGATTTACAAAAATGTAAAGAAACTACTTCCCGGTCATTACCTAACAATCAATCAAAATGACTTTAATATTAAGATTGAAGAATATTACTCAGTTAAACATCAGATTGCATCGAGTCCTTATTTAAACTCTTTTGATAGTGCCTCTAGCGCTCTTGACGAGCTTATAAATCAAACTGTCAGAGATCAAATGATATCGGATGTTCCAATCGGTTCTTTTTTATCGGGCGGTGTAGATTCATCACTTATTACAGCAGTGATGCAGTCAAATTCTACTTCGAAAATTAAATCATTTTCGATAGGGTTTGAGGAAGCGGAATTTAATGAAGCCCCAGAAGCCAAAAAGATAGCATCTTATCTTGGAACTGACCATACAGAGTTATATGTCTCCTCAAAAGAGGCGATGTCTGTGATTCC